>Ga0079226_10002373_pt1 | contig 14535 bp, 13 predicted proteins | sample Poulit2014_FD_76345 | JGI IMG/M metagenome (GOLD analysis project Ga0079226, IMG submission 76345) | Agricultural soil microbial communities from Georgia to study Nitrogen management - Poultry litter 2014 | ecosystem: Environmental > Terrestrial > Soil > Agricultural land | place: USA: Georgia... | reverse complement strand
ATTCCTCACTTAAGGTGGAATATCCTTTCTCCTTAGTTAAACGGTCTCTTAAAGTGAGTTTTTCCCACATATTACGCCGAGGAAAAAGTTTTAAACTTAAAAAAGCAAGCCCAACTCCGACAATCACCCCAATAATGGCATAAAGACTAGCAATAAAGTTCGGTGCTGCCACAGCTACGGAAATAAAAATTGTAAGTACACCGAAAATTCCTAACGTCCCATCACCAATTAATTTTCCATCGATTACGATTAGTAATAATCCGATAAAATAAACAATAAACATAAGAATAAACGTCGATGTATTCGGTACGTAAAAATAAAAATAAACAGTAATAACAAAAAGACCAATAATCGCAGAAATACCTCGTAAATTTGTTAGCACTTCACTTAGTAATGCCATCGTGCCAAAACCAACGAGCAAAAAGACAAACCAATCATATTGAACAAATGTAGCCATTTTTCTCCTCCCTAAAAAGACAAATAAGTCGGTGATTTAAATGAAACGAATTGTTTCTTTACTATGTATACTATTATTTATTGTAAGTATATATAACGACTTGCAAAAAACAAGTATCGTTACCGAGCCTGCGATGGATTCTTCAGAAGTATTTCATCGTAAAAAAGTAGCTACCTTGTATTATATCAAAGTAGTCGCTCAACCGGGGGATACGATGCTAACTTTAGTCGAAAGAGTAAACGGAAATATTTTAAATGAAAAACAGATTGAAGAAGTTCAAGAAGATTTCGAAATATTAAATGGGTCTTTTACAACGATTTCGCCGAAAAAGACGTATAAAGTGCCTTTTTATATAAATAAAAAAGGGTTGCAACAAGGCAACCCTTAAAGTGAATTTACATCATCGGTAATAAAAATAAGTTAAAGAGAAACGATAATGCACCGACAACAATCGCACTTATTCCTAAGAAGACCGAACCCCGATTGCGAGCGACGAATCCAACAATAATTCCTGCTATTGAAAATAAAAAAGGAATAAAGAAAAAGGACACGATACTTAGGGCAAGAGCAATCCAACCATATATATGTTGGACATTATTTTGTCGCTCATCAGCTTCAATAGGGTGGGTGAATTCAGCAGAGGTTTCTTCCAAAAACGATCGCCCACCTGCTTCGTCAATCGTAGCGTGCTCTTGGGCTTCAGTATTGTCTTCTTCATCTAGGAAGTCGAAAGGGTTGTTCTCTCCATCGTAATGTCGTTTCATTTTGTTTACCTCCTTTTATAGGTCGGTAAACTTAGTTTATGGAGAAAACAGAAAGTCATTGATGTTATTTCCTAGATATTAAGCCATTATTTTTTCTAATAATTGTTCATCGAACTTTCCAGCTTTAAGCATTTCAATTTCATGTTTATAGGGTGGTTTTCGGTTCTTCTTATCCTCACCGACAAAAGGTGTTTCTAAAATTTTCGGCAAGGCTTCAAATTGCTCGTGAAAAACGACATAATGCAAGGCGTCAAACCCAATGTGACCGAAACCAATATTTTCATGTCGGTCTTTTTGGGCGCCTTGTTCATTTTTACTATCGTTTACGTGGACGACTTTTATTCGATCGATACCGATGATTTTATCAAATTCCTCTAAAACATCGTCGAAGCCATCTTTTACGTTATAACCGGCATCATGAATATGACATGTGTCTAAACAGACGGATAACTTTTCATTATGGGTCACCCCATCGATAATTTTTGCAAGTTCATCAAAGCTTCGACCGATTTCTGTACCTTTTCCTGCCATTGTCTCAAGGGCAATTTGGACCGACTGCTTCGGATCGATTACTTCGTCTAAACCTTTTATGATTTGTTTAATTCCAGCATCGACTCCTGATCCAATGTGAGCACCAGGATGTAAAACGATTTGTTTGGCACCAATTGCTTCAGTCCGCACAATTTCCTTTTGTAAAAACTCTACACCCAGTTCAAAGGTTGCTGGTTTTTTCGTGTTTGCGATATTAATGATATAAGGAGCATGAACGACGATATCTGATATACCGTTTTCCTCCATATGAGCCCGACCGGCTTCTATATTTAGTTCCTCGATAGGGCGCCTTCGGGTATTTTGTGGAGCTCCCGTATAAATCATAAATGTAGTCGCATTGTAAGACTTTGCTTCTTCACTTGAGCCGAGTAACATTTTTTTACCGCTCATTGACACGTGTGATCCTAGTTTAACCATATTAATTCCTCCGCCCTGATTTTCTTCGTCGTTGTTGTTGTAATTGTCGTTTTATTCGTTCTTTTTCCTGTTGCATCTTTTTTCGATAACCTGGCTTTATTTTTTTTGGCTTACGTACTCGTTGCCAGGCGATCCGATCAAGGTCGTCTTTACGTTTTGGTCGAGCTTTTTTCGCATCGAAATGGCTCGTTTTCACCCATTTTCCTCGCTTTATTTCATAGAAGGATAATGGAATTCTTTCTTTTTCTAACTGACGTAATAAACGTTCATCTTCCTTTGTAAAAAAGCTAATTGCAGTACCAGAGCCACCAGCTCGAGCAGTACGTCCTACGCGATGAATATAAAATTCTTTCTCTTTAGGAAGTTCGACATTAATGACATGACTTGCCCCTTTAATGTCAATACCACGGGAAGCAAGATCTGTGGCGACGACATATTCATATTGTAACTGGTGAATGCCTTTTACGACACGCATCCGCTCGCGACTTGATAAATCTCCGTGTAATCTGCCAACTTCATAACCTTCACTTACTAAGATACGGGCGATCTTTTCTGTTTGTTCTTTACTATTAGTAAATACAATCGCCACATACGGTTGTATTAGACGTGTAATAGAAAGTAATTCTTCTTCGATTTCCCGTCCAGGCTTTAACTGGATAAAACGGTGCTCTAATTTTTCAGGGGTTGCACCTTTTTCTTCGATATCAATCTTTTTCGGTTGTTGTAAATATTTTTGGATAAAACTTTCCAATTGTTTTGGAATAGTTGCTGAAAAGACTAATATTTGTACATCTTTTCGACTGCGGACAAAAAGGGCATCGATCTTTTCAATAAACTTCAAATCGAGCATTAAATCTGCTTCATCAATTACAAACGATTGGGCTGAGTAAATTGATACCGCGCCTTGGTCGACCATATCTAAAATGCGACCTGGTGTACCGACGATAATATGAGGTGGTCTAGAAGATAATTGACGGATCATCCGTTCACGATCGAGTCCACCGATAATAAGTCGAGCCCGCCAGGAGTCTTCCTTATTAGCTAATTTACGAATCGTTTTAATTTCTTCGAACAATTGAATCGATAATTCTCTTGTCGGAGCCGCTATCACAATTTGCACTTCGTCTTTTGAATCATCCAACTTATTTAATAAAGGTAGTAAAAAGGCATGGGTTTTACCCGAGCCGGTTTTTGAACGGCCGATAATATTTTTACCGGCTAAAATTTCTGGTATTGCTTTTTCTTGGATAGGTGTCGGCTCTTTGAAGTATAGTTTCTGCGTAACATCGACAATATTTTCTTTTAGGCCTAATGCTGCAAATGGTTGCTCACTCATAATGAGAACTTCCCTTCATAAAGTTATAAAAACTGAAAAGGTTCTGTAGATATTTTTGAGGCGACAACCTTTACATTGGAAAACTGTTTCTCTAGATAACGTTTTGTCGCTTCCTTCATAATTTGTTCAATATGATGCCCCGGGTCGACGATTGCTAATCCTTTTAACTCGGCCTCTTGTGCGGGATGAAAAGTAACATCTCCCGTAATAAACACATCAGCGCCGGCACGAATCGCTACATCGATATAACGCTCACCACTTCCGCCTAAAACAGCTACTCGCTTAACCTCGCGATAACGATCTCCTACAAATCGTAGGTGTGGAACGTTATATCGTTCTTTAACGATATGCATAAACTGTTGTAATGTCATCGGTTCCTTTAAAGTTCCTATCCTCCCAAGACCGTATTCATCTCCTTGATTTTTAAGAGGATAAATATCATATGCTACTTCTTCATATGGATGTGCTTCTTTCATTTTGGTAACGACTGGCGCGATATTTTTTTCTTCGACAATCGTTTCGATTTTAATTTCTTCAACACGTTCTAATTTATTCTCACTACCTATAAACGGATTAGCCCCTTCTAGAGGTTTAAAGGTACCGGTTCCTTCAGATTGAAAGGTACAATGACTGTAATTACCAATATGTCCGGCTCCAGCATCACTTAAAGCGTCGACTACATGCTTTACATGGCTAATTGGTGTAAAAACTGCTAATTTTACGAGGGATTCGTGATACGTTGGAACAAGAGGTTTAATGTCTTCTAAACCAATCGCTTCACTTAGTAAATCATTGACGCCCCCTTGAGCAATATCAAGGTTTGTATGACTTGCATATACGGTAATATCATTTTCAATTAGTTGTTTAAGTAAAGCGCCTTGAACTGTATTAAAGTCAATTTGTTTAATCGGTTTAAATAACATAGGATGATGAGCGATAATAACATTTGCTTTATGCTCAATTGCTTCTTTCACAATATCTTCCGTAACATCTAATGTAACGAGAACACCGGTCGTCTCTTCTGTTACCGAACCTACTTGTAAGCCGACATTGTCCCAATCATAAGCAAATTCCTTTGGTGCCCATCTTTCTAAGGCATGAAAGATTTGCCGATGAGTTACTTGTGTCATGAAAGTACCTCCTCTATCCATTGTAATCGTTTTTTAAAACGATTTATTTTATCTCTTATATGAGTCTGAGAACTTTTAGACATTTGGTCAATCGTTTGCTTTAATTTCTGTTTTTCACTAGTCCATTTTTTTATAAAAATTGAGGATTTTTCCGTCATTAAATAAGGTCCAAATAACAACTGTTTACTAAGATTTTCTTCGATATAAGGATCAGATTGATTCGTTACATCTTTTCTGCAAGCTACGAAAATTTCGTATATAATCCCATTTTCCTCAAGTATATATTCTTCTGTTAAAATAAAGCCTAATTTGCGTAACGTTTCTCGTACTTTTCTTTCATTGTTATTCGGTTGTACAATTAAACGCTCGATTTGTCGTAACTGATCTTTTCCTTTGGTTAAAATTGTAGAAATTAACGAGCCACCCATCCCAGCAATCACGACTTCATAAACTGAGTCACTCTTTTGAATTACTTCTAGCCCGTTTCCTAATCGTACGTCAATTTGGTCCGTTAATTCATATTTTTCAACAGTCTGTCGTGCTCGATTGTAGGGACCCTCGGCAACCTCTCCAGCAATCGCTAAGCTGTTTTTATCTTGTAGACAGACATAACAAGGTAAATATGCATGGTCTGAACCGATATCAGCGAAAATTGTCCCAGGTCGCAACAATTTAGCAATACGGTAGAGACGTTCGGATAAATTTATCTCCATTCGATCACTTCCGAAATTTTTAAAATCTTGTATAAATTTAGAAAAGCTTTCTGAAAATCAGAAAGCTTATCTTTTGTTACCATACTTTTGTTGTTATTCCATTTCAACTAGCCATTCAGCAAGCTCTGCAGCTTCTTCTTCGCTAACTGATACTGGCGGCATAGAGCCGAGTCCGTTAAGAATAATGTCTTCAATTTCTTCAGCAGATAACGAACCACCAACTGCTGTTAAGTCTGGTCCAACTGCTCCAGATAAGTCATCACCATGACAAGCGGCACAAGAGTTAGCATAGATTGCTTCTACATCACTTGTTTCCTCTCCGCCATTATCCTCGACGACTTCCTCACCATTTTCTTCTGCTAATTGGATATCTTCACGTTGACCCACGCCTATATAGAAGACAATGATTGCTGCAAAGATTCCTACAATAGCTATAATTGCAAATGGAAGAAGATTCCTCTTCATGCTTCGTTTCCTCCCTATTTAATGTGATTATGTTTTTATAAAAGGCTATGTCTATTTTACTTTATATTTACGATAGTTTAAAGTAATTATCATTTTTTACAGTATTTTTTCTAGAGGATTACTAATTTTTTCACATTTAATTTATTCTAAAAAATCCTTTAATCGTTTACTACGGCTTGGATGGCGTAACTTACGTAATGCTTTTGCTTCGATTTGTCGAATTCGCTCACGGGTTACACCAAAAACTTTTCCGACTTCTTCTAACGTTCGTGTTCTTCCATCATCGAGACCGAAACGTAAGCGTAGGACGTTCTCTTCTCGATCGGTTAATGTATCTAATACATCTTCTAATTGTTCTTTTAATAATTCATAGGCAGCATGGTCTGATGGTGATACCGCCTCTTGGTCTTCAATAAAGTCTCCTAGGTGGGAATCATCCTCTTCACCGATTGGTGTTTCTAATGATACGGGCTCTTGGGCGATTTTTTGAATTTCGCGCACTTTATCTGGAGTTAAATCCATTTCTTTTGCTATTTCTTCTGGCGTTGGTTCACGTCCGAGGTCTTGAAGCAATTGACGCTGAATACGAATTAATTTGTTAATCGTCTCGACCATATGGACCGGGATTCGAATCGTTCTTGCTTGGTCAGCAATTGCTCGGGTAATTGCTTGGCGAATCCACCATGTTGCATACGTACTGAATTTAAAACCTTTTTCATGGTCGAATTTTTCAACCGCTTTAATTAAGCCCATATTACCTTCTTGAATTAAGTCAAGGAATAACATCCCTCTACCGACGTATCGTTTAGCGATACTTACAACGAGTCGTAAGTTTGCTTCAGCTAATTCTCGTTTCGCTTCTTTATCACCAGCTTTAATTCGTTTAGCTAACTCTACTTCTTCTTCAGCTGTTAGTAAGTCAACTCGCCCGATTTCCTTTAAATACATACGGACAGGATCATTTATTTTAACACCTAAAGGTACGCTTAAATCACGTAAATTATCCGCATCTGCAACATCGTCACTATCTTCTTCATCGTCCCCGACAACTTCAATACCTTGACCTTCAAGTTGTTCATAAAATTCATCGATTTCCTCAGGTTCCATTTCGAAAGTAGAAAGACGTTCAGCGACTTCTTCATAGTCGATGACACCTTCCTTCTTACCTGCTTCAATTAATTCTTCTTTAACCTGTTCTAGCGTCATTTCACTTTCAATTGCTTCTGAAGTTTTGTTCTCAGACATAGACGGATCCTCCTTCAATTCAACAAAGTTACAAGCTTTTCATTTGTTTCTTTAATTCGATTATTTTCATTCCAATTTCAGCTGCTAAAATTGGGTTTTTCTCTAATTTTTGTTTTTGTTTTAGCTCCCTTAACCGAGCTTTATCCGTAGATTCAGACTTAATCCTTCGTATATAATCGTTAATCTCCATTTCATTAAGCTCTTCATTCGTATCGAGCATCGCTAAATTTGTAATGACATTTTTTATTTGTTCATCGTTTACTTTATCGACTAATTCACTGACATCTATACTATTTGACTCTTCGTATAGGCCATATAAATGCGTCACAATTACTTGATGAATCGGTTCGTTGAAATGGATGCCAATTTCCGTTTGTACTCGTTCGATTAAATGAGGGTAAGATATCATATGGGCGATTAATCTTTTTTCTGCTTGTAAATAAGCAGGAACAAACGGTTTTGTAGAATTGTCGATATGTATATTAGTATTACGATTATAGGTTCTGTTATCCTTCTTATCGTTGCTAATTTTTTCACGATACTGCTCGATATCTTGAATGATGACTTGCTCAGACACTTCGAATTCTTTTGCCAATTCTTTCGCATAAAATTCCCGTTCAATCAAACTGTCGAGCCTTGCTAATTGTTTTGCCATGTCTTCGATATAACGGATTCGTTCATGGTCTACTGACATATTGTACGCCCGTTTTTTATAATGCATGAAAAAAGTAATATACGGATCACTTACTTCGATAATCTCGCGTCGAAAGCTTTCGCTACCGTACTTCCGTAAATAATCGTCTGGATCTAGCCCATCGGGTAATCGCGCGATTCGAACATCGACTTTTTGTTTATTTAATAGTTGTCCTGCTTCAAAACTTGCAGTTAAACCTGCTTCGTCACCGTCGTAACAAAGAATGACGGTTTTAGCAGTTTGTTTTAATAATTGAGCTTGTTTTTCCGAAAGAGCCGTTCCTAATGTTGCGACGACGTTTGGAATTTTCGCTTGATGGGCTGCTAATACGTCGAGATAGCCTTCGAACACAATTACTTCGTTTAATTTACGAATATGGGCTCTTGCATTGCCGAAATTGTATAATATTTGTGCTTTGTGGAATAATTGATGTTCAGGACTGTTTAAATATTTAGGTTGTTCGTCTCCTAAAGCACGCCCTCCAAAAGCAACCGATTTACCGTGGAGATTTTCAATCGGAAAAACAATCCTTCCTCTAAAGGGGTCGACATGACGTTCTTGATCAGTCGTATTTAAAAGACGATGTTTTACTAAAAAGGGCAAGGGAAATTGTTTTTGTTGTAGAAATTGAACCGTTAAATCACTATCATGTGGAGAAAAACCGAGTTGAAAACGATCGATTGTCTCCTCGGTTATACCTCTTTTTTGTAAATATTTTAGTGCTTCTTTCCCATGTTCCGAATACTTTAGTAAATGTTGATAAAATTTTACTAACCAATCATATGCTACAAAAACTTGCTCTGCTTCTTTAGAATAACTTGGTCGATCCGTTCTAATCGAGGGTAGCTCAAGGTCAACCCGTTTTGCTAATAGTTGTATTGCGTCGACATAGTTTATTTGCTCGATCTCTTGAATAAAAGTAAAGACATTGCCACCCTTCCCACATCCAAAGCAATGAAATAGTTGTTTTTCCTGTTCTACAGAAAACGAAGGTGTTTTTTCTTCGTGGAAGGGACATAAGCCAAAGTAATTACGGCCTCTCCGTGTCAACTGTACGTATTCGCTTATAACTTCGACAATATCATTTTGTGCTCGCACTTCATTAACGATCTCTTCTGGAATTTTCCGACTCATTTCTATCACCATAACTGGTTAATTTAATTTGGATTTACGATTGTTTTTAAAATCTATGAAACTTTGAAAACTAGACACGATGATACATCATACTATTATATACGTACAAATACAAAAATGCTAATAATTCGACTGCGAGCGAGGAATTACGACATTTCTTCTTGTTGCCTCTGAATAATTAAGTTAGCTGTTTCTTCAATTGCTCGGTTCGATACGTCGATTACTTTACAACCAATTTTGTTTACAATTTTGTCGAAAAATTGTAGTTCTTCTTCAATCCGTTTTGTCGTGGCATAAATGGCATCATCATCTAAACCTAGAGCAATTAGACGTTCTTTGCGTATTTCGTTTAAATGAGTTGGACTTGCTTTTAAACCGATGCATTTTTTTGGATTTATTTGAAATAATTCCTCAGGCGGGTCGACCTCTGGTACTAAAGGCACGTTAGCTACACGGAATTGTTTATGGGCTAAATATTGAGACAATGGTGTTTTTGAAGTTCGTGATATCCCAATAAGGACGATATCGGCAGCTAAGATCCCTCTAGGATCACGCCCGTCATCATATCGTACAGCAAATTCAATTGCTTCAATCCGTTTAAAATAATCTTTGTCTAACTTATAAAGTAGCCCAGGCTCTAATTTAGGCTTCTGTTCAAAAGTTCGTTCCATCGCTTCCATTACAGGACCCATTATATCAACCGCTTCTATACGGCGCTTTTTTGCTTCTTTTTTTAAATATAGTCTTAGCCTAGGATTAACTAGGGTAAAACCAATCATCGAATTCGATTCTTCCGCCATTGCTAACGTTTCATCGATCGTGTCGATGTCATCGACATATGGAATACGATGGATTTGAACATTTTTTGGTGTAAATTGACTTAAACCGGCCCGAATAACGAATTCAGCTGTTTCCCCTACGGAATCAGAAACAATCATAATCGATGGATGTCCCAAGGTCGTCCCCTCCTTACTCCTCTTCTGGTAAAGTTAATTGAACAAAAGCTCTTGTAATATTTGTTTTCGTAATACGGCCGATGACTTGGAAACCCTCGTCGACTTCTTTAACGACCGGAATACCGTCGATTTCTTTTTCGATTAATAGTTTGGCACTATCGATCAACAAGTCATCCGGTCTACAAACTGTAATATTAGGCATTCTCGTCATAATTATATGTACCGCTATTTCATTTAAATCTTGGTTACCAATACTTGCTCGTAATAAATCTTTTCGAGAAACAACACCGGTTAGCAAGTGATTTTCATCGACAACAAAAAGTGTGCCGACATCCCCTAAAAACATAGTCGTAATCGCTTCATGTACACTCGCATCCTCCTTTACGACAATTGGCTGGGATTGAAAGTCTTTAACTTTATACTGTTTTAGCTTTTCACTAAGCAACTCGAGCCCTGATTTCCCGGTATAAAAATATCCAACGCGTGGGCGGGCATCTAAAAAGCCCGCCATCGTTAAAATTGCTAAATCAGGGCGTAAAGTCGCTCGAGATAGTTGTAAAGTATCAGCTATTTTTTCACTCGTTATTGGTCCATGTTCTTTTACGATTTCGATGATTTTCTGTTGACGCTCTGAAAGTTCCACGATTTCACCACCTATAATGAAGTGAGCGGATTGAACTAATAATTTTTAAGTAAAAATACTATTGATGTTGTCTCCATTCGATTAATGTTAAATCAGCATATCGTTTCATTAATCTGGCAATACGGTTAATAAGGGCTAATCGATTTTGTTTTAATGTTTCGTTCGGATCCATCACCATATTATGTTCGAAAAATTCATGAATTGGCTCAGCCAATGTGATTAAGGCATCGAATCCTCTCTTTGCATCGAGGTTCTGCTCATAAGTCACGAAGTCCTCTTCTACCTCGAGTAAGGCTTTGAAAAGTGTCTTTTCAGATGGTGTTTCGAAATGGGCTTCATCTACTGCTTGCATCGTTTCTTCCTTAGTAGCTAAATTTAATACCCGGACGAAAGATTCTTGCGTTAATTTAAAAGAGTCATCGGCCCGTTTTTCGGATAAGAGTTTAGCTTTATCTAATTTATAGGCTAGTACCCCGATTTCATCATGTAATACAGCATCAATTACATCTTTTTCTATACCTTCTTCAGAGAAAATATAGACCGCACGATCTTTAAAGAAGTTCATAAGCTCTACCTCGTGTTCTACTTTTGTGAACTGTGCTTTTGCTAAATCGATGAACGATTCAAAAGTTACTTGCCAGCGATTCTCTAATAACATTCGTAAGACGCCGATTGCTTGACGTCGTAAACCGTAAGGGTCTTGAGAACCCGTTGGAATTAAACCGATTGAAATGGTTCCGACAATCGTATCTAGTTTATCAGCTACACTTACAATTGTGCTTACAATGGAGCTCGGTAGAGTATCTTTTGCGTGCAATGGTTTATAATGTTCTTTTACGGCTTTTGCGACTTCTTCTTTCTCATTAAAGTGTAGCGCGTACTTCTCACCGATTACTCCTTGTAATTCCGGGAATTCATTTACCATACTCGTTACAAGGTCAAATTTACTAATATAAGCTGCTCGTTTAATTAACGTTTGTTCCTCAGTGGAAAGTTTTAGTGCTTTACTAAGTTCTGTCGCAAGACGTTCGACTCGTTCAACTTTCTCATAAACCGTTCCTAATTCTTCTTGGAAAATAACAGATTTTAACTTATCCATATAAAAGTCGATGGAATTAGCACGATCCTCATCATAGAAAAAGCGACCGTCAGCTAAACGCGCGCGCAATACTTTTTCATTTCCTTGAACGACATTTTCAATTGCGTTATGATCACCATTTCGTACACTAATAAAGTTAGGTAATAACTCTTTTTTTTCTGCATCTTTAAACACCGGAAAATAGCGTTGATGCTCTCGCATTGATGTAATTAAAACTTCTTCTGGTAAAGATAAATAAGCTTCATCATAGGAACCGAAAAAAGCCGTTGGATATTCAACTAAATTACGGACTTCATTTAAAAGACCTTTATTTACGTCAATATAAAATCCTTGTTCTTTTTCTAGTTGTTCGATTTGTTCTTTAATCATCGCCTCACGCTTTTCTGGTGAAGCAATAACGTATTGTTCTTTTAATTTTTCCTCATATTCCGATGGATGTTGTAATGTTACTTCTTTACCTAAAAAACGGTGACCATAGGTTACGTTATCGGATTTCATATTTTCAATTTGAAACGGAATTACTTCTTCATCCATTAAAGCAACTAACCAACGAATCGGTCGAGCAAAACGATATTCAAAGGATCCCCAACGCATCGTTTGTGGAAAATGAATCGACTCGATAATCGTGGGAAATTCTTTTAATACTTCGAACGTTTGCTTTCCTTCAATTCTTTTTTCGATAAACGTGTACGAAACTCCTTTAACTTCTTCTATAATTATATCATCGACAGTTTTCCCTTGACTTTTTGTAAAGCCGATTGCTGCTTTTGTCCAATTTCCTTCTTCATCTTTGGCAATATCAATTTTAGGTCCTCGAACCTTTTCGATTATTGTTTTTTGTTCTTTATCTATACCCTTTATACGAATTGCTAAACGTCGTGGCGTCGCATACGTGACTGCTTCTTCAAATCGGATACGTTCCTCAGTTAACCAATTTGTCGTTTTTTCCAACAATTGTTTTTCGGCATTATCGATAAAACGAGCTGGTAACTCTTCTAATCCAATCTCGAACAATACTTCATGAACTTGACTCATTTTACTTGTTCTCCTTTCTTCAACAATGGAAAGCCTAATTCCTCACGTTTTTCTACATAACTTGTTGCAATTAAACGGGCTAATGAACGCACTCGTCCAATATAACCTGTCCGTTCTGTTACCGAAATAACTCCTCGGGCATCGAGTAGATTAAATGTATGGGAACATTTTAAAACGTAATCATAGGCAGGAAAAATTAATCCTTTATCAATTAAACGTTTCGCTTCCTTTTCATAGGAGTTAAATAATTCAAACAACATATCTGAATCAGACTCATCGAAAGCGTAGGTTGAATGTTCAAATTCTGGTTGATGGAATATATCACGATAGGTTACTCCGTCAACCCATTCTAAATCGAAAACATTCTCCTTATCTTGAATATAAGAAGCAAGTCGCTCTAAACCGTACGTAATTTCTACAGATACTGGATTAGCTTCTAAGCCCCCTATTTGTTGGAAGTAGGTAAATTGAGTAATTTCCATTCCGTCAAGCCACACTTCCCAACCGAGACCAGCTGCACCGAGGGTTGGATTTTCCCAGTTATCCTCGACAAAACGAATGTCGTGTTCTAAGGGATCGATTCCTAACTCAACTAACGACTGTAAATATAGATCTTGAATATTATCTGGTGATGGTTTCATAATTACTTGATACTGATGATGTTGATACAAACGGTTTGGGTTTTCACCGTAACGGCCATCATCCGGTCGGCGGGATGGCTCTACGTAGGCTACATTCCACGGTTCAGGTCCTAAACTGCGTAATAGTGTATATGGCGACATCGTACCGGCACCTTTTTCTGTATCATAGGCTTGAAGTAATATACAGTTTTGTTTTGCCCAATAATTTTGCAATGTTAAAATCATCTCTTGCATATTCATCATTTTCAACCTCTTTCATCTAAAATGTTTGACAAAAAAATCCATCCCTACGCCTTTTAAACAAAGTATAAAAGACATAGGGACGGATTCTTTATTAGTGAAATCCGCGGTTCCACCCTATTTGCTTACATATTCGTAAGCCCCTCATCAAATTGTACGTCGCTCTAGAGGTGCCATTAGAAGAAGTATCTAGCTCCCACCGTCCTAGATTCGCTGATGTTTCTTCTTTTTAATCCTCTTTCATCGCTACATAAATATTACAAAACTTCCTACAATAATGCAACATTTTCCCTTATAACTACCGGCATTATATATTTTTACTTATATTACAGATCTAATTCGTTTAAATTATTGAGGAATTTTTTCGTTTTTAAACGATAGCCTCCATATCTATCGTAATAAGAATCGAATAATTTTCTTAACAGATTAATGTTTTCTTCTTTTACGTTAATCTTTCCCACTCTTTCTAATGGTACTTGTTGAAAGATCGTTAATATTCTAAATAAAGCCGGTTGTAAGATTGTTGCGTATTGGTCAATCGGACTACATCGCCTGCAAAGGGCGCCTCCTTCCTGAATCGAAAAGCTGTATAATGGTTCCTTATGATTACAGTTAACACAACGATCGACAACCGGAGCAAAGCCCCCATATTGAAATAGCTTCATCTCATACATCATAATTGGGATAAAATAATCGTCTTCTTTATTAATCCAATTTAGTGTTTGTTCTAGCTGATAAAATAAAATCGGTTCAGCCTTACGCTCATCTAGTAGTTTATCTGTTAATTCGATAATATACGCCGCATAAGAAGTACGCGTTAAATCTTGGCGAATATTACGGTAGGTCGATAATACTTCCCCTTGTCGCAAAGTAGCTAAACCTTTCGGAATATATAAGAGAAATTGTGCATATGTAAATAATTGAGAAACCGCGCTTAAACGACTACGCGGTTTGTTAGCTCCTTGACTAATTGCAGTAAGCTTGCCGAAATCTTTTGTGAAAATTGTGACAAGT
>Ga0079226_10002372_pt1 | contig 14536 bp, 14 predicted proteins | sample Poulit2014_FD_76345 | JGI IMG/M metagenome (GOLD analysis project Ga0079226, IMG submission 76345) | Agricultural soil microbial communities from Georgia to study Nitrogen management - Poultry litter 2014 | ecosystem: Environmental > Terrestrial > Soil > Agricultural land | place: USA: Georgia... | reverse complement strand
TGCACCGCACTGAAGAGCAGCTGGAATCCCTCAGCTCGCTGAACAACCAACTGGCTGACCCATTCTCTAATCGCCCCGGCTTTACGCCCGAATACGCTCAAAACGAATGGCGTTCCATCCTTCCGGAATACTTCGTCTGTATTGCCATCTGTACTCATCTGGGCTGTGTACCCAACCCGCGCTTCTCGTCCGGGGCCCAACCCGGCCTGCCCTCTGACTGGGCCGGCGGTTTCTTTTGCCCCTGTCATGGCTCTACCTTCGATCTCGCAGGTCGTGTCTTTATGAATAAACCTGCTCCAGACAACCTCGAAATCCCGCCCTATAGCGTTTCCGCAGATGGCACCCGGCTCATCATTGGCGTGGCCGAAAACGAGGCTTAATGCTTTTTCACTCTTTGCTTTCACTCAACTAAAGGAACCGTTTTCATGGCTGGCGAGAAAACAGTTGAAACGACTGGACTCTTAGGGTGGATCGACAGGCGCTTTCCGCTTAGCTCCCTCTTTAAAGAGCACATGTCCGAATATTATGCGCCGAAAAATTTCAATTTCTGGTATTTTTTCGGCTCTTTGTCTTTGTTGGTATTGGTGATTCAAATCGTCACCGGTATCTTCCTCGTGATGAACTACAAGCCCGATGCCGAGTTAGCCTTCTCCTCGGTCGAGTTCATCATGCGCGAGGTCCCAGGTGGCTGGATTATCCGCTATATGCACTCTACCGGCGCTTCGATGTTCTTTGTCGTCGTCTATTTGCATATGTTGCGCGGGCTATTCTACGGTTCCTATCGCAAGCCTCGCGAACTCGTCTGGATTTTTGGGGTCGCCATTTTCCTTTGTCTAATGGCTGAGGCTTTCTTTGGCTATCTCTTGCCCTGGGGCCAGATGTCCTACTGGGGGGCACAGGTCATTGTGAACCTCTTCTCAGCCATTCCCTTCATCGGGCCTGAGCTGGCCATCTGGATTCGCGGTGACTACGTCGTTTCCGACGCCACCCTGAACCGCTTCTTTGCGTTCCACGTGATCGCCATTCCCCTGGTCCTTATCGGGCTGGTTGTGGCTCACCTGATCGCCTTGCACGAGGTCGGCTCCAACAACCCCGATGGTGTTGAAATCAAAGAAGGGCCCAAAGACGAAAAAGGTCATCCGGTCGATGGCATTCCCTTTCACCCCTACTACACGGTCCATGACCTGCTCGGGGTTGCCGGTTTCCTGATTGTCTTTGCTGCGATCATGTTCTTTGCGCCTGAAATGGCGGGATACTTCCTCGAGTACAACAACTTTATCCCTGCCAACCCCATGGCTACCCCCGAACATATTGCGCCCGTCTGGTATTTCACGCCGTTTTATTCGATGCTGCGGGCTACCACTGATGACTTTACCTGGATCCTGGTTATTGGGGCCCTGGTTGCAGCGCTAGCCATCCTGCTGCGGGGCAAAATCAATATCAAGTGGCGGGTGCTGTTCACCCTGATCCTGATCGCCGTCGCTGTTGCCCTGCGCATTTTTGATGCCAAGTTCTGGGGCGTTGTGGTCATGGGTGGTGCCGTTGTCATCCTGTTTTTCTTGCCCTGGCTTGATACCAGCCCTGTAAAATCCATTCGCTATCGACCCGGTTGGCACAAGCTCCTATATGCTATTTTCATTATCAATTTCCTCATGCTCGGTTACCTGGGGACGGAACCCCCTAGCGACCTCTTTAACTTGCTGAGCCAAATTGGTACCGTGATCTACCTGGCATTCTTCCTGCTCATGCCCGTGTGGTCACGCTTGGGTAAGTTTAAACCTGTTCCCGAGCGCATTACTTTCCGCGCCCGTTAAAACTTATTCACGATACGGATCTAACATGATTAAAAAAGTCCTAGGAGCGCTCGCCCTAACCCTTAGTATCAGCACCCCTGCGCTGGCCTTTGTCGATGACTATCCCACCGAAAAGGCGCCCGATCTCATTCATGACATGGGCGCGCTCCAAAATGGGGCCAAGCTGTTTGTCAACTACTGCCTCAACTGTCATAGCGCCAATGCCATGATGTACAACAAGCTCACTGACTTGGGGCTCACCGAAGAGGAAATCAAGCGCAACCTGCTGTTTACCTCGGACGAAATCGGTTCTTATATGACCGTTGCGCTAGACCCCGAAGACGGGGCCAAATGGTTTGGTACCACACCGCCTGACCTGTCTGTCATTGCTCGTTCTCGGGCAACCAGTTTCGGGCCAAGCGGGGTTGATTACCTTTATACCTACCTGCGCACCTTTTATCGCGACCAGAGTCGGGTCACAGGCTGGAACAACCTGGTATACCCCATGGTAGCGATGCCCCACGTCATGTGGGAGGCCCAGGGCCCCACACAATTAGAAGGGGTCGAGGTCAAGCAGAACAAAGACGGCGAATGGGTACGTGAAACCACGTTGATCGATGAATATGGTTTTTGGGATACCAAGACCGAGGTGCTCAGCAGCGCACCCGACAAGGCCTCCAAAACAGCCAAAATTGTACCGCTTGACCCCGAGCAGCAGGCGCGCTTTGACCGCGACATTGCCGATTTGGCCAATTTCCTTGGCTGGATGGCTGAACCCTACCAAATAGAACGCAAACGCATTGGTGCGGCCGTGCTGGTTCTATTGCTTATCTTTTTCGGTGTCGCCTGGCGCCTCGACAAGGCTTACTGGAAAGACGTCAAATAGCACTCTTTGCACCACACCCTGCAATCTGCTGATTGCAGGGTGCTTGTCCTTTGTTGAGCCCAACGGCTCTTGTCTTATCGCAATTCACAGGAAACAAACATCATGATGGTGCTTTATTCTGGTACTACCTGCCCTTTCTCACAGCGTTGTCGTTTTGTGCTGCATGAAAAAGGCATGGATTTCGAGATTCGTGACATCGACCTCTACAACAAGCCCGAGGATATCTATGTCATGAATCCTTACGGCGAGGTGCCCATCTTGGAAGAACGCGATCTGATTCTGTACGAATCAAACATCATTAATGAATATATCGACGAGCGTTTCCCGCACCCACAACTGATGCCCGCTGACCCTACCATGCGTGCACGCACCCGACTCTTTTTATTTAATTTCGAGCGCGAGCTCTTTAACCACGTCAAAACGCTAGAAGACCGCAACGAGGTCTCGACAGCCCAACTGGACGCTGCCCGCAAAGAATTGCGCGATCGCTTGTCGCAGCTGGCGCCCATGTTGACCAAAAACAAATACATGCTGGGCGAGGAATTCACCATGATCGACGTGGCCATTGCGCCGCTATTGTGGCGCCTTGACCACTACGGGATCGAGCTGCCCAAAAGCGCCGCCCCGTTGCAAAAATATGCGGAACGGGTTTTCTCGCGCCCTGCTTTTATCGAGGCCTTAACCCCCTCAGAAAAAGTCATGAGACGCTAACTGATTACCATGCAAGAATCCTCAACCAAACCCTATCTGCTCCGCGCCTTACATGATTGGTGTACTGACCATGGCTACACCCCGCATATTGTCGTACAAGTCGACGAGAATACGGTGGTGCCCCAAAACCATGTGCATGATGGCCAAATTACCCTCAATGTCAGTTATCTGGCCACCAACCAATTATTAATCGGCAACGAATATATCGAATTCCAGGCCCGTTTCGACGGCGCTACCGAGGACATCTTTATTCCGGTGCCTGCTGTGGCAGCCATCTTTGCCCGCGAGACTGGGGCCGGCATGGGCTTTGAAGTTACCCCTTCCGAGCCCTACCCGGGCACCCAAGGGGCCGACCAGCCGACCCCCACGCACTCTGGGCCTCAGGGGGTGACTACCACCCCCGAGGACACTGCCGCAAGCGACAAAAAGCCCTCTGAAGGCAAAGACGGCAAAGAGCGACCCTCGCATCTGCGCGTCATCAAATAAGCCCAAACGTTCTGCCATCAACTGGTGGCAGCTTGGAAAATCGCTGGGCTTGGCTTATAATTATTTTCTTTATTTGCCGGCTTAGCTCAGTTGGTAGAGCAGCGCACTTGTAATGCGAAGGTCGGGGGTTCGACTCCTCTAGCCGGCACCACAGAATTCTTGCGTTTTAACGCACAAAAAAGACCACCTTAGTGTGGTCTTTTTATTGCTTGCCTTGCTGACTGGATAGATGGCCTACTTTGTTGCCTAGACGGACAGCTTACTTTGCTGCCAAGATAAGCAGCGCTAAATACCTAGCTGAGCAAAACCACCAAACAGGCCCAAGGCCATCATTATTAATCCCAACGAAGCAATAATGACCAACAGGATAAGCTTAGCCGCTGTCGTCGCCTGGCGACGCTGTCGATATACGGCATAAACAAAAATCCCGCCAAGCACCAAAAAAGCAGGCCAAAGGTAAAAGCTTAAATAGATCAGCAGCACGAAGACAGAGGCCATGCGCATACTCCTGCCCTTTGGCCTGGGGCGATAACATGTTGGTCACAGTGCTGATGATACACCAGGAAGCAATGCTTTAGGGTGGGCGCGCGGCGAGCGGACAAAATGAAAGCCCCCCAGGCCCACCACCCTAATCTTGGGCCAATTGGAACAAGCAATCGCCGGCTTGCACCGGCGCCATGGCGCGTTGGTGAGTCACTGGCGGTTAAGCTGTAACAAAGCACCATCCCCCTGAAGCCAGCCCTGAAGCTTGGTGATATCAACCTCTTGTACTGTGCCAGAACCCAAGTGCGCGGCAGCGGTACCTGCCGCCTGACCCATGGCGAAACAGGCCCCACTGGCCCGTGCAGCGGATTGACCCTCGTGGGTCATGGAAGCACAGCGCCCAGCCACCAACAAGTTTTCAATTTGCTCTGGTACCAGCATGCGCCAGGGCAATTCATTGTAGGCGCGGTCTTGATCCAAGGGGAACCCCCAGGAAACCTCGCCTTTGTTGTGTAGCTCCATTGGCCAGGCATTGATGCCGATGCTATCCCTAAAGTGGGCAGAATTCAGGATGTCCGCTCCGGTGAGGGCATATAAACCTTGTATGCGACGCGTTTGGCGTACGCCCAGTTGTGGGGCAATTTCAATGATGCGCGCCTGTTCAAAACCAGGAACCTGCTCATGCAAAAAACGGAAAAACTCGACTACCTGCCGCCGACCCTCAACTTCACCCGCGCTGAGTTGGGTAGCATCTACAGCATTTAGGGCCTCGCCGTCTGCATTTTTTATTTGGGTGACATTGACGCGCCACTCTGTAGGATCGATCTGCGGACGAATAATCGCCCCGGAACGGGGAAACTCGTAACGACCAGGATAAGCCTTGGCCACCTCCTCCATCAATTGGTTAATGCCCTGGAAGTCACCAATTGCGGCCATGGCTGCTTGAGGGTTGACCCCACCTACTCGAAACATGGTGGTAGGGAAAAGCCCCCCACCCTGGCCATCACCCACCTCATAAGGTACTTGGGCAAAGGCGGCCACATCAGCATCCCCAGTGCAATCAATAAAGGCATTGGCAACGATGGCTTCCCGCCCTGACTTCCCTTCGATGATTAAGGCCTGGATACGGTGATTATCCATCACTACCGCACACGCACGAGCATGGAATAATAAATGTACCCCATGCGCCAACATCAACTGATCAGCGGCACATTTATAAGCCGAGGTGTCATAAGAACGAACCCGGATCCGTCCTTGCATGCCCTCCTGAGGTTGATTCAGGCCGCCCAAGGCATCGATACGATCCAGTAGCTCATCCACTACCCCGCGCACTACCTGGCGCATTTCCCCCTGATGGCGGCCATATAGGCCAGCAAAATTGGTCACTCCACCCGCTGTACCCATACCGCCCAAAAAGCCATAGGACTCTACCAGCAGTGTCTGCGCTCCATGCCTGGCAGCGCTGCTTGCGGCTGCCAAGCCAGCGGGGCCCCCTCCGATGACGACCACATCAAAAACCCCTCTTACGGGTATCTGCCTGCTGGGCTCATCGATATGCGCCCCTACTGTATGTTTGCTCATGCCTTTCCTCTTAATCCAAATCCATATCCGTCTGTTCTATGACGGTTTGCCAGCGTTGCATGTCGGCCTGCAAAATATCCTTGAAGGCTTCAGAACTATTGCCTACGGCATCCATATACTGCTTGCGGAACCGCTCCTGAACTTCTTCCTCGGCCAACACTGCAACAAGCTCGGCTTGCAGGGTATCGCGTAACTCCTTATCCAGGCCTGCGGGTGCTATAAAGCCAATCCACGCATCCCCAGTGATATCGGGCAGGCCAATTTCTGCCAAGGTCGGGATTTCTGGCAACGAAGGTGAGCGCTCGGGTACCGCTACCGCCAAGGCGGTCAGCTTTCCGTCATTGACATGAGGCATGACAGCCGCTGCCGGCAAAAGGCCCATATCCACATCCCCAGATAATAATGCCATGGCGGCTGCGGCCGAACCACGGTAGGGGACGTGCACTGCATTAGCCTTTGCCTCGGACATCAAGGCAGCCATGGCCAAATGAGAGATGGAACCCGCTCCTATGGATGCAAAACTTACTTCTTCACCCGCCTTTAAGCGCTCGATCAACTCTTGAGCGTCTTGTGCTTGCAGGCGGTCTCCGGTAACAAGTACTGAAGGCTGGGATACCCCGATGGTCAAGAGATCGAGATCCTCGTCCACATCATAGGGAATATCCCTGCCCAGCAAGGCGTTCACCCCCAAAGCTCCTGCAATGCTGACCCCAAAGGTCAAACCGTTGGGTTTTGCACGTGCGACCGCCTGGGTACCAATATTGCCGGCAGCGCCACTTTTGTTTTCCACGATAAAAGGCTGCCCCAGTTTTTCAGTTAACCGCTCGCCCACCGTTCTGGCGACGAAGTCTGGCGTAGAACCAGCATCATAAGGAGCAACTATGGTGACCGTAGAATCCGGCCATGAACTTGCGGATACCTGTGCGGTAAAAAACAAGGCAGAAACCGCAAGCAGCAATTGTTTTGTCATTGGCTTCATGATGTCCTCTTTCTATTTGTCAGTAAATATGCATCGCCGCTCTATGGCGCCGCCTGAATAGCCCTCCTTTGGTACTGCCACTTGACACAAGTATCCAATAAAGCAGCTTTGTTGCGCGCCCGGCCTATGCTTTAATCATGGTAGTGAACAGATACAATGCCGGCAATTGATGATGGACTATATTCTCTAGCAGGAAATTTAATAATGGATATGCGTTTGTTGGCTGTTTTTGATGAAATTTACAAGACGCGTAGTGTCAGCCGGGCTGGAGAAAATCTGGGCATACCCCAAACTTCAGTCAGCCTGGCCCTCAGACGGATGCGTGCACAATTCAAAGACCCCTTGTTTGTGCGCACCCGAGATGGGATGCTGCCCACCCCCAGAGCCGAAGCCCTGATCCCTCAACTACGCCAGGCACTACATCTGCTGCAGCGGGTTACACAACAGGAGGCCACCTTTGATCCGGCGACCTCTAGCCGGCACTTTCGCATTTCCATGACTGATATTAGTCATCTTGAATTTTTACCCGCGATGATGAACAAAATTGCAGCCAAAGGTCCGCATATCCAAATTGAAGTGCTGCGCATTACGGGTGATACGCCGCACGCTTTGGCGGCAGGCGATTCCGATCTGGCCATTGGTTATATGCCTGAGCTGGAAGCGGGCTTTTATCAGCAAAAGCTGTTTGCGGACCAATTTGCCTGTGTCGTACGCAAAAACCACCCCCGCATTCGCACCCAGCTCACTGCGCAGGGCTTTAAAAATGAACGTCATGTGGTATTGAAAGCGCCCGGTACGGGCAACGAAATCGTTGAGGAAATTCTGCGCCAACAAAAAGCGCAGCGTCGGGTCGCACTAACGCTGCCCACTTTGCCCGGGGTCGGCAATTTGCTGGCGCACACTGATTTAATGGCCACAGTGCCCGAGCGTATTGCCCGCACCCTAATGCGTATTGCGCAGGTACAGGCCTTTCCACCCCCCTACCAGTTTCCCCCCTTTACCATCAAGCAGCATTGGCATGAGCGTTATCACCACGATCCGGCAAATCAGTGGCTACGTGCTGTCATCGCTGAATTGTTTCTGCAGATATAGCAAGTATCGTCTGGGCAGGGTTGTCGTTGTGATTGGCAAGAGCCAATCACAAGCATGCAGTCAATGAAAACCAATAAAAGCCCCCAGGCCCACCACCCTAATCTTGGGCCAATTGGAACAAGCAATCGCCGGCTTGCACCGGCGCCATGGCGCGTTGGCAAATGACCAGCCCTGGCCCCTCGAAATACAGCTCGGCGGGGGCCAGCCAGGGTTGATCGGGCTGGTGAATGCGCGCAGCCAGCTGCCCGGCCTGCACCTCTTTGCCCAGGGTGACCAAGGGTTCGAAAATGCCGCTTTGGCGCGCATACAGATAGTGATGTGGGGCATTAACCCGCATGATGCGCGGCTGTGCTGGGGGGTGCTGGGGCACCAGAGGCCCATGCAACAAGGATTGGGCCCCCAGAAAATGCAGCACCCCCTGGCGCGCTTGGGCGAGTGCATGGGGGCTAATGCGCCCCCCGCCGGATAACTCAGCCACCAGGGAAATGGCCCCCTGACGGCGGGCGGCAGAAGAGCTGGTAACGGGATTGGGGTGCATGAAAAAGGCGTACTCAAGACCAAAGGCGCGTACCAGCGCCATGACTTGCTGCTCTTCGCCTGCATTACGCGGCTCGAGTACCAGCATGTTGGCCCCGTGATAGATAAGCGAGCTGCCCCCAGAGTGCAGATCCAGCAGATAATCGCAGCGCGCCAGCAGCTGGTGCTCGATGTAGTGCGCCATGATTTCTGTGGGGCTGCCATCAGGGCGCCCCGGAAAGCTGCGATTAAGATTGCCGCCGTCGATGGGTGAGGTGCGTAATCCGGCTTGGGCGGCAGGGGTATTGGCCAGGGGCAACAAGATGATTTGCCCTTGTACTTGCTCTGGCTCGAGTTGGCGAATTAATTCGGCGACCAAGACCTGCCCCTCGTATTCATCACCGTGGTTTCCTGCCATGATTAATACGGTGGGACCCTGGCCGTTTTTGATGGAGGCTACCGGAATGGGTATCCACCCATAGGCCGAACGGTGAACAGAATGGGGCAGGCGCAAAAAGCCCACCTGCTTGCCGTCTTGATCGAAATTGACTTCACTTTGGATGGGATTATGCTGCATGGGATGGGGCTGCCTTCGATGCCGGACTGATCAACAAGTGAACCATAGCACAAAGCCGGCCCTCCCTTGCAGAGTAATTCCCCCAATATCCTCAAAAGGACAATGGCCCTACAGAGACAAGTCAGGTGCAACCCCCACAGCAGTTGCCGTCCTCGCCATGCACGGGTTTCAAGGCTTCATAGCCGGCCGCCTCGATGGCAGATTGCAACTGCGGCACCCCAATTTGGGCGGTGTCGTAGGTAATGGTGGCTTTTTCATCGTCCAGGGAAATGGCTACATCAGCAACTCCCGGCAAAACGGACAACACCTGATCCAAAGCTGTCACACTTTCAGGTCCTTGCAGGCCCACCAGACGCATGGTCTCTGTTTTTTGTACGGAACGCTTGAACATTTTTGCCAGCATAGACTCCTCGCTCATCATAAAGGTTTATACAGGTCCAACCAATAACATGTATTTAAAATGCATGTTTGTGGAGCGAGTATAGCAGCCTTTTCATGCCCCCCTGCAATAGCCCCAGGGTCTGGCTGGATTTAAGGTGTTGGTTTTTGATGTACTGTTTTTAATGCATCGATTTTTGCTGCGTTGATTTCGGTGTGCTGGCGCTGATGTGTGGGCGTTGATGTGTTGGTTGCGGTGCGATGTTGAAATAACCAAGTCAGGCCAAGGCCGCCTGGGCACAAAAAAGATTGTTGTATTTTTCCACCTCGATCGGCTTTTGTCTGTGCCCAACGCTAAAATTGCCCGGGCCCCCAAGGCCGCCTGCAGCCCTGTGGCGCACCACTTTCCCCCAACCAGCCCCCTGAATGCCTGAGTACATTTAAAAAGAAAAATAATGATTGTTTACATGGGGGTATTTGCCAAACACCACTATATAGGCTTATCATTTAGTCATTCGACACTAAATGTTGTGGTGTCAGGCATTTAAGCATTTTCTTGCTTTCTTGGCTAAACAGCCGATTTTACACAGCTTTTCTTACATTAGCTTGGTTTATCCACGCACTCGCTTCAGCCTGCCTCTAGTGCGAACCTTGCCATGAACCAAACACACAAAACCTACAAAGGTGCCCTATGAACCAAACACAGAATCAGGAAGCTATGCACTATAAAAGTCAAATAGAAACCCCCACCGATTCTTATGTCGCTCGCTACCCCTGGGCCACCGAAATGGCCATCGGCCAACAAGACATTTACTGGACTGCCGAAGAGCTTGGTGTCGAGGAAGACGAACAAGACTTCAAACTCAACCTGACCGAAGCCGAGCTGCACGGGGTGATCACCGCCCAGTCCATTTTGACCCAGTACGAACTCATGCTTGGGGGGGAAAACCTCTGGGGTGGCAAAATCCCCAAGATGTTCCCCCGCCCGGAAATTGCGCGCATGTGTGCCAAATTTACCGACGTCGAGCTGCACGTGCATGCTCCCTTTTACGATATCGGTAATGTCGTCATGGGGAACTCCACCGACGAGTTCTACACCCAGTGGAAAAAAGACCCTGTCTTGGCCGAGCGCATCGCCTTTATTGACCAATATGCCGAGGGCGACTGTCCGCTCGAGGTCACTGCAGCCCTGGCCCTGCTCGAAGGGGTGGTCTTGTATTCTGCCTTTGGTTTCTTCAAGGGCTTTAACAGCCGTGGCTTTAACCTGATTCCACACTTTGTTTCAGGCATTGATGCTTCAGCCAAAGACGAAAACTTCCATTCCATCGCATCCAGCTTCCTGCACAAAGAGTGCAAACACGAACGCCGTGCGTTGGGTCATCATACCGACGAACAAGACGAGCAGCTGCGTGAAACCATCTGGAAGATGGCCGAAACCTTGTATCTGCACGAAAGCCGCATCATCGATCTGATGTTCGAAATTCCTGGCAACCGCGTGGTCACCAAAGACGAACTGCTGGAATTTGTTCGTGACCGTGTCAATATCGTGCTCGAGCGCCTTGAAATGCCGCGCATGTTCGATCAAGAGCCAGGCTTGATCTCTGGCTGGTTCTACAACCAGCTTAACACCGTAAAAGTACCTGATTTTTTTGCTGGCACACAAATACAATATCGCCGCAATTGGGACCGTTTCAAACTCACTTTCAGACCAGAGGTGGAAAATGTCATTTAGACAATCCGGGATCAGCGAAGAGCGTATCCAGATGTTCGAGCGCCTTAGCGCCGAACGCAAACAGCTTCAGGAACAAGGCCTGTTGCCCCCCTGGTATATTACCCAGGGCTGGCAGCTCTTCAAGGAAAAATACCAATACAAAGATGAGCCCGCTTTGCTTGGCCGTCACCGCACCATCGCCAAAACCTTGGCCCAATACATGGTTGGCGAAGAGGCCAAATGGGAAGAACTCTTCTTTAACGAGCTCTGGAATGGCATTTTGTCCCCCGCCACCCCTGCCCTGTCCAATACGGGCACTGACCGCGGCATGAACGTCTCTTGCTCGGGGCAGTTTGTGGGTGATAGTGTCGTCTCTTTTTACGACGGCCTCAAGGAAATGGCCCTGCTGTCCAAAAACGGTTTTGGTACCAGCGCCGATTTCAGCAGCATTCGTCCGCGTGGCGCCCCAATCACCGCCGGGGGCAAGGCCAGTGGCCCCGTACCTGTCATGGAAGACTACTTTACCTGCGCTTCCAAAATCAGCCAGGGGGGCAACCGCCGTGGTGCAGTCGCCTGCTACCTGGATATTGAACACCCCGACTGGGACGAGGCCGTCGATCTGCTCATGCGTGATCCCGATGGCAAAAACTTTGGCTGGACCGTACGCGATCGCTTTATAAAGGCCCTGCGCGAGGGCGATGCCGAAGCCCAGCGCCGTTTCTCACGTGCCCTCTATGTCAAGCTGGTTACTGGTAAAGGGTATTTCTTCTTTATCGACAAGGCCAACCGCCAGCGGCCCCAAATGTACAAAGACCTTGGTCTGGACGTCAAAGCCACCAACCTGTGCACCGAGATCATGCTGCATAGCTCCGAGGAATACACCTATTCCTGCATTTTGGCTTCCATGAACCTGGCCAACTGGGATCAAATCAAGGACTCCGAGTCGGTCTTCATCGCTACGGTCTTCCTTGACTGCCTGTGCCAGGACTTCATCGAGAAAAGCAAAGGGGTACCCGGCCTGGAAAAAGTGCGCGAGTTCACCATCAAGGGGCGCGCCATCGGTCTCGGTGCCATGGGTTTCCATACCTATCTGCAATCCAAGGGCATCCCCTACGGCAGCCTCGAGGCCCAGTTCCTGTCCACCAAAATGGCCAAGCACATCCATGATGAGTCCCTGCGTGCCTCTCAGTGGCTGGCCAAAAAATTCGGTGAGCCCGAGTGGTGTAAAGGTTATGGGGTGCGCAACACCCACCGGGTAGCTTATGCGCCCACCAAGTCCACAGCCTTGCTCATGGGCGGGGTTAGCGAATCCTGGTCACCCGATGCCGGCATGGTATTCGACATGGCCTCAGCTGTTGGCGAATTGCGTCGCATCCCACCCGTCTTTTATGAAACCATGAAGGCCAAAGGGGTGTACAACGAAAATACCATTCGCGACATCATCAACCACGTGGGTAGCGTACAGCACGTTGACTGGCTCACCCCCGAGGAAAAACAGGTCTTCCTGAATGCCTACGAAGTCGACCAACGGGTCATCCTGCGTCACGCCTCACTGCGTCAGCAATATACCTGCCAGGGCCAGTCGCTGAACTTCTTTGTCGCTGACGAGGGCTCCGAGGATCTCATCGCCGAGCTCATGACCATGGCCTTCCTCGATGAAAACATCCTCAGCCAATACTATTTCTACTCAAAAAGCGGGGTGGTTGTGGCCGACGAGTGCCTCTCCTGCGCCGCCTAGCCGTTTGCGTCACAACAAACAGCAACCCAACGCCCTGTGGTTTTTTACTGCAGGGCGTTTTTTTATGGCTGTCTGCTGCAGCAGGGTTTCCAATTCGATGACGCATGGGCTAAGCTAAGCAAAATATTTATTTATCTTTATTGCCGTACCCAACCAAAATACACAATGAAGGATATTACCCAACAGTATCGTAACCTGCCCCAGTTGCTGCTCATTGCGCGCGAAGCTTTTATGGATCATTTTCGCCCCATCATTCGTCACTTTGAGCTAACCGACCAGCAATGGCGGGTTTTGCGTACGGTTTACGAAGAAAAAACCATCGAACCGCGCATGCTCTGCGATAAATGCCAAATTGTCAGTGCCAGCATGGCGGGGGTCTTGGCGCGCATGGCGGATCGCGATCTGATCGTGCGCAAACCCTTTCCAGGTGATCAACGCCGGGCTTTGGTCAAAATCACCCCCAAAGGGCGTAAAATTGTAGAACAAGCCATTCCGCTGGTGGCACAACAGTATCGCCACATTGAAGAGGTGCTGGGCAGTGCCCAACTGGAAACCCTGGTATCTGTCATCGATGAATTTATTCAGGCAGAAAAAAACGCTGCAATCCAACATGTCCCATTACCCACAAAAACCGATTCCTAACCAACCGCCCCTCGGCTGGCTATGCCAATGACCAACCCAGCCCATGCCCAGGGGTTGTCTTGCTGCCTGGCGGCGCTAATCCGTTGTGGCTAATTGGGTGGTGTAATCGGGTGGCGCTGATCGGATGACTCTGCTCGGGTGGCTCTAACCAAGTGGCTCTATCCGCCCATTTACCTATTTGGCTCGCAAACCAGCGGGTTTTGCTGTCTTATATTTAAAGGAAGGCTATGCTTTATCTGGCTCTTATCATCGCCATCATTGCCCTCATCGGCGTTGTCTATGGCGTTGCTACCGGTTTTACCGACATGACCAACCCCGAGGCCCAGGAGGCGGCCCCGCGCAAGGTGGCTGCTGATAGCGGACAACGCAAACTGCGCGGCAAACGGATATTTTGGTATTCTGCCGTCATCTTTATTTTGGTGGCCCTGTGGTATGGGTTTTTCTATGAAAGCCCGCGCGATATCGAGCAGCGCCAGGCGCGTGAAACTGAGGAAAGCTGCACCGATGTCCTGGCCGCCTACAACGTCTCTCAGGGCTTTGTGCGCCAATTCGTCCACAATGGCCCCAGTGCCACTTTTCCCATCATCCCCAAGCCCGAATCAGAGGCCACCGGCCAGTGCCGTTTTGCCATTCAGGCCGTCGTGTTTGATCGCACCGAGGCAGGAGAGGTCAAGCTGCCCTATGAGGCTGATCTACACTATGACGCTGACAAGGAATTGTGGCAGCTTACGGGTTTGACCCTGGATGGCCAGACCATCGATCTTGAGGGTGAAGTCACGGAAATCCGTGATGACAATTAATTTCCTGCTCAGACTTTAGTTGTAAAAACCCGCCCTCATCGGCTTTTTTGTGTTAAGCAGTCAGTAGAGACAGGCAATCTTTGTCATGGTTAGCAAGGGTTGTCGCCCAGCAACGACCTGCGAGGCCAGTCCTTCATGCGCCCAAAAAAGTTGACTCCAGTGC
>Ga0079226_10002371_pt1 | contig 14538 bp, 14 predicted proteins | sample Poulit2014_FD_76345 | JGI IMG/M metagenome (GOLD analysis project Ga0079226, IMG submission 76345) | Agricultural soil microbial communities from Georgia to study Nitrogen management - Poultry litter 2014 | ecosystem: Environmental > Terrestrial > Soil > Agricultural land | place: USA: Georgia... | reverse complement strand
GGCAGCAGCAAGCCCCCGTTCCTGAGCGAGAGCAGGAACAGGGACCTGAGCTGTAGGAGATACAGGCCGGGCTCGTGGCCTGGCTGGACCTCCGGTGCCGGGATGGGCTCGCCTAAGTCGGTGGCGGCGTGCATCTCCTCCTATAGCTCGGCTTCGGTTTCGATGTCAGGGGTGGCTTGCGGTGTTGGCGCGTCGAGGGAGGTGTCTGGGGTGGCCGGTTCTGCGCCTGCGGCCAGGCTGTCGGACAGGTCGGCGCCGATCCCCATGTCGAGGTTTCCGCCGATCGCCGGGTCGGCCGCGTCGCTTTCCCAGGTGTGGTCGAGTTGGCCGGCGACCTGCTGCATCATCTGGTCGCCCTCGAGGCTGGCCGCCGCGGTTCCGGCGAGGGCCAGGGTGCCCACGGCCCACGCCACGGTCTCGGCTTCCCGGTCGTGTGTCTGGCTGCGCTCGGACTCGAGCTGGCGACGTTCGGCATCGAGGCGGCGCTGTTCCTCGATCACTCGTGATCCGTCGTACTCGTGCGGCTCCCACCGGGGCCGAACGGTGTCGGCGGCGTCGTGGAATCCGCGGCGGTAATACTCGTCGGCGACCACGGAGCGTCGTTGGTCTCGCCAGTCGTCGGAGGCGTCGGGCCGTTCGGCGTACGCGGTCTCTCGCAGTAGCCGGCTCGCCGGCACGGTGCGCAGCTCAGCGGGGGTCAGGTAGCGAGTGCGGGTGCTCATGCCGCCGTTGCGGCCGGCCACCCGGCTGGCGCGGGCCAGCATCGCGATGTTGTGCGGCTTACTCATTGGTGTCCTCCATCGGGTCGGATCGCAGCATCTCGGACGGCTCGTGCCGGTTCTTGCACGCCGCCATCGGTGATTCGGTGCCCAGAAGCATCCGCATGTGGTGGTCGCCTATCGTGCGCAGGAAGATCTCGTCGGCCCGCAGCGGATCGGTGACCGCCAGGTACTCGTAGGCGCGCCACATGGCGCGCACGCGGAACAGCACCCCGTCGTGCGACCACCATCTGCCGCACCACGCGTTGGCCTGGGAGCGGTCCTGCACCTGGTAGGCCGGCCGCAGGTAGTCGTCGAAGAAGTCGTAGACGGTCGGGTGCTTGGGCGTGGACGGCACTCCCAGTTCCTCGACGGCGAACCGTTTGGCCGCCCGGTCGGCGGCCCGACGCAGCGCCGGTTCGAGCTCCGGGTGCTCGAAGTAGCCCTCGGCGGCCTCGGCGCCCATACGCTGCATCTCGTCTTGCAGCTCCGAGGGTGTGGCCCCCTTTACCAGGTCATTCCACAGCGACATGGTCCTGTCCCTTCTCTACGCGGTCGAGCACGTCCTCGGTTGCCGGGGTGAAGTCCTGCTCGGTGGCGCGGATCATCCGCGCCAGCATCGGCCGGCGCCCCTTGGCGATGACGATCATCTGGCGACGCTGGAGGTTCTGGATCTCGTCGACCGACAAGATCGGCTTGTCGGCCCCGACCTGCTCGGAGCTCGACCCGCCGCCGTGGGAGTACGACACCGACCGCTCCACCTCGCGGTAGGTGCCGACCTGGGTGGAGACCATCTGCGCGAACTCCGGCTCGGTCTGCCCGGGCCCGATCACCTTGATCGCCACCAGCGCGTAGAGCTTGCGCATCCCGACCGGGCCCCACATCTCCTCGCCCTGGGCGTAGGTCTGGAGGAAGATGTCAAACAGGATGCCGCGGGAGCCGTACGTCGACAGTGCTTCAGGCAGGTTCGGCCAGCGCACGACGTTGGCGATTTCGTCGAGCACCATCATCACCGGCACCGGCAGCCGGTCGCGTTCGAACCGGGAGGCCCGCCGTTTGAGGGCTTCACTGACCAGGATCGCTAGCACCGTGGAGATCGGGCGGGCGACCGGGTTGTCCTCCTCGGTGAGCATGTACAGCGTGGCTTTGTCGTCGTGCGCCAGGCTCTCCACGTCGAGCCGCCGGCGGTTGCCGTGGGGGGTGAGCCATTGGCGCACCTCCGTCAGACCCAGGCACGAGATGCAGTTTTTCGCCGCCGAGAACACCCCGTCGCGAGTACGCGCGGTCAGCGAGTATTTGCTGTTGAGGTCCTCGAACTGCGCCTGGTACGGGCTCTCGCGCAACAGTGCCAGTGGTTCGCCGGCACCCGGTGAAGACACCCAGGCGTACACCTCGGTGACCGACACCCGGCCCAGAGCCGCCGCCAGGAACAGGCACGCCAGCAGGTCGCGGGCCTGCTGGTAGAAGAACTCGTTCTCGCCCGCGTCGCCGGAGACCGCCGACCGCGAGGTCGTGGCGCCCTCGAAGATCTCCGACAGTCGCAGTGCCGAACCGTCCCAGTGGCGGGCGGCCCGCACGAAGTCGAGCGGGTCGAAAAAGAACCCGCCGTTGGTGACCGCTCCCGGCGCGAGCTCCTGCGGGTCGAACACCCACACGTCGCCGACCAGTTCGCGCACACGGACCGTTTCGTCGATCAGGTCACGTTTGCAGCTCGTGGCCACCACCAGGCCCGGGGCGTTCCAAATCTCCGGGATCGCCTTACTCGTGGTCTTGCCCTCACGCGGCGCCCACAGGTTGAGCACATTGTCCTCGGTGCCCGACATCAATACCTGCCCGGTGGCCCACTCGCGGCCCAGATACGTGCCGTACCAGCCACAGTCGGGCAGGTTGTTGTCCAGGTGCTCGCGCTTGCGGGCCCGCGGCGACAGGGTGGCGATGTCGCTGGTGGAGGCCATCTGTCGGGTCGCGTGCGCGATCCGCGACGTCGTGCCGCCGGTGCGATGGTGTCGCACCTGCCGGCGGATGAGGAAGATGCCCACCACGATCGCGAGGATGATCAGCCATTCGCCGACCAGGATCATCGTCGCGGCCGGCGTCCAGGTCACCGAGTCACGGGCGAGCACCTCGATCGCCGCCACCATCGGGAACCCGCTCGGCGGTTCGGCGCCGCCGAGCTTGACCGCCGCCCGGTGGGCCACCCACACCGAGACGTTCACGGCCACGAAGCCGAACAGGATGAACAACAACACGACATGTTCGGGACGGAACTGCGCCACCCGGGTGTTGCGGGGATTGTCTCTACCAGCCATGACGTCTCCTCACGCCTCGAATCGGTACTCGGCCGCACGCCAGGTGTGCCCGTCGCGGACCATCTCGACCACGACCGTCATTTCCTCCAACGGCGTCGTGCTCGCGTCGTCGTGCTGGACGACCTGCCGCAGGATCAACCGCACGTCCGCGTCCGGGGCGTGGGGGTCGGCCGGCTCACTGGCCAGCTCGGTGGCGGCCACGACGACGTCACCGGAGTCGGCCCATGCCGCCCACTGCCTCGGCAGTGGCTCGGTGTCCGGGCGCTCGGCGGCGGCCTCGGCCAGCCGCCCGGTCACTGCGTCGGTCTCGGCCGCCGCGTGCAGCGCGTCCCAGGGGCCGGACTGCTCGGCCGGGCGCCAGGTGAAGATCTGGCGCACCGCCGCGGTCGCGGCCCCCTCGGCCGTCTCCGATGGCTCGGGATGCACATGGTCCGCGTCGGTGCCGGGCTCCTCGCGCCCGGCCTGCACCAGCAGCACCAGCACAGCGACCACCACGACCGCCGCCACTGTTGACGCCGCGATCACCCCGGCGATGATCAGCGTTCGCCGTCGACTCGTGTCCATCTCGTCTCCTATCCCGCCGTCTCGGCGAACTGCTCGGCCTCCTGCGGCACGATCACCACGTACTTCTGGGTCTCGGCGTACGGCGGGACCCCGCCGTACTGCTCCACCGCGCCCGGGCCCGCGTTGTAGCCGGCCAGCAGCAGCGTCTGCGGATCACCGCTGAGCTCGCCGGAGGCGATGCCGTCACGTTGGCCCTCGGCGATCTCGCACATGTAGCGAGCGGCGGCCATCGTCGCGTCCGCCGGGTCCGACGGGGACCCTGATCCGGGAGGCCCGACGACCTCACCGTTGTCGTCAACCTCCGCGCCCGCCGTGGCCCAGGTATCGGGCATGAACTGCCCATACCCTTGCGCTCCGACCGGTGAGACCGCGGTCGCCTGAAAACCCATCGACTCGTGGTAAAGCAGCCCGGCCAGCAGCGGCGAATCCACCTCGCGGCACACCCGGCCGCCGAGGCCGATCCACTTGCGCAGCTCCTCGGGGATCTCACCATCGGCAAGAGCGCGACCGTGATCGCCGACGCCGCCCGGATCGCACTCCGCGGCCGAGGGGCCCGGCGCCACACCGCCGCCCTCGGGGGCCGGCCCGTACTTCTGGCCCGGCGTCGGCATACCGCCGCCGTCCACGGTGATGTGCACGTGGTTGAAGTGATTCTGCGTCGGGCTGCCGCGATCTTCCATCTGGTTCGGCTCGCCCTCGGCGGGAACGTACTGCTGCCGCCAGATCAGATACTCGACGTTAAACGCGTCCTTGTTGCCCAGGACGTAGTCTCGGATCTCGTCGCCGAGCTTCTTACCCTCCCCCGACTCGTAGTTCGGGATCATCACGTCCACCGCCCTACCTGAAGGGTGATCGTCACTGACCGCGTCGGTCGGCCGCCACCCGCCGATCGACTCCACCTCAGGGAAGCGCTGCGCAACCGCGCGGGCCAGCCGCACCGAGTCGACCTGCAACTTGTCCTCAGACTGGATCTTGTCCGACGGCGGCAGCTCGCCACCGGAGGGACGGTCGTCGCTCTCGCGGTCGTCGTCGGTGTCGGAGTCGCCAGATTCGCCGCCGTCACCCGGGTTTGTCGCCTTGTCGATCCAGGGGTCGGGGTTGGTGTCCTGGCCGCCATAGCGGCCACCTGGCCACACCTCGAAGTGCAGGTGCGGGCCGGACGACTCGCCCTGGTTGCCGACACCGGCGATGTGCTGACCCGCCTTGACCGGGTCGCCGGCCTCGACCTTGATCTCGTCGGCCGGCATGTGGCCGTACACGGTTGAGAACATCTCGTCGTCGCCCTCGCCTTGATGGTCGATGACCACCCAGTTACCGAATCCCGACGCTGGGCCGGACTCGGTCACCACGCCGTCGGCGAACGCATAGATCGGGGTGCCCACCGGGGCGGCCATATCGGTGCCGCGGTGGTCGGGCCGGTCCGGCGACCGGTAGCCCGACGACACCTCGTGCGTGCCCTCTTTCATCGGCTTGGAGTAGTCACCATCCGGCACGCCGCCCGTGCCGGACACGCTGCCGCCGATCGGCACGCAGGGGTCCTCGTCCTCGATGAACGACGACACCAGGATGGTCAGGCCGAAACCGACAGCGACGAGGATCACCACCGCCAGTGCCAGGCCCTTGCTCTTCACTGCCCCTCCAGCTCCCGCAGTCGCGCAGTCAGGTGCGCGTTCGCTGCCCGCAGGCGACGAATCTCTCCCCAGGTCGGACGCGGCATCCGCTCCTGGGCCTCAGCCCAGGTCAACACCGTGGAGGTGGCCACCCCGAAATCGGCTGCCGCGCTCGCCGCCGCGCCCGTCAGCGTCGCCGACGCCTCGAAATAGCCCACGAAACGGTCGACCACGTCGACCTTGAACTCGTCGCTGTAGCCCGCCGGGTTACGCATCGACCAGACCTCCCGCACGGTCGGCCTTGCGCTTCCACTCCTCGGCGAACGCCGCGTTCGTCTCGTGCAGCTCCAGTTGATTTTCCAACGGCGAGATTTCCGTGCGGAACGGGATGCCGGGGGCGGTGGACTTGCTGGCCTTGATCATGAAACACCCGCGTCCCGGTGGTACCGGGGCTCTGGAGGCCCGCACCCGGCCTGGTGGGACTCCCTTGGACCACGAGGTGATCTCGGCGATCTCCCGCTCGGTGAAGGGGAGCTTGCCGCCGAGCATGCGCAGTTCGTCGGCCGGCAGTCCGCCGCAGATCACCGCCCCGGCCCGGTCGATGAACCCCATCGCCCGGTTACGGTCAGCCTCGGTCGGCAGTGTCTCCAAGTCCTTGGACCCGTGCGTGACCAGATACACCGCGCAGCCCATCGTGCGCAGCAGCCGCATCAGCCCGTCGACGTGCTTGGTCAGGCCCGGCGCGGCGGCAAGGGTGCCCCACAGCTCATCGAGGGTGTAGGCGAAGAGTTTGCGGGGACGCAGTCCTGCGTCGGCGAGGATCTTCGACGCCGTCACCGCGCCCGCCGCCGACGACCAGCAGGCCATGATCACGGCGGCCTTGACGGTGTCGTCGTTGTCGTCCAAGGCGGACACGTCGATCACCACCGCGGGTGAATCGACGTCGATTTTCGTGGTGGTCTGCCCGGAGAAGATCTCGCCGGTCACGCCGTGCTGCATCGCGTACAGGCTCCGCAGCAAGGGCCGGACCGTGGCGTGGTACTCGGCGTGCGAGGCCGACACCGTCACTTCCAGAAGCTGGTCCGATCCCGCCTGGAGGGTGTCGACCAGGTCGGTCAGCTCCGGGGGGCGGACCCATCGGCTCTGCCCGTCCGGGCCGTCCGCCGCGTACAGCTCATTCAGTGCCACCGCCACGGCCGCCGATTCGTAGTCGCTGAGCCGGTCCTGCCGCGCGATCGACACGAGCGTCTCGATCATGCGTCTCTGTGCGGCCGCGACCTCCTTTTTCGCGCGATGCAGTTGCTGCTCCAGCACGCGCATCTGCTCGCGGTCGGCCTGGCTATGGCCGGTGCGCGCGGCAATGGCCTGCTGGAGCACCGGCACCACCGAGCCCAGGGCGCCGGCGTCGAGCGGGTTGATCAGGTCCAAGCCGTGCCCGATACGGATGACCTGACCGTCGACCGCTCGCGCCAGCGGCACGTACTCGCCCTTGAGATCGTTGGGGATGATGGGCACGTGCGCTTGCGCCACGTGGCCGAGCTGGATCTGCCGCACCAGCGACGACTTACCCAGGCCCGGCACCGACATCAAAAACGCTGACGGGGTCGACAACAGGTTTTGCTCGAGCCAGCTCAGCGCATCAAAGCCCAAGTCCTTGCCGTCGAGTAGGTTCCGGCCGATCGGGGGGCCGATCATCGGCGACGGCGACCCCACCGAGTTGGGATTCCAGCCGGCCGCGTAGTTCGTGGCCATCATGAACTCGTTCGGCGGGGTCACCGACCGCACCAGACCAGAGCCCATGCCCGCAGCGAAAGGGGCGCGAAAGCCGCGCCCGCCGGCCAGGGGCCACGAGTCCTCCCCGGCCACCGGGGCCACCCCCTGCCGGGCCATCGACTCGTGCTTGATCCGCTTGGTCTCGGACGGGTTCTCCTTCTGCCATTTGGTCAGTCCACGTCCACGACGAGTCCAAGGCAGCGGATATTTTTCCGCACCGTCGAGGATCGACTGGAACAGCTCGGCGTAGTCCGCCGGCGGCTCGTCTGTTCTCCACATGCTCATGCCGGCAGCTCCGTATCAATCGTCGTGTGCTGGAACGCCGCCACACCCAGGCCCAGGCTGGCGGCCAACAAAACTCCCTGGCGCCCGTATTCGTGCCGCACCCGCAGCCGGGTGCGTGGCCGCAGTGCCTGGAGGAACAGGTGGGCGATCTGGTGCCCTCCGGCCACGGTCACCGTCGACCACACCCGCCCGCCGTCGACGGACTGGATCTCACTGACCGAGGAAGGGTCCACGAACGGGCGCATCCACCGTGAGCGCCAGATGTGGCCACCCGCGTCCCACTCCGACAGCACCTCGGACACGTCCGCGCTGGCCTCAGCGCCGCTGGTCGGGTCCGAGCACGCCACGGTGAAGCTGACGCACTCGACGCTTCCCACACGCACGCTGCGGGCCGATTCCTCCCAGCTCAGATCGGCCAGGTCGTCGATCGACCGCACCGCCGCGTCCAGGAGGTGCCCGCACCGGCCGGCGACCTCACTCTCGCGTGCCGGGCGAGCCGGCAGACTCGCCAGTCCGGCAGCGTCGTACAGGGCCGGGGCATCGACTGCCAACGTCGAGGCCAGTTCCGTGGCGTCCTTGCGTTCGGTCTTGTCCGCCGCCGCGAACACCCCGCCCAGCAGCGGGGCGGCCGCGGTCGTGGAGTCGCAGGCGAACGTGGCCCGCAGCCGGGACAGGCCCGCCACCTGGCGGGTCCATGCGCTGACTCGGTCCTGATCAACGATCCCGGCATCATCGACGATGCTCGGAACCGCGATCTGATGTCGGCTCGTGTCTGCCACCAGCACTTGAGGGAAGCCGCGGGCGTCGACCGAGTCGCTCACGTCCAGGCCACGCAGGGGCCGGGGGCGAGTGTCGGGACTCGAGCCAAACAGGCGCGTGATAGGCAACATCTCTAATCCTTCTTTCCGAACGGCACCGCGCCCGCTGCAAGGCAGAACGCGAACGCCGAATCCTGCATCCGTCGCATCTCGCGGATCCGGATATTGAGCTGATTGGCCAGCGCCTCGACGTCACTGTCGATCGCGCGGGCGTCCTCGCCCGGCAGCCACGTGGCCGACACATACATCGACCGCCGCCCGTAACCGGCGCCCTTTGCCAGTGCCTTACGTGAGGCTGTCGTGCCCTCCAGCCGCAGCTCGGCATCGACCGACTTGATCGTCTTGCCGTCATTGACGCCGACCATCGCGTCGCGGTGCTCGGCCTCGACCAGCGAGTGCGCTGTCCCAGGGGGAAACGGCCGGTAGACCAGGCACACGGTCTTGCGCATGATCCGCGAATGCTGTGCCAGTAACGGCCGCAGGTGCTTGTCCTCGAACGTCGCCGGCGGAGCGGACACCATCTCCCACGTCCGCGACCACGTTCCGTCGTGGAAATAGCCACGGGTGGTGGCCTTGGCCACCCCCGGTCCGGCATCCGACCACGGCAAACCGTGGTCCTGCCCCTTGATCGCCAGCTCCTCGAAATCCTCCTCGGCCGCCGGGTTGAACGCCTTGTGTGTGGAGGCCACCATCTCGGCCGCCGTCATGGGGCGCGCCTCGATCCCCGCCCACGGCAGAGCGCCACCGTAGAAATCGATCACCTCGTAGCGGAGCTGATCGAGAAACCGGTGATCGCGGGCGTGCGACATCGACACCTTCAAAGTGAAAGCGATCTCGAACTCGTAGTCCTGCCCGCCGGCTTGCAGCCGCCGGGCCCGCTCGAACTGGATTTGTCGAGCCCTCTCAGGAGCCTCGGGCGCGTCGAGCGTCTCCACCTCCCGCAGGGCCAGCATCCCCGTCGACGGCCGGGTGCAATGCCGGGCCACCACCACCAGCAGGTTGCGGTTATGCGCCCACTGCGCCTCGCACGTGCCCCACTGTGCAGTCGTGGCCTCGTCCTCCTCGGCGCTGCGCAGGACCTCCCCCGACAACTGCCCGGACAGCTTCACCGTGACCTGTTTCTCTGCCGCGTTGACGATCACCCCAAAGGGGTAGCCGTTGGCGTCGACGTCCTCGAGCAGCTCAGTGCCGGCCAGCATCCCCGGCGCTCGCCGCTGCCCACCGGGCACCCGCGACTCCGGCCCGGACAGATACAGGTCCTCGCCGGTGATGCGCCGCCACCCACTCGCAAGCATCAACCGGCCGGAGGTGACAAACGACCGCCCATCCCGGTGGAAATGCACCAGGGCGCCGACCACCGCCGTCACCAGAACGGCCACCACAGCGAACCGCACTTGCTGCGCAAGCATCGACACCACGAACACCATGAGCCCGACGAACCCGACGATCGTCGTGCGGACCGGTATCCGTCCGATGAAGTTACGTTCGCGCTTGCGGCCCAGGGTGTATGTCGTCGCCTCCCTCTGCGGCGCAATTGTCTCGCTCATCAGATCCCCCTACCGGTGCGACCCCGGGTTGACCGGGGCTCCTACTGAGTCGTCGAGAATCCCGCCGCCAGCGCGCAACGCCGAGCCGGCCATGCCGGCGGAGTTGCGGGCGATGCGGGCGGCCGTCTGGCCAGCCGCCGCCCCACTGCGGGCGTGACCGCCACCAGTCGACGGGCCGGAACCGGAGCCGCCTCCGCCGCCACCGCCGGAGGTTCCCCCGCCGCCAGAAGATCCACGGCCACCGGTCGACGGGCCTCCCCCGCCCGACGGGCCTGACCCGCCAGACGGGCCGCGCCCTCCGGAGCTGGAACCGCCGCCTCCAGAGCCGCCCTCGGTCAAGCCCATCGCCGAACCGCTGCCAGAGCCGGCCGAGCCGGCCGCGCTCATCGCCGCGCCACCGGCGGCCAAAGCGCCGGCGCCACCCGTGGCGGCGGCAGCAACCGCGCCGCCGGCTACTGCGCCGGTGGCGCCCAGGGCCGCGCCACCAAGAGCACCTGCTGATCCGCCGGCCTGCCCCTTCATCTGAGGAAGGATGATCGACAGCAGCGCCGGCGCACACAGCCCGGCAGCACCGAAGATCACCAGCGAGATGAGCTTGTTCTCTTCCGAGCCATCGAGGTTCAGTGCCGCCCACACCGCCGACATGTAGACAAACGCAGCCGCGACCTTGAGCAACGCGAAGGAGACAAGTACGCCCATCGCGTTCTCGACGGTGAATCGGCCCGCACGGCCGATCGACCACGCAGCGAAGATCGGCATCAATCCGATCAGGATCGGCAGCAAGATGATCCGCATGACCATCGCAAGGCACATCGCCAGCGACCCGATCAGCGAGATCAACACAAAGACCAGCACCAATATCGGGTTCATCTCCTCGCCGATCGTCACGGCGTCGGTGATCTGCGTGAAGTCGCCCGAATCGGCGATGTAGGTGTTGATCAGCACGTCAGCGAACGAGTCCATCGCCATGATCGCCGGGATCGCCAGCGCCGGAACCAGAGCGCCGTAGAGCAAGTACCGCCCATACGCTGAGGCTGCTTCCTCCATCGCCTCTCCGGAGCCTTGTCTTCGACTCGAAGAGACTTTCAGTAGGCCCACCACCAGGCTCAATGCCAGTCCGGCGATCGCCGCCTGCCACATGATGTTGTTGATGCCCGACGACGACAGTTCCAACGCCTCCGGGCTCAGCTTGAACTGCGTCCACAGCGTCAGCGTGTAGCCGATCACGGCCGGGTTGCCGTCCTTGATCTCCCGCACGATCCCGGCGAGCTTGCCGTCCCACACATCGTCAGCAACGGTCTGAATCGCATCGCCCGGGTGCTCTGCTGCACTGGCCGTAATGCAGGCACCGGAGACGGCCCCGCGGATTGGCGCGGTCAGGGCCTCCCTGGCTCCCCCCGCGTGGGCCGAGTCCCGGAGCCAATCATGTGCCCCGGTGCCACCGAGCAGACCGCCATCCATCCAGCCGTCACCGGAGCCGTCGCGACACTCCTCATTGGATTGCTGGAATTCGTTCTGTCCGGTGTCTTGGGCATTAGCCGGCGCAGACACAGTCACAGCCACCAGCACCGCCACGACGACGGTGACGAGCATCTTGCACACTGACTTCAGTTCCATGTCGACCACGACCCGTCAATGGAACTGATGGGTGGCAGCGTGCGGCCAGAGATAATCTCCCACTGGTCGCCGACCCACCTCAGCGATACCCGAAGCACTGGGTGCTCGTTCGGATCTACATCCGTGATGTTGACCTCCCCCACCGCTTCGGCAACCGACGGCATCGCCGCCTCTACGGTGCAGAAGTTCTCGTCACATTGGCCGAACTTGAACCACCGAGGTGCCTGGTATCCCTCTGCGGCCGTCAAGGCCCTACCGTTCGCCGCTGCTCCGCGGGATCGGATCTCGTCGATGAACTCCGGGTCTTCAGCGACTTGGTCAGGCATGAAGTGCGTCAGGAAGTCGGCGTAGGCGCCGCCCATCTCCATTCCGAGGCCCTGGTAGTTCGCCGCCATGAGTGCCGCGCCTCCGGGCGAGCGGGCATATCCGGTCATTACGCCGTCGTCGACACTGTCCGGCCCGTCTGACCGGGACACCATCAGGGTCGCCCCGCTCTGCACTCGTTGCAGCTCGAGACCTTCCGGTGCTCCGACCATCTCCTGCCCCTCGGGAAACTGGCCTGGAGCGCCGGTCTGCTCCCGGGGCGTGCCGCCGATAGAGTCGACCACGGTCACTTGTCGACCAGTGGGATCGACGTCAGTCGTCTCATCCCCACGCGGCTGACTATCGCTCGGTGCAGGCTCCGATGGTGATGAGGGCGGTGGGGGCGCGGCCGCAGTGTCGTCCGAGTCGTCGCCGCCACTGGCCAGTGCCACGATGAGGGCGATCACCAGCGCCACGACGACGGCGGTGGCGGCGACGACCACCCCGAGGGTGAGTTTGCTTTGTCGCTGCGAGTCCATGAGTGAGCTCCTATGAGTCGGGGCGGAATTCGGTGAAGCCGTCGAGGGTGTCGATCTCGGTCGCGTCCACTGCGGTCTGCTGGGTGGGTAGGACGAGTTTCCAGTCGCCGGTCTGCCACGCCAGTTGTGTCGGCTGGGCCGTCAGTTCGCCGTCGGGCCACTGGACAGCAAGCAGAACCTGGGCCCGGTCGGCGGAGTAGTCCGTGAACTGAAAGCCCACGAACGTGGCCGGATCTTTCACCCGGCCCTCGACCGACATCAGTGCACGGGATTGGACCCACTGGTCTTTGCCGGCGCCCGGCGCCAGGACCGTGTTCGCCATGTCGGGCCAGTCGGTGTCTCCGGTGGTGGCCAACAGGGTTTGTCCGGTCATGGCGGCGACCACTGCGCACTGCGGCGTGTGCGCGTACCCGTGCGCGACCGGCTCGGTTTTTTCCGGGCACTCGTCCGCGCGCGGGACCGAGATGCCGGCCAGCGTCGACCAGGTCGCCTCCGGGGCGGTGGTCAGGTCCGGGCCATCGCCGCCGTCCGGGCTGGTGTCGTCGGCGCCGCACGCGGTAGCCGCCAGCGCCACGATCCCGGCCGCTACCAGCCATTTGCGACTGCGCATCCTGCTCTCCTTCACTGCGGATCAGATGGGGGTGTAGATCAGCGACACCACGGCGCCGATGCTGGAGACGAGCATGAGAACCACGGCGATCACGAGCACCCGCTCGACGCCCTGCTTGGGCTCTCGCCCGACTTCTCGTGCCTGGCTGATCTCGACGAACGACCACGCCAGGAACACCACGGAGGCGACGGCAACGAAGCCGAGACCGATGGACACCCAGTTGGCGAACAAGCCCTGGATCGGGGCCGGCAGCGGCTGCGGCTGTGTCGGCGGGGGCTGCTGCGCGAGCGTGCTCACTGTCATTGGTGTCCTGGACTATCCGAGTAGCCAGCCGAAGATCGGCATGATCACGCCGAGCCCGACGACGCCGCCGCCCCACCACAGCAGGCGACCGGAGACCTGGTCCCCGCGGCCGTCCTGGCGGGCGAAGGCGATCCCGGCAAAGACCATGACGCCGCCGATCACGGCGACGATGATGCCGATGGCCAGTGCCACACCCGCCACGTCTGTGAGTCGACTGGAGAGGAAGTCGGGCAGCCACGGACGAATGTCGTTGATGAACGAGGTGTCGCCTGTCTGGGCGAGAATGCGCGTGGACATGGACGGAGACATCAGTCAGTTCCCTTCGGTAGTGCGTGCCGTTGCGGTGGTCGACGCGCTCGTGGAGGGCGTCGTGGTCTGGGTGGGTGAGGTGGCGGCCGGGGCTCCGAGCTCGGCCAGGGCGTCGCGTGCCGTGGCGTCGTCGAACTCGACCGGCTCCAAGGCGCTGATCCCGTCGACGGGCCGGCCCGGCGTGGAGGTCAGCGGGTCGTCGCTTCCGGCGGTGATGTCCTGGGCGATGGCCTGTACCCAGTCGGTCGTCGCTGTGGCCGGGCTCCGCCCGTCCGGCAGCGCCGGGCGCTGGCCGTAGGCGTTGTGTTCGTTGGTCGACAGCCACGCAGACAGGCTCACCGCGAGCTCGACCTGCTCAGGCACCGGGACACCGGCGTCTTCGAGCACCTGCAACGTCTGCCTGGCGTACCCGGACGCCGAGCCCGGCTCCAGCAGTGTCATGGCCGACTCGGACAGCTTCGCCACGGCCACCGTGCCGGCCGCTTGCGGGCCGCCTGTCACTCCGGCCACGGCGATCTGCGCCAAGTTGTCCGGCGTCACCGTCTTTCGAGCGACCGTGATGCCCGCCCCCAGGGCCATCCCGCCGATCCCGGCGGCGACGTCCACGACGGTCTGCGCCGCTTGCTCCGGGGTCGGCAGCGGCGGCATCGCCGGCAGACCCGGAAGGCCAGGAAGCCCGGGCAGCCCCGGGAGCCCGGGGATCGCCGGAGGCACAGGCGCCGGCGGCAGAGCCTCGCCTGCCGGCGGACCCTGCACGCTCGACTCGATCGACTCGGTGGCAGTGGCCGCCGTCGAGGTGGCCTCACTCGGAGTCGACGACGAGGTCGTCGACTCCGCCGAGGAACTGGCCGTCGTCGTGCTGGTCGAGGTGTCTGCGTCGGCGGAGGCGGCCTGGACGCGCTTGCTCAGCACCGGGGTCTGTGCGCCTCCGTCGGGGCGGGTGGAGAACCCGAGGCCGCCGAAGTCGAGATCGGCGACCTCCGACAGGTCCCCGACACTGACCGCACGGTCGAGGATCTGGGCAAGCTGCTCCAGGGCCGCGACCGGGTCTCCCAGCGACATCTCCTCCAGCAGGGGGACGATGTCGGTCACCAGCTGTGACTCCACGGGCAGGCCGCACACGTAGTCACCGGGCAAGCACCACGAGACAACCCGATCGGCGATCCGGCCGAAGTCGGTGCCAGTCTTGTCGG
>Ga0079226_10002370_pt1 | contig 14543 bp, 4 predicted proteins | sample Poulit2014_FD_76345 | JGI IMG/M metagenome (GOLD analysis project Ga0079226, IMG submission 76345) | Agricultural soil microbial communities from Georgia to study Nitrogen management - Poultry litter 2014 | ecosystem: Environmental > Terrestrial > Soil > Agricultural land | place: USA: Georgia... | reverse complement strand
AAGTTATTAAGAGGCCATTGGGGAGGAGCTGCTGAACTTGGGCATATGACAGTCCAGATGAATGGTCCTTTATGTAATTGCGGATCTAGAGGTTGTCTTGAAATGTATGCTTCAGGAACAGGTATAGCCCATCGAATGAAAGAAAAAATAACCGAAGAGAGAAAAGAAATCTCACCACAAATTTCTATGTATCAGGACAAGACTGGAAATCTTACGAGTAAACAGGTTTTCAAATGGTATGAAGAAGGCATTCCAGAAGCAGTATCTGTTCTTGATGACGCCATTAAAGCCTTGGCCTTAGGATCTATCAGTCTGATTCATACTTTTAATCCAGCCCTGCTTGTTTTTGGTGGTGGATTAGTGGAATATCATCCTTGGTTACTTGATCGAGTAAGGGAAAAGGTGCATGTGCATGGGATAGCCAGTTTAGTGAAGGAAGTGGATATTGTTCAGTCTCATTTAGGATACAATACCGGCTTGATTGGTGCTTCTTTATTGCCATGGACTAATCAATAGATGAAAGAAGGGTGAATAATGAAGAAGATCGCTTTAATACCTGTAGACGCTAGACCAGTAACTTATGATTTGCCGATAAATCTAGCAAAGTTAGCGAAGTGGGAAGTGCTAGCACCGGAAAAAGAGGACTTAGGTTACCTGAAGACTCCCGCTAATTTTGACCGCTTATTTTCCTGGATGGAAAAGATGGCTAAGGAAGTAGAAGGATTTGTTATTTCTATGGATATGCTTTTATACGGAGGATTGGTTCCTTCCCGTATAAATACGGATTCAGACCAGGTAATAGCCGAACGCTTACAAAGACTTCTTAGCTTAAAGGAGAGTTATCCAGCCTTAAGCTTGATGGTCTTTAGTTCAACAATGCGTCTATCAAATAGCTATGTAAATGAAGAGGAAAAGGATTATTGGTCAGAGTATGGCAAGGAGATTTGGAAGTACTCCTACTATACTCATAAATATTTAAAGTATGGCTTGTCTACGGATCAGAAAATTGTTGAAGAAATGAAGCAAATCATTCCAGAGGACATATTACTCGATTATGAAGAAACAAGAAAGAGACATTTCACTTTCAATCAATCTTTTGTTCAATATGTAGAAAATGGAGTTTTTGATCTGCTTGTATTCCCTCAGGATGACACAAGCGCCTATGGCTTAAACATCCAGGAGCAAGAATACTTACATAAGATGGTTAGGAATAGGCAATTATTCGATGATGTCCTGATCTACCCAGGGGCAGATGAAGTGGCTAGTGTTTTAATGGCTCGAATGATTTATTCATTAGAAGGAGAAGAAATACCAAGATTTTATCCAGTATACAGCGGAGTAAAAGGTTCACTTTCCTATGCTAGATATGAGGACCGTCCTTTACAGGAGTCAGTCAAAGGTCAAATCCATGCCCTTGGTGGACATACGGTAGAAGGGCTAGAGGATGCCCATATTCTCTTAGGTGTAAATGTGCCTGGTGAAGCTCAAGGGGATCATGCTTTGCAGGAGGACTTAAATCGTGTAAATACACAGGATAGAAATGTTAGTGAATGGATTCGCAAGTTACGCTACTATCATACAAAAGGTTTTCCCATAGCTATCGCGGATGTTGCTTATGCGAATGGAGCAGATCAAGTTATGGTACCAGAATTATTATCTGACTTTCAACCAAATCAATTAGCTGCTTATGCTGCTTGGAACACTGCAGGGAATACGATTGGTACAGTCGTAGCCCATGCTTCCCTTTATTACTTAGCCAAGAAAAAAGGGGAATTTTTAGAAGAACATCATGAAATAGAGATAATGCTCCGTTTTCTAGATGATTATTTATATCAATCTATTGTTAGACAAGAAGTTCGACAAGTCATAGATGAACAAAAGGAAGGTAAAAAATTACTAGCCCTAGTTCAAAATACTTTCAGAGAAAAAGGACAGCATTTTATTAAGGAGACGGGATCTTCTGTTGAAATAGCAAATATTTATTTACCTTGGAATCGAACGTTTGAGATTGGTATGATTCTAAAATAAACCAATAACAGACGCCAGTGAAACGGCTCTCTCTTCTAGGGAGAGTATAGAACTGTTTCACTGGCGTTTTTTTGTGCATTTCTATCCATCCTATTAAATCCCTCCCACAAACCGACATTCTATCTTTATACTCATCTTCTTGCCGATTCTTGTAAAAATGGAAGGGGATTTTAAATGTAATAGAAAAGTAAAACTTGTAAAATTAGTCATTAATCCTTAATTTATGTATGTTTTCAGAAAATAAACCAAATTACCTAGATGGACTTAAAACCATGTAACTTTCGACTAAAAAAGACCGGAAGATTCATATTTTTTGAGTAAGGCATAGTTTAAAAGTAACAAAAGATTCAATGTCCTTTATTTGTCTAGGATAAAACTCCCTTTCGATGATTTTTTTATGTCCAAAACTGTGTTTGACAGTCAATTTTTCCTCTCGTATACTAATCGGTGTGAAAAGATAGATAATTAATAATATTGGGGATTTGAATCTTGACACATACATACTTCAACCTCACGCCATATTTTCACCCCAAGAAAATACATGTCAATTCTTAGCAAAGTTCAATATTGTCACGCAATGTTACTTTGGACATTCGATTCCTACTATATTTACATTTCATTATAATTATATAGAAGCAGTAAAAAAACATATATTCCACGATTATTTTATCTAAGACACCAGGATATTTGACACCTAGACTTAACTAACTTAAATCTTTGAGGAGGTGAGATATCTTTTTAGAATACGCGACACAGATTGTTGTTTACTAACTTAAAAAAGGAGGAAGTAAATGATAACCAAGAGAAAATCACGAGCTAGGTTATTTAGTATTGTTACATCATTCTTTATGTTGTTTTCTCTGCTAACACCTGGATTCGTAGGTGCGGAATCTACTGGGAAACCTTATGATTCCTTGTACAACACAAAAAGTCTTTCAGGTGACAAAGTAAGTGAAAGATTAACAGACGAGTTCAAGGAACAGGATCAAGTTCGATTTTTAGTTAAGTTTACGGACACAGCTGATGTGATGAAAGTAGCTGAGGAGGCTAAGACCCAAGCGAAAAATGATAACTTATCAGCTTATCAGCAACAGTTCCAGAAGCGTTCTTCCGTTATTTCTTCATTAAAGACGACTTCATTAACATCTCAAGCGTCAGTGAAGAAGTATTTAGAAGAAGAAATTGCTAAAGGAAATGCTGAAGACTTAAACTCCTTTTTCATTGTAAATGGACTTGCAATTACAGCTACTGAAGAAGTGGCCGAAAGAATTGCATCTTTCCCAGAGGTGGAAAAGGTCTTACCTAATGAAACGAGAACCCTGATTACAACGGACATTGATGAGGTCATTCCGCAAGCTCAGCTTGAAAATGTAGAGTGGAACGTTGACCGAGTAAATGCTCCGGATGTGTGGTCTATGGGCTTTGATGGGACAGGTGTCGTTGTTGCTAACCTTGATAGTGGGGTAGATTTAAATCACCCAGCCTTAGAAAGGAAATATCGAGGATACGATGAAGACACGGGTGAGTTCGATCATACCTACTCATGGTTAGATGAAATCGAAGGTTCATCTGTACCTACAGATGGCCACGGTCATGGTACCCATGTTATGGGAACAATGGTCGGAAGTGAAGAGGATGGATCTAATCAAGTGGGAGTAGCACCAGGAGCAAAGTGGATTGCTGCCAAAGTATTTAACGCAGCAGGAAGCACAAACGATGAGGTTCTTTTAAATGCAGCGGAGTGGATGACAAATCCAGGTGGAGATGTCATGAAGGCTCCAGATGTTGTCAATAACTCTTGGGGTGGCGGACCAGGAATAGATGAGTGGTATATGGATTCTGTAGATGCTTGGAGAGCCCTGGATATTTTCCCAGCCTTTGCAGCAGGAAATGTCGACTTATTTAACCCAGGTGGGCCAGGATCAGTAGCCGTTCCAGCTAACTATCCGCAGTCCTTTGCAGTTGGAAATACAATGAATGACGATTCTTTAGCAAGTAGTTCCTTACGTGGTCCATCCCCTTATGATGAGATCAAACCTGAAGTATCTGCACCAGGATCAGGAATTCGTTCCTCAATGCCTGGCGGTGGATATGGTGGAATGAGTGGAACCTCTATGGCGACTCCAGCAGTGGCAGGAGTGGTAGCCTTACTAAGACAAGTAAATAATAACTTGTCAGTTGAAGATATCGAAGAGATTCTGATGGAAACTGCAAGACCAATGACAGACGGCGAATATCCAGAAACACCGAACAATGGTTATGGATACGGTATCGTTGATGCCTTTGCAGCAGTGAGCTCTATTGCTGATGGTCTTGGAACAATTGAAGGTACAGTTACAATGGACGGAGAAGATACGGAGCCTCCAACCTATGAACATACAGCACCTGCAGAAAGTTATTCAGGAATGGACTTAACATTAACCATGTCTGCAAGTGACAATGTAAGTATAACATCCGTAGAATTACATTACGGTGATGAGGTCATTGAAGCTAACCAAATTTCTGGTGACTATAAGTCCGGGGAATTTGAAGTAACAGTTCCAGGTGAAGATTTAGAGCCGGGTGACTTCACATATACATGGGTCATTAATGATTTCGGTGATAACGAAGTCGTCAGTGAAGCTTACACTGTAGAAATTAAATCAGGTATTACAACAGGATATTTTGAAGACTTTGAATCAGGAGATCCAACAGGATGGACAATCACTGGTCAAAACAGTGCTTGGGAGTGGGGAGAACCTACAAGTGGTCCAGGAGAAGCATACTCTGGAGATAATGTTTATGCGACAAATCTTTCCGGGGAATACAATGCAAGCATGGATGCAACCCTTGTCATGCCACCGATAGATCTCCCAGAAACAGGAGATGCTTATATCCAGTTCCAAAGCTGGCATCACTTCGAATATTCCGCTTCAACTGGTAGGGCCTGGGATTACGGTCAACTCGTTATCTCAACGGACCTTGTAAACTGGAATGTTCTAAGAGATTTTGAACAGGAAAGAGAAAACTGGGCTCCTGTAGAAGAAGATTTAAGTGAATATTTAGGAGAGCGTGTATACATCGGATTCTATACTTCTTCAGACGGTAGTGTTAACCGCGAAGGCTGGTATATTGACGATGTCGCTATATCCGATGAATCAATATATGAAAATGATGATGTACCACCAACCTTTGAACACGAAGCACCATCCGCATATTATGCTGGAATGGGATTAACGCTTGATGTAGATGTGTTTGATAATCTACGTGTAGGTGGGGCCACATTGCATTATCAAGATGCTAATGATGATTGGGTAGAGCTAGAAGCCGAAGAAATAAACTTTAGCGAAACCGAAGGAACCTACCGAGTGGTTGTTCCAGGTGACGATATTGCAGGAGATACGTTCACATATAAGTGGGTAGTAAGAGATTATATCGGAAATGAAACTGAGTCCGAGGAATATAATATTGATCTTCTAGACCCAATTACTATTGGATATTTCGAGGATTTTGAAGATGGAGCTGTAGGGTGGACAACCTTGGGCGACTTAGATGTGTGGGAATTAGGTGAACCAACATCTGGACCAGGTGAAGCATTCTCTGGTGATAATGTCTATGCTACCGTGTTAGATGGTGAATACTACAATAATATGGATGATTACCTTGTCATGCCGATTATTAGTTTACCAGATGGAGAGTCTTATTTAGAATTCCAAAGTTGGCATATTTTCGAACAATTCTCTGAAACAGGAACAGCTTGGGATTATGGACAGGTTGTCGTTTCAACAGATTTAAACCAATGGGAAGCATTAGCTGACTTTACCTGGGAACACGAATACTGGAATACAGCGGTCATCGACTTGTCTGAATATGCTGGAGAAACAATTGCCCTAGCCTTCTATGCATACTCCGATGGTAGTGGATTAAGAGAAGGCTGGTATATTGACGATGTTGAATTAACGGATACACCTTCTGAAGATCCTATTAACACAAATGGATCCGAGCTTAGCACTCCAACGAACGAGGAGATAAAAGTGAAAGAGGGAGAGGTTAAATCAACTGTAACAACAGGTAATTCCTTAATGAATATTCCACTTGATGCAACAGTGAGTGTCCTAGAGACAGATCGTTCAACAACGACAGATCCAAGGGACGGAAGTTTCTCTATCTTGCATGAAGCAGGGGAATACACTGTAGTTGCTGAAAGCTACGGATTTTACTCCAATGAGGAATCTGTAGAAGTGTTTGATGATGAAGTAACGGAAGCTCACTTAGTGTTAGAAGAACTTCCAAAGGCTACCGTAAATGGAACTGTAACAAACAGTCTATCCGGTGAACCTATAGAAGATGTAACACTATTGCTGAAGGAAGATGCTAACGTCGAACCAGTCACAACAGACGCTGACGGTAACTTTGACTTAACCGCCTATCTAGGTGATTACACAGTCCAAGCAATCGCGTCAGATTATGAAGTAGCTGAAGTATCTATTTCCTTAGAAGAAGATATGACAGTGAACATTGAATTAGATCCATTCTTCGCAGTTGGTGAAGATGAGATTTACTACGATGATGGTACACCAGAAAACGCAAGGGCCTTTTACGATCCAGGCAATGGTTGGGGAGTCAAGATGTCCTTACCAGAAGGTAAAGACAAAGCAATCGTCACAGATGGAGTCTTCCAGTTCCATGACGAAGAATTCCCAACACCAGGCGGTACAGCCTTTGAAGTAGAGGTATGGTCTGCCGGTGACGACGGAATGCCTGATGAAAGAATCGCAGGACCCGTCCAAGCGGAAGCCATCCGTGATTTAGCTGAATGGACAGTTGTGGACTTACGTTCGGAAGAAATTGAAGTAAGTGGCGACTTCTATATGGTCTATATCCAGACCCAGCCAAATACAGATGCACCAGGACTTGCAACGGATGAAGATGGTCCAAATGCAGGAAGAAGTTATCAGTATGTAGCTGGAATGTGGGAGTCATCTCCAGCTGAGGAAGGTAATTACATGATCAGAGCCCGTGTAGCTTACGGACTGGATGATTCTGAAATTACATTCCCAGAAGACGGCCACATCACAAATGAAGAAACAATTACTGTAGAAGGAACAGCATCACCAGATACAAGAGTCGAAGTATACAGCAATGATGAACTTGCTGGCGAAGTTGATGTCGGTGATAGCGGTGAATTCGCAGTTGATACTAATCTAGAAGAGGGAGAAAACACAATCGGAACCAAGACTTACGTTGACGGAGAGTTAGCGAAGATTGGTGAAGAAATTACAGTAACACTTGATACGATTGCACCAGAATTAGGGATCTCAAGCCCTGAAGATGGTGATATTACAAATCGTGAGACAGTAACTGTAGAAGGAACGACATCCGATGAGAATTTCTCACACATAGAGATTAATGGTAAGGAAGTAACTGTGGAAAATGATGCATTCTCTGAAAGAGTCATGCTAGATGAAGGTGAAAATATTATTACCGTTTCCGCCTATGACTTAGCAGGTAATGTAACTACGGAAGAAGTCACAGTAACATCAAGCTTAACGGCACCGGTCATTGAAAACTTAGAACCATCTCAAGATTTAGAGTTAGGCTATGGTGAAACCGTAACTGTAGAATTTGACAGTGAACCTGGACTAGATGCTAGATTCTCAGTTCTCATGCCACTGACAAATCTAAGTCTATCAAGTGACAATAGCTTTGAAATGGAAGAAGTTTCAGAGGGTCATTACGTTGGAACCTATACAGTAACGGAGGTCGGTGCGGCAGAAGGAGCTCTCGTCGAAGTAACTGTTACCGATGAATTTGGTAACGAGACAGTGGAAAGGGCAGCAGGAAAGTTATATCTCGATCCGACAGTTGACCGAATTAACGGAGATTCTCGTTATGACACAGCTGTTGAAATTAGCCAAGCCGGATGGGATTCTGCAGACACCGTCGTCTTAACCCGCGGTGACGAGTACGCCGATGCTTTAACAGGAGTACCTTTAGCCAAGCAGTTAGATGCACCAATTCTATTAACAAGAACAGATCGTTTAGTAGAAAGTACCCTAGCGGAAATCGAAAGACTAGGCGCTAAAGAGGTAGTTATCTTAGGAGGAAAATTAGCTGTTTCCGAATCTGTAGAAGAGCAGTTGCTACAGGCTGGATATTCTATTGATAGAATTTACGGTCAGTCACGCTATGATACAGCAGCCGAAATTGCTAAACGAGTAGCACCAAAGGGAACGGATCAAGTCGTTGTAGCCAATGGCCTTGACTTCCCAGATGCGCTATCCGTCGCTTCCTATGCAGCTGCAGCTGACATGCCAATCTTGTTAACGAGAACGGACAGCCTTCCATCAGCAACCGAAGTTGCCCTAAGTGACTTAGGTGTAGATGAAACTATCGCCGTTGGTGGAAAGTTAGCCGTTTCTGAAGAAGTATTTAACACATTACCAAACCCAGAGCGACTCTACGGTCAAAGTCGTTACGACACGAACGTAGCCATCGCTGAAGGTTTTGAAGTGGATCATAAGCATATGTATGTAGCGACGGGACTTGACTTTGCTGATGCATTGACAGGAGCTGTACTCGCTGCAAAGAATGACAGTGGTCTACTACTTGTGAATCATACGACACCTGCTGCAGTAGAGGAATTCATTAAAGGTCGAGACTTAAGCAAGTTGACAATCTTTGGTGGAACCCTCGCAGTAGAGCAAGAAATAGAGGATCAGCTTTTAGAGCTATTGCAATAAGGGCATCCAACAGGAGAATTCGCTTCTTCATTGAAGTGGATTCTTCCTTACATAATGTTACTATTTTATTACTTTAAGGGGGTGAGACCTTTATAAAATAAGCAATGAACCATGCAAGATAGTTAGTTTATCTTTTGAAAATTAAAGGAGGAAAAAAATGAGGAACAGAAATCGACAAACCCGAGTACTACGCATACTTATGACAGTTCTGATGTTTTTCTCATTAATAACGCCAGGATTTGTAAGTGCAGAGTCTAAAGGAAGTCCTGACAAATCATTAAGGACATCCAATGTGGCTCCATCGGAAAAGTTGGCAGACAACTTACTAGATAAGTTTGCTGAAGAAGATCAAGTAAGTTTTATCGTGAAATTTACAGAAAAAGCCGATATTAAAGCAGCATCTAAATTAGCAAAGGAGAAGGCGAAGCAGCAAAGTCTATCTGCTTATAGACAAGACATTGCTCAGCGTTCTGCAATTATTTCTGAACTAAAAACAACAGCCTTCGAATCCCAAGGAAATGCAATATCAATCCTTGAAGCCGAACGAGGTAAAGGGAATGCATCTGAACTTCGCTCCCTTCACATTGTAAACTCGATTGAAGTAACGGCTACAAAGGAAGTCGCGGAAAAATTAGCCAATCTTAAAGAAGTAGAAAAGATTGTAGCTAACGAATTCCGTGTTCATCCAACAGCAGATACACTCAATCGTGAAAAGGTTGAACAATCTGATGAAAAAACTCTAAACAAAGTTGAACCAAGCAAAAAAGCGAATGAGGAATCAAACAAAGAAACATCAGATGAAAATAATTTACAAGCCTCGGAATGGAACGTCGACCGCGTTAATGCTCCTGATGTTTGGTCTCTAGGTTTTGACGGTTCTGGAGTAATCGTTGGAGTAATGGATACAGGAGTGGAGTGGGATCACCCTGCATTAAAAGAAAAATATTTAGGGTACGATTCCGAAACGGGAGAAGTTGATCATACGAAAGCCTTCTTTGACCCAGCCTATGAAGACGAAGAAGCTTATGACTTAGATGGTCATGGAAGCCACGTAGCGGGAACCATGGTTGGATCAGAAGAAGATGGATCCAATCAAGTAGGAGTTGCACCTGGAGCTCAGTGGGTTGCTGTTCAAGCTTTCTCAGTAGTTGATGGCGATGTTGGTGCCTATGACGCTGACTTGATTGCAGGAGCCGAGTGGTTCTTAGCACCAGGTGGAGATGTAACAAACGCACCATCCGTAGTGAATAACTCATGGGGTGGAGGCCCAGGAATTGATGAATTCTTTATGGAAGCCGTAGACGTTTGGCGTGAATCTGGAATTGTTCCAGTATTTGCAGCAGGTAACGTTACCCTAAGTAACCCAGGTGGACCTGGTTCTGTATCATCACCGGGTAACTATCCGCAATCCTTTGGAGTAGGTAATACAGACAGAGACGACATGGTTGCACCAGGATCCCTAAGAGGTCCATCGCCTTATGATGAGATTAAGCCTGATATTGCAGCACCAGGATCAGGAATTCGTTCTTCAGTTCCTGGAGGCGGCTATGCATCCTTTAGTGGAACTTCCATGGCAGCGCCAGCAGTATCCGGAGTGATCGCTCTCTTAATTGAAGCTGGAGGATTCTCCGGTGGATTAGAAGAGCAAGTTGACCAAATTGAAGAGATCTTAACAGCAACAGCAAGAGAAAGAACAGACTCAGAATATCCTGACTCACCAAACAATGGTTACGGTCACGGTATTGTTGACGCTTTTGCAGCTGTTACATCAGTAAGTGATGGTTTAGGAACCATTACAGGCCATGTAACTCAAGAGGGAGAAGATACAACACCTCCAGAGTATAATCACACACCACCAAATGGTATGTTAGATGGTTATGATTTAAATCTATCCATTGAAGCAAGTGACGATGTAGCTGTTACATCCGTTGAACTTGTTTATGATGGAAATACCGTTGATGCAGATCTTGTGTCAGGTAATGTAAAGAATGGAGAGTATGAAGCCTTCGTACCTTCAGAAGATATAACAGGTGACAGCTTCACCTATCACTGGGTCATTAATGACTATGGTAATAATGAAGTTGTTACAGATGAGTATACGATCGAAATTACAGAACCAATTCTATTTGAGAACTTCGATGAAGACCCAGAGTGGGGTGTATTTGTCGGTGGAGCAGATTCTAGCTGGGAGTGGGGAGTACCAACTTCTGGACCAGGAAGTGCAAAGACAGGTGAGAATGTTTATGCAACAAACTTATCCGGAAATTACTATGGAGATGAGTTTTCTTGGTTGGAAATGCCAGCATTATCCATTCCTGAAGGTTCAGCCTTTATAGAAATTGAACATTGGTTTGATGTCGACCCAACCTTTGCTCAAGCCGTATTAGTAGTAGGAAATGATCCTAATGAAGACTATCAAGTTCTAGACATATTCTCAGGAGAATCAGGTGGATGGGTAGAAGGAATTTATGATATTTCAGACTTTACAGGTGATGACATTTACATTGCCTTCGTTTTAGAAACGATTCTCTTTGGAGATCGTGATGGTTGGTATATTGACAATGTCATGGTAACAGACCTACCAATTGGTACATCATCAACAGATGGGAAATCTCAAGTAATGGAAGAAGAAGGACTACCATTAGATGCAACAGTTAGCGTTTTAGAATCCAACCGGTCTGTAAATACAGATCCAGCGAACGGAAGCTACTCAATCTTACACAGTCCAGGAGACTTAACGGTAGTTGCAGAATCCTATGGTTTTGCTTCTGAAGAAAGATCCGTAACACTTCCAGAAGATGAGACGGTAGTAGAAAACTTTGTCTTAGAAGAATTAGCTAAAGGAAATGTATCAGGAACCGTAACGAATGAAAGGACAGGCGCTCCAGTTGAAGATGCAACCTTATTACTCGTTGAAGATTCAAATGTAGAGCCCGTTGAAACCGATGCTGATGGAAACTATAATTTATCAGCTTATGAAGGAACATACACCTTACGTGTTATGGCACATGATTATATTTCACAAGAAGTTGAAGTTACCATTGAAGGTGACCAAACAGTAGACTTTGAGTTAGAGCCATTCTATACCGTACCAGGTGATGAAATTGGCTATGACGGTGATTATATCGATAACGCCCGCGTTTACTATGACGCAGGAAATGGTTGGGCGGTTCGTATGTCCCTACCAGAAGGTGTAGATACAGCTATTGTTACAGACGGAGTATACCAGTTCTATGACGAAGAATTCCCAGTACCAGGTGGTACAGAATTTGCCGTTGAAGTATGGTCCGCCGGTGACGATAATATGCCAGATGAAAAACTAGCAGGTCCAATTGAAGCCGAAGCGATTCGTGATTTAGATCAGTGGACAGTCGTTGATTTACGTGATGAGGGTATTCAAGTAGAAGGGGACTTCTTCATGGTTTATATGCAAACCCAGGATAACCCAGATGCTCCAGCTCTTGCAACAGACGAGACGGATCCATATGCAGGGCGAAGCTACACTTATGTTGACGGTTCATGGGATCAATCAGACCCAGACCACGGTAACTACAAGATTCGTGCAAGAATAGCTGTTGGTGTAGGTGACCCAGTCATTACATCTCCAGAAGAAGGCCTGATTACGAATGAAGAAGAACAAACAGTAGAAGGTACAGCAACACCAAATACAACTGTTAAGTTATTTAACAATGATGACGAAACAGGCGAAATGGATATTGGTGAAGACGGTGAATTCTCCTTTGATATTAATTTAACAGAGGGAGATAACGTACTAAAGGCTGAAAGTTACGTAGAAGATGAAATGGCAACAGAATCTGAAACGGTAACAGTCACCTTAGATACAATTGCACCAGACATTACCATCACATCTCCAGAAGACGGTGACCAAATCAACACGGAAACAGTAGTGGTTGAAGGTATCGCCGAAGATGAACACTTAGATTATGTAGAGGTAAATGGTGAAGTGGCTGATCTTTCCGGAGAAGAATTCTCCCAGAGAATTATGCTCGATCAAGGTGAAAACGAAATCGAAGTTGTCGCCTATGACGAAGCCGGAAATTCATCTGCAGAAACAATTACCGTAACAGCTAAATATGACGGACCAGTTATTGAAGGATTAGAACCTTCCGAGGACCAGTATTTAGATGTTGGTGAAACATTGAAAGTAGAATTTTACAGTGAGCCAGGCTTAGATGCCAGCTTCAGCATCCTCATGCCACAAGGAAAGTCAGGCCTACAGTCTGATGATCTGCATGACATCGAAATGGATGAAGCTGAAGAGGGTCATTATGTCGGATACTACACCGTAACAAGTAACATTTCCGTCTCAGGTGGAACAGTGAAAGTTACTGCGACAGATGATCACGGCAACAAAGCAACAGCTGAATCCGAAGGGAAACTCTATCTCAATGAGATCAAATCAGTTGACCGAGTTAAGGGCAGCAATCGTTATGAAACGGCAATTGCCATTAGTCAGGAAGGCTGGGAGTCTTCAGATAAAGTTGTACTCGCCCGTGGCGATGACTTCGCAGATGCCTTAGCTGGTGTACCATTAGCTTACGCATTAGACGCACCAATCTTGCTCACCCGTGGTGATGATTTATTACCAGAAACGGAAGCGGAAATTGAGCGTTTAGGAGCAACAGAAGTTATTGTCTTAGGTGGAAGCTTAGCCATCTCTGAAGATATTTCAAATGACTTACAAGACAATGATTTAGAAGTAACAAGATTATCCGGTGAAACTCGTTATGACACAGCCGCAGAAATTGCTAGATATCTTGCACCAGAAGGAGCGGACCAAGTGTTTGTAGCAAGCGGTCTCGACTTCCCAGATGCACTATCTGTAGCACCGTATGCAGCTAAAGCAGGAATGCCAATTGTCTTAACGAAGGATGATCAATTACCAGATCAAACGGCAGAAGTTCTTGATGAACTAGGTGTAAGCAAAACTTACGTCCTAGGTGGTTATCTCGCAATCTCAGATGACGTAGTCGCTGAATTGCCAGATGCAAGCCGAATCAAAGGACAATCCCGTTTCGAAACAAATCTTGAAATTGTAGATACCTTCGGTGAAGAGACGTCCAAGATGTATGTCGCAACAGGTCTTGACTATGCAGACGTACTGACAGGAGCCGTACTCGCAGCCAAGAATGATAGTGGGATTCTACTTGTTCGCGAAACTAATATTCCAGAATCAGTTGGTAACTTCATCTCTGATTCAGACTTGAACCACTTAACAATCTTTGGTGGAACATTAGCAGTAAACGAAGAAGTTGAAGAACAACTATTAGAACTACTTCAGTAATTGAAGAAGTTAAAACCCCAGGTTACTCTTCGTGAGTAGTCTGGGGTTTTTGATTTTAATTTAAAGGTGTTTACTTAGGATATGCTGTAGCAAGTGATGTGGAAGTGTAAGGTTTATTACTCGAAACCAGCTTATTGCTATTCTTTTTTCAGCTCATTCGTTTAGCCATATTGCAGGCGTCCGGTTTTAGTCAACCGCAGAAGCCTGTCTAGATCCCTTGGCCATAGTAGGATGTTAGCTAAGGACTAGGTTTATGCAAGTTTTTTCCATAATACTAAAAAATCCTATGTGGTCGAATTACAAAGGCATATGCGTAACATCCTGCCAATAAATATGTTGAAATATAAAAATCCTTTTGTCGATATTTCCCGGGAAATACAATCGAAATTCCACGGAAATAATCGTTGTAACAAAGTATAAAAAAATGAATTACCAGAGTAGAAAAAGTTATATAAATGAATGTTGTATTTCTTAAAGAATCTTAGTTT
>Ga0079226_10002369_pt1 | contig 14545 bp, 10 predicted proteins | sample Poulit2014_FD_76345 | JGI IMG/M metagenome (GOLD analysis project Ga0079226, IMG submission 76345) | Agricultural soil microbial communities from Georgia to study Nitrogen management - Poultry litter 2014 | ecosystem: Environmental > Terrestrial > Soil > Agricultural land | place: USA: Georgia... | reverse complement strand
TCATGGTATTTTACCAGATAATCCTCCTGAGAAAAACTTTGAAAGTGAATTTGACGAAGAAGATTTTGACGATGATTTTTATGAAGATGGTTTAGGAGATAATTTTATAGATATTGATGACATCGATGATATTGACCTCGATCAATTGAATTAAAATTATTGAAGAATAAATTCTGTTTCTATAATTAAATTTACTTCTTTACTCACTAAAATTCCACCAGATTCTAAAGGTTTATTCCATTTCATTCCCCATTTTAAACGATTGATTTTTCCAGTCATATTTAAAATAATTCTTGAAAATCCTTTAGGATCTTTTATCAATCCACTGGTTTCTGTGGTTAATTCAATAGCTTGTTCAATGTTATTCATTTTTAAAAAACCTTGAACTATAAACTTATTTTCTTTTATCTTTTTAATATTGGAAGATTTAAATTTTATTTGTTTATAAAGATTAGCATTAAAAAAATCTGAACTTCTTAAATGTTCATCTCTTTCTTGATCATGGGTATTTATTGAAGCTGTTTTTGCTGTAAAATGAAGTTTTGCTTTTTCAAAATCATTTTCTGGCATTTCTAAATTTGCTTTATACTCATCAAATCTGCCATTTACTTTTGCCCACATCATGTGTTTTACTTTAAATCCAATATTTGAATGGGCTTGATCTATTTTGAAGATATTTATTTGATTTGATTTTGACATATTTCAGTAATTCTTTAGGTTTTTGTCTATTAACTAAAAATAAATTATAAAAACCTTGTGATAAATATTAAACTACCACAAGGTTTTTCAATTTTAAAACTTTATAGCTTCAGAAAACTATATAAACTGAGTTTCTACTTCAAAGTTTACTTTTTTACCTACTAAAACTCCTCCTGTTTCAAGTGCTGAATTGTATTTCATATCCCAATCATAACGATCGATTTCTCCACCAATTACTAAAGAAATTCTATCATTCCCCCAAGGATCCTTCATTACTCCACTATATTCAGCTTTTAAAACCACAGGTTTTGTTACGCCGTTTATTGTTAAATCTCCAGTTACTTCATAATTACCTTCTGATTTTTTAACAATTTTAGCTGAGTTGAAAACAATCTCATTATTTTCTTCTGCATTAAAGAAATCTCCACTTCTTAAGTGTTTATCTCTTTCTTCGTTATGTGTGTTGATTGAATGTGCATCAGCTACTAATTTTAATCTTGCATTTTCAAAATTATCATCTGGCATTTCTACTGAAGCTTCATATTTGTCAAATTGTCCTCTTACTTTTGAAAACATCATGTATTTGACGTTAAATCCAATAGTTGAATGCGTTTTATCGATATTAAAAACTTTACCTTCCATAATTATTTATTTTAGTTTAAGTTATACATTTATTTTAAATATGAAGGAAGCTGCATAGGAACTTCCATCAATAAGATTTTTGAATTTTTATTTGCTGTTATGTTGAATTCTTCAAGGTTTGTTAATCCTATTGCATCTCTTTTGCTGAGTTTATCTTCTGCTAAAGAAATTTCTCCTTCAATTACAAAAAGGAAAATTCCATTGTTTTCTTTATCTTTTAATTGATAAGAAAGAGATTTTTCTTCTGCTAAATCTGCAATATGAAACCAAGCATTTTGATGAATCCAAGCCCCTTTATCCTCTTCATTTGGAGATATAAACTGATCCCATTTATTTTTTCTTTCTTCTTTTGAAAGTTTTATTTGCTGATAACGCGGCTCTACATTTCTTTTATTTGGAAATAACCAAATCTGAAAAAATTTGCTTTCTTGGTTTTCATCCGGATTAAATTCACTGTGTTGAATTCCTGTTCCAGCACTCATCACCTGAACTTCTCCTGTTTCGATAATTCCTCCATTTCCCATACTATCTCGATGTTCTAATCGACCTTCAGTAGGAATAGAAATTATCTCCATATTATCGTGAGGGTGGGTTCCAAATCCTCTTCCTGGTGCAACAGTGTCATCGTTTAAAACACGTAAAACACCAAAATGAATTCTTTCATTATCTCGATAATTTGCAAAACTGAAACTATGATAAGTGTTGAGCCAACCATGATTTGCATGGCCTCTGCTGTCTGCTTTATAAATGATTTTGTTTTGCATTTTCTTTGCCTTTTTTGTTCTGGTACAAAGATACAGCAAAGTAGAGGTGATATTGATTAACCTATGTTAAGAAGTGAATTTTATTGGTTTTTAGGTTAAAAAATGAGATTTCCTTAAAATCTCAAAGCTTTTTAGATTTTATAATATTGAAGAACTCATTATCTTTAAAAGCTTATTTCTTTTTTTCGTTTCTGTATTCTTCTAATGTCTTATGAAAATTTTCTTGTTTGGGTCTGAACTTAGGAACTTCTCTTAAAGGTTCTACCTCTTCTAATCCTTCAAAAGAATCAGCTGGAAGTCTTTGATAAAGTCTTGTTCCTGCTGTTTTCCAAGCTAACATTTCATCAGAAACTTGTTTGATTACTTTTGCTGGATTTCCTACTACTAAACTTCTGGCAGGAATTTGCATTCCTGTTTTTACAAAAGCCATAGCCCCAACGATGGATTCTTTTCCAAGATAAGCATCATCCATAACCACTGCATTCATGCCTACCATTGCATTTTCTCCAATATTAGCACCATGAACAATCGCCCCATGACCGATGTGTGCAGATTCTTCAAGAACGATATTTTTTCCTGGGAAAACATGAATTGTACAATTTTCTTGCACATTTACTCCATCTTTTAAAACGATTTCTCCCCAATCTCCACGGATAACTGCTCCTGGACCTATATAGCATTTTTTTCCGATGATAACATTTCCAATTACCACCGCTAAAGGATGAACAAAACTGCTTTCGTGAACTACAGGAATAAATTTTCCGAATTTATAAATCATAATTTGGAGATTAAAAAAATTAGGTGTTAGGTTTTTCTTATCTTAAATTTTCAAATTTAAGATAAATTTTGAGTTTTTAGAGGTCCTAACACCTAATATGATTATTTATATTTGTTTAGTTTTTCTTTGGTAAATTCACTTAAAACTAATTTTCCGCTGATATCAGCTCTTTCATGAAGTAGTTTATCCCAGTCTTCTGTTCCTTTCCAATACATTTTTTTCATTTCTTCCATCGCTGCAGGATTAAAAGTACACAACTCTTCTGCTAATGTTTTTACCGCTTCATCTAATTCTTCTGTTGTTTCAAAAACATCTGCATATAACCCTTTTTGTCTTGCCCATTCTGCATCATAGAATTTATTAGCATTGATAGATATTTGAGAAAATCCACTCAAACCAATTTTTCTTTCTACTGCAGGACCAACAGTGAAAGGTCCAATCCCTAAGTTTAATTCACTCAATTTGATGGCTGCATATTTTGTTGCCATACAATAATCTACTGAAGAAGCTAATCCTACTCCACCTCCAACAGCTTTTCCTTGCACTCTTCCGATGATGAATTTAGGACATTTTCTCATCGCATTAATTACATGTGCAAATCCAGAGAAAAACGCTAATCCTTGTTCTCTATTTTCAATAGAAATCAATTCTTGAAAATTTGCTCCTGCACAAAAAGTTCTGTCTCCTCCACTTTTTAAAACAATTACTTTTACAGCTGAATTTTCTCCCATTTCAGTAATGGTTTTAGCTAATTTTGCTAAAATATTTCCAGGCATAGAATTGTGTTCTGGCGTAGAAAACTCAACTGTGGCTATATTATTTTCTATATGATGTTTTACGTAAGCTTGTTTTTTATCTGACATAAATTTTATTTTAAAAGAAGCTTTTGAAAAATATTCAAATTCTTCAAAAGCTTTGTTTTTATTTATATAACTATTTGATTTTTAATCTAAAAGATTGAATTGACTAAAGTGATGATTCAAATGTTTTCTATCTAATAATTTCCATTCAAATTTAGATAATTCTCCAAAAACAATATGTTTTGTTTTCGCATTTGGATATTTCACAAAATAATCTTGGTAAGCTTTTCTGGCTTCTCTCATTTTTTCTTTTGCCACTTCCAAAGTTTCATATCTTAACTCAGGAAGTTTTCCATCTTCATATAAAGGCAAGTCAAAATTCTTCGGCATCGGATTATAATCCCATAAAGTTTCCTGAACTTTTTCTATTTTATCCTCTGGAGTTACCACTTCAAAATCAGGATTTTCTTCAATGCTTAACTTATATAATTCTTCTAAATGTTCCACCATTTGTTGTGGTGTCATTTTCCCCCAAGCTGGTTTAGATTCTTCTGTTAATTTTGAAAGAGCTTTATCCACATTTTCTTCTGTCATTTCTACAAAAGAGGTTTGTTTTTTCTGCACCATTGTCAAAATTGTTGCCACAGCTACTAAAGCTTCTTTATCTCCTAATTCATCTTCAGGAATTAATCCGTTGGTCACTTTAGTGTCAAAAACCTCAACATACCATTTTACAATTCCGCTTGGTAAAACTTTTCCAGCTTGATCTCTATCTACTTTTTCTTTACAAGTCAATCTTACATGTAAAGTATCTCCATCATACATAGGTCTGATGAATCTGATGTCTTCTAAACCATAATTTGCAGCAACTGGTCCTTTATTTGGATAAACAAAAAGTCCTGCTGCTAAGGAAATAATGAAATATCCATGCGCTGTTCTGTGTTCAAAAATTGAACCTTCTAAAGCTGTTTCATCTGTGTGTGCATAGAAATGATCCCAAGTTAGATTCCCAAAGTTTACAATATCAGAATTGGTGATGGTTCTGCTATGTGTTTTGATGGACATTCCTGGTTTGATATCTTCCCAATGATAAGCAAAAGGATGTTTTTCTGCTTCTTTATAATCTGCATTTGGTTGATAAATTCCGGTAATTTCTGTCAAAGTTGTTGGAGATCCTTGAATTGCACAACGCTGCATATAATGTTTGATTCCTCTTAAACCTCCCATTTCTTCTCCGCCTCCTGCTCTTCCTGGTCCACCGTGGATTAAAGTTGGTAAAGGAGAACCATGTCCAGTGCTTTGTTTTGCACTTTCTCTGTTTATACAAAGAATTCTTCCGTGATGCGTAGCTGCATTAACAGTATATTCTCTGGCAATTTTATCATCGTTTGTGAAAATAGAACTCACTAAAGATCCTTTTCCTAATTTAGAAATTTTAATAGCTTCTTCTAAAGTTTTATAAGGCATTAAAGTACTTACTGGTCCGAAAGCTTCTGTTTCATGAACAAATAAGTTTTGTAATGGGTGATCTTCTCTCATTAAAATTGGACTGATGAAAGCTCCTTTTGAAGCATCTGCACCTATGGTTTTTATTTCCTCTAAATTTCCGAAAACCATTTCTGCTGTTTGTCCGATTTCTTTAACTCTGTCTCTAACTTCTTGTAATTGTTTTCGACTGACTAAAGCTCCCATTCTTACTTCTTTCAATCTTGGATCACCTACTGTTACTTTTTCTAAGGATTTTCCTAAAGCAATTTGCACATCTTCCATCAGATTTTCTGGCACTACAATTCTTCTGATTGCGGTACATTTCTGACCACATTTTGTAGTCATTTCTCTGCGGATTTCACGGATGAATAAATCAAATTCTGGTGTTTCTGGTAAAGCATCTTCTCCTAAGATTGTAGCATTTAAAGAATCTGCTTCCATATTAAAAGGAACGGATTCTTCTATCAATCTTGGTGTGGTTTTTAGCATTCTTCCGGTATCTGCAGATCCTGTAAAACTCACAACATCTTGAGAAGTTACCGTATCTAAAATATTATGCGCCGATCCGTTGATGAGTTGTAAAGCTCCTTCTGGTAAAATTCCTGAAGCAATGATTTCTTTTACAACAGCTTCTGTTACATATCCTGTGTCTGTTGCTGGTTTTACCACTGCTGGCATTCCTGCCATCCAGTTGGGTGCACATTTTTCTAACATTCCCCAAACTGGAAAGTTAAAAGCATTGATATGAACTGCTACTCCTTCTTTAGGAACTAAAATGTGGTGTCCCATAAATTTTCCTCCTCTGGAAAGATCAACAGGATTTCCTTCTATGTGATAAGGTAAATTTGGAAATTCTTTTCTTAAAGAAGCATTGGCAAATAAGTTTCCGATTCCTCCATCAATATCAAACCAAGCATCAGCTCTGGTTGTTCCACTGTGATAACTTACTTCATAAAAATCTTTTCTTTTTTTCAAAAGATGAAAAGCAAGTTTTTTCAACATATTTCCGCGCTCAATAAAAGTCATCTTACGCAAAGCTTCTCCTTTTTCTCTTCCGTATTGTAAGATTGATGGAATATCCAGACCTTCTGTAGAAGAGGTGGTATAAACTTCTCCTGTTACTGCATCATAAACTGGTTTTCCTTCTCCTTTTCCAGATACCCAATTTCCTTGAACATAATGTTTGGCTTTTCTCATATTTTAAAATTAAATTGATTTGAAATGCTTTGAAAGAATTTTTCAAATCTTTTTGTGTTTAGTAATTGATTTGCTCAAAAATAAGAAATCTACCGCTCATTTCAAGTGGGAAAAGCTTTGCTTTTGTGTTAATAATTACACACTTAATATATTTTTAGAGATTTATTTTAAAAATTGAGGATTTTATAAGATAAAGTCTTATTTTTAAAGTGTTCTATCTAACTTTAAAAACTTGAATTATGTCTATTTTTACGATTGTTATCTGTATTTTATTACCTCCTTTAGCGGTTGCACTCGAAAAAGGTATTGGAGTAGATTTTTTAGTTAATCTTTTACTCACCCTTTTAGGTTGGCTTCCTGGCGTAATTCACGGATTTTATGTGTTGAGTAGATAATTACTTATTTACACTTTCTTCCCATTTCCAAGCACTGGATAAAGCTTCTTCTAAACTTCTTATGGTTTTCCAACCTAAGACTTGATTTGCTTTTTTAGTATCTGCAAAAGCTGCGGTGATATCTCCTGCTCTTCTGCCTGCAATTCTATAAGGTAATTTCTGCTGAGTTACTTTTTCAAAAGTTTTGATGATTTCCATAACGGAACTTCCTGCTCCTGTTCCTAAATTAAAAACTTCATAGTTTGCTGCTGTTTCGTTTTTTAATATTCTTTCTAAAGCTCTTACATGTGCTTCTGCTAAATCCATCACATGGATATAATCTCTGATGCAAGTTCCGTCTGGTGTGTCATAATCATCTCCAAAAACAGCAAGTTCTTTTCTTTTTCCTATAGCAGTTTGAGTGATAAAAGGCACTAAGTTTTGTGGAGTTCCGATGGGTAATTCTCCTATTTTAGCAGAAAGATGCGCACCGATAGGATTAAAATATCTTAAAGAAATTGCTTTGAAATTAGCTTCGCTTTTACAGAAATCTTCTATGATATTTTCTCCTATTAATTTTGTATTTCCATAAGGAGATTCTGCTTTTTTCACCGGGGCATTTTCTGTGATTGGCAATTCATCCGCTTGTCCATAAACTGTGCAAGAAGAACTGAAAATAAAATTAGACAAGTTTCTCTGTTTCATTTCTTGTAAAAGATAAACCAAAGAAGAAATATTATTTTCATAATACAACAAAGGTTTTTCAACGCTTTCTCCTACTGCTTTAGAAGCGGCAAAATGTATAATTCCTTTTAAATCTTTATGCTGATTAAAAAACAGATTTACTTTTTCTTTATTTCTTAAATCTAATTTATGAAAAGCTGGAGTTTTCCCAGTGATTTCTGTAATTCCTTCTAAAACAGAAATACTGGAATTGGAAAGATTATCGATGATAATAACTTCATAACCTTGATTTAATAAAGCTACTACAGTGTGAGATCCTATATATCCTAAACCTCCGGTGACTAATATTTTCATAATTATAGATTTTCTTAAAGCTGTTTTTTACAAATTTTCACGAAAATAATCAATTTTTAGTTGTGTTTTCATTTATAGATAAAATCTGTATTATTTTCTTAATAAAACCTTATCTATCAACGCTGAAATATCTTCAGAAAAATTTGCTTTATAGATTACAGGTAAATAAATTAAAGTCATTAAAGTTGATTTTATTGCAATTCCCCAAAAAGCATTTTCACTAAAATCTAAATAGAAAAATATACTGGTAAAAACAGCTATAAATAAAGTCAGATAAAGTGTTTTTTTGGTAAAAGGCTGAACTTTAAATTTCTTATAAACAAACCAAACTTTTAAGAAATCATAGACAAAAAAAGCAGTCATACTGGCTATAGCTGCGCCATAAAGCCCCCAAGCGGGAATCATTAAATAATTCAATATAAAAGCTAATCCCACCGTAACAAAAGCAGCGATTAATAAAAGTCTATAATAATCTGAGTTTTTTAAAATGCTTCCTCCTATTCCTAAAGTATTTCTTGAAAGTTTTATCAAAGCTAATAATATTACAATTCCTACACTGATGTGATATTCTGCTGATAAAAATTGATAAAACTGTTCAGTATTTGCAATAATTATGGCAAATAAAAATCCGCTAACAGTATATAAACTTATGGAGCTTTTTTTATAAAGTTTTTCTAATTCTATCCAATTTTTTGTATTTAAAAGTTGTGCTGTAATCGGATGCGTAATTTGCCGCATTGCTTTTACAGGAACTTCAATTACAGTTACAATAAAAACTGCAATAGCATAAACAGAAACATTTCCGATGGACATAAAATGTGGAATCATGGTTTTATCTAAATCCAATAACACATTTGAAGCTAATCCTGCAATTAAAATTAAAGTAGAATATTTTAAAATTCTTCTTAAGTTTTCCGGAGTTTTAAAACTGATTTTCGGTGGATGTAAATAAAAAGCATAGCGCATCATGATTAAACTTCTCAATACATAAATTCCGGTGAGGACATAAATAAATTGAAGTGTTGAGACTTTATCGTAATACACGAAAAACAATAAAATCATAATCAATATTCTGTGGAAAACTTCTCTCATGAAATTTCCAAAAACACTTTTAAATTTTATTCTTCCCCAATTAAAGAAAACTTTAAAATAAGCTTCTGTGATAGCTATTACAAAAATCAACCACACAAAAGGATCCATTTCTGGACTTTCAGCAAAATAATCTTGAATATATTTATAGAAAACAAGTCCAAAAAGAGCGATTAATCCTCCTGAAAAAATGGGCATCAGCAAAGCAAAACCCAAAAGTCTTTTTTTATCTTCTTCAGATTTATAAGCACTGAAAAATTTTATTAAAGTATCTGGTAATCCAAAATTGACAAAAGCAGATAATAAAGATCCTGTTGCCAAAATGGTCATCACTACGCCATAATAAGTTTTTCCTAAAAATTGCGGATAAAATAATATGGTATTTACTGCACCAATAGCAAATCCTGAATAGGTGATCAGCAGATTTTTAACAGATTGATTTTTTACAATTCCCATAAAAATAAATCAGAGGGATGAAGATGCAAAAATAATAGATTTTTACAGAGTTTTTGAAGTTCTATTTTTATTTCAGCTTATCTTTAGAAAGGATAACCAATTCCGAAGTTAAACATCGGATTTTTATAATCAAATTTCCAGTTTTTAGTAGGTTGTTTTATAGGAGAAGATAAATCTAATCTAATTACAAATCCTTGAACATCAACTCTTAATCCAAAACCTGTTCCTATTCCTAATTCTTTGATGAATTCTTTTGAAAATTTTCCTCCTGGTAAAGATTCATTTTCTTTATATAACCAAACATTTCCTGCATCTGCAAAAACAGCTCCTTTTAAAATGGAAACTATTGGAAATCTATATTCAAGATTTGCTTCTAATCTGATGTCTCCTGCTTGATCAAAATAAGAATAAGCATCAGGATCTGGTTGATAAGTTCCTGGACCAATTCCTCTAATTCTAAAAGCTCTTAAACTGTAAGGTCCTCCAGAAAAATACTGTTTTACAAAAGGTAAAGCTTTTGAATTTCCATAAGGTAATCCCCAACCTGCAAATAAATGTCCGACTAATGTTTGTTTTCCTTTTCTGTCTAAATCAAAATGATAACTCACATCAATATCAGCTTTTACATATTGTGCATATCTTAATCCTAAGAAAGTTTTGGTGCCATCTTCGCGTTTTATTCCTAATAAACTCAATCCATTTCCAGCAACATCTAAACTGGTTTGAAAATATAATCTTCCTCTTTTTTGTTTATCATTTAATTCATTATACGTATAATAATACATCAATCCAGCAATGAATTGCTGTTCAAAACTTCTTTTCAAAAATGGATTTTCTTCTAAAGCTTCATTAAATCTATCACTGGTGTGGCCAAGTTTTACATAATCTATGTTGATTAAACTCAAATTGTGATTGACAAATCTGTTTTGATCCCAGACATATCCAAAAGAAGTGGAAAAAGAATTTAAAGAATAAAGTTTTTTTCGATTTAAATAATCTACTCCTGCAGAAATATGTGTTTTTGGAATGGCATATCTAAAAGCTTTTTCAAAGTTTGCTGGAAAAATCATCCGCGGAATAATCAAAGAAGCTTTTAAGCCTAAATTTAAACTTCTGTCTCCTTTATTTCTTTTAGAAAACTGTTCTTCATATCCCAAATTGGGTTCTATTTTTAAATCTTCTCCTCCTTTAAAAATATTTCTATTGGTGTAAACTGCTCCTAATCTTGGCCCGGTAAATTCATTGGATTTTGTAACGCCTTCTAATTTGAATTGAATTCTTCTTCTTGGTAAAGGCGATAAAGAAATCACACTGGTTAAATGTCTATTTCCTAAAGAATCTACAATAGAATCTGATTCTGTATATTGAATATTTACAAATTTATAAGTTCCAATATTTGATAATCTTCTGCTGGTATATCTTGAACTTTCTGAATTATAATATTGTCCTTTTTCTAATAATATAAAAGGTCGTAAACGCTTGGCTTTAAAAAATGGATTTTTCTTACTTTGGATAAAATCAACATTTTTGATTTTCACCGTATCTTGCACCCCATAAACAGTGTCATTATAAACTCCACTATAAACCATTAAACTATCAATAATATAAGGATTTTTTGCTTTTTCAGGAGTTTCTGATTTTAAGCTTAGAAACAAATCTAATTTTCGATCTGCATATTGATTGGTATCTGCTTCAAACAATAAAAAATCTTTGTTGAAATAATAATATCCTCTGTCTTTTAAATATTCATCTATTCTTTCTCTTTCTGTTTTAAAATTAGATAAATTAAAACTTTCTCCTTCTTTGATTTCTGTTTTTTCTAAAGCTTCTTGTATTTTTTCATTTAATGCTGAAGGATCAGAAGAATTGGGTTCAAATTCAAACTTTTCTATAATATATGGTTTTCCAACTTTGATATCATAATCGATTTTTGCAGTTTTACTACTGCTGTCAATCTTTATTTCATGGTCTATTTTTCCATAGAAAAGTCCACTGTTCTCTAATCTGTTTTGTAATAATTCTTCTGTATTATCAACATCTACATCTGAAAAATAAGCTGGAGCTTCCCCCATTTTATCATACATAAATTTTCTCCAGAAATTGCTTTCTTCTTCTTTATAAACATAGTAATAATGTAGTTTAGGATACATTCCTAAAAACTTAGAATTGGGTTCTGGATAAAGCACATCTTCTAATTCATCTTGAAGATCTGCTTTGTTTTTTAAATCATCAGAAGCATGTAATTTTATTTTTCCTCCTCTATACAGAAAATCTCCTTCAGGAATATATTTTTTTACTGCACAAGAAGTAATTGTCAGCAAAATCAATGAACAAAGAAATATTTTTTTAATTGTTTTCATTATTATTCTTGCGCTTTATTGTTTTCTTTTTCTGCTTCAGGATTTCCTACAGCTTCTTTTTCAATCTTTTTCTGTTTGTTTTTCTCTTGACGTTCTTTTCTTTTTTTAGCGTAATATTTACTTGGATTTCCAATTAAACTTCTCCATAAATATCCAAATCTGTCAAAATCTTTTTGAAATAATAATCCTATTCCATTGGTAAAAACTTGTCCGTCAATTACATTTTCATATTCATTTTTTCTAAATCCGCTAATTCTCCATCTGCCATCTTCTGTCAAAAGATATTCTATGCTTACATTTCCTAATAAAGGTTTTTCTTCTCCAGGTTGTAAATCTCCTTGCACATTCATTTCTGTTCCAGCTTTCACCACCAATCTATCATCAAAAAGTCTTTGTTCTGCACTGATATCTAAATCTGTTCTTTGTTGTGAAGATCCGCCAGAATAAGTTTCATAACTATCTAAATCAAAATTAAGTCTAAATCCAGAATCTCCTGTCAGCTGATCTGAGAAATTATTAAGCTGATCTGATAATGCTTGATTTAAGTTGTTTCTGGCTACAGTTGCAAAACCTCCTCCTCCACCATCTGATCCTGATTCTGGGAAAAATCTATTCAATACTAATAAAGAAAATACTTGTTTGTTGACTTCTCCTTCATCATCTTTCATTTGAGAAAGCTGACTGTTAACAGCTCCGCCCATAGCTCCTTTTGATTCTTCTTCTAAGTCTAATCCAAACCTCAATTCTGGTCCATCAATTGTTCCGCCTACACCTAAAGAAACTAAAAATGGTAATCTTTGCTTATATTTATTTCTGTCTTCTTCACTGATTTCTGAAGCTCCACCTGCCATCAATCCTGCTGGAGAAGCTTTTACTTCATAAATTGCAGTAATATCTAAATCTGCATCCATAGGATCTCCCGCCCAAGTAATAGAACTTCCTGACTGAAATTTAAATTCTCTTCTGACTAAGTTATACAAACTCATTCTGTAAAATCCTTCATCAATAGTATAACGACCAGATAAATTCATCTGCCCATTCGGATTTATTCTAAAATCTAAAGATCCATCTCCTGAAACTTCTGCTTTATCTTTTGTTCTCGGATCTATAATCACCCCTAATTTTGAACCTTTTTCTATATTCAGATTTGCATGAAGATTCATACCAGCAATTTTAGAAGTATTTATAGAATCTTTTTCTTCTTCTATTACATAATTTGGTGCTGATCTGTTTACAAATTCCACCACTCCTTCTCTACTATCCAATCCTGCTTGAGCAGCTGAAAGTGCATAAATAAAATCTGTATCTTTATTTAATTTTATATTTAAGTTTAAATCAGGATTTTTTGCATCTCCTTTTATAGTTCCATTTAAGTCGAAATTTAGTTTTCCATAAAATTGTTTATAATCTTCTTCAGAAGAATTCATCGCTTGGAAATTCTTCGTATTTAAGTTTAAATTAAACTTCGGATTTAAAATGTTTTTTGTAGAAATACTTCCATCTATTGCAAACTCTTCTCCTTTTTCGTCTTCTATAGTAAAATTATTTAAAGTGATTTTTTTATTTGAAACATCAATTTCATCATTGTTTAAAGCAAATTCTGTGTTGAATTTACTCACTTTAAAAGAAGCTTCATTAAACTTAAAAAATCCTTGATAATCAGGAGATTTTGTTGATCCGTTTACAGAAAATTCTCCTGATAAAAATCCTTTTCCATGGGTTAATTCTTTTTGAGAAAGATCTGCAATAGTTTTAAATCCAAGTCTGTTGAGTTTTAAATCTGCTTTTATTTTTGGTTCATCTTCATTGGCAAAATCTCCATTTAAATCCATATCAACATCATCGCCTTTTAAATCCATTTTAAACCTGTATTGATTTAAATCTCTGGAAAAAGCTTTTAATCCTAAATCGCCAAGTGGAGCGCGTAAAACTTCTAAATCTTCAATTCCAAAATCAGCTAAAAAACCAATTCTTCCCCTCGGATTTACCGCTACAATTTTTCCTTGTAAATTTCCATTTGCCAAATGTTCTTGAGGATTTAATAAAGCTAATAAGGTTTCTAATTTGAAATCTTTAAATCCTAATCCTATATTATTTCTCTTGGTTTCAATTAAATCATTAGCAATTTCAAATTCCCTTTCTTCATGTGTTAAAACAAAGTTTTTCGCTTCGATAGATTTTTCTTTTACCACTATTTCATTATCCTCAGGAATTGCCCAATCTTCATTGTTTAAAACTAAGTTATAAGGCAACAAATGAAATTTCATCTCGTTTTTTCTTCCTGAAGTTTCACTATGGAAAGAAAAGAATATTTCTCCATTATCATCAAAAGAAAAGAAGTTTGCTGTTAAAACTCTTTCAGTTAAATCTCCTGTAAAATAAGTTCTGTTCATTCCGAATTGTCCTGCATCTAAATTTTCAAAACCCAAGACAAACTGTGCAGCATCTTTTGCTGAATTGATGTCAAAATATAAATTATCTATAATATTATTTTCAAAATTCAAATAAGATAAATTCACATTTGAAGTCAAAGTATTTTTTCCTTGATCAAAATCTGCTTCAAGTAATAAAGTATCCATTTCCACAATTCCTGGCACAAAAACATCGGTGAGCAAAGGATGTGGAGAAACCTGCATATCTGCTTGAAGTTTTATCGGATTTCTCAAAGTATCTAAAGCTGGTAAAGAATCTCTAAAATATCTTTTCAGCTGTCTTTCTACAGCTTTTCCAATTTCAGCAGGTTCAGCATTTGCAGCTAATTGACCACTTAAAATTTTACTATTTAAAGCAAAAGAAGTACTGTCTTTTTTTATTAATCCTCCAAAATTTAAAGGTCCAAAAAGATAAGTTTTTTTATCAT
>Ga0079226_10002368_pt1 | contig 14546 bp, 11 predicted proteins | sample Poulit2014_FD_76345 | JGI IMG/M metagenome (GOLD analysis project Ga0079226, IMG submission 76345) | Agricultural soil microbial communities from Georgia to study Nitrogen management - Poultry litter 2014 | ecosystem: Environmental > Terrestrial > Soil > Agricultural land | place: USA: Georgia... | reverse complement strand
TTATTATCATAAAGATTGTAGGCTTTTTTAGCTTCTTTAGGGCTTAGGTTTGGCATAAGGACATTGGCTCCCGCCTTAAGTCCCAGTTCTCTTCCCTTGGGATTTACTGTTCCTAGGGCTGTAGTTGCAGGTATTAGAGCGTAAGGAAGTACTATTCTCAAGATTGAAACAAGCCTTAACGTCTTTGTAAAAGACCCATCCTCAAAATCCTTAAAAGGAGTATCGTGGCTTACTAGATAGGGCCCAATTCCAACCATATCTGGCTTGAGCCTTTCAAGAAATCTAATATCTTCTATCAAATCATCGGTCTTTTGGTAGGGACTTTCCACCATAAAGCCACCTCCAACCTGGTAGCCAATCTTTTTTAGATTATAAAGACATTCTTGCCTAGTTTCTAATTTCATAGACTCTGGATGAAGCTTCTCATAGTGGTCTGGATTTGAACTTTCTTCCCTAAGCAAATACCTATCTGCTCCTGCTTCATAAAAGGCTTTATAATCTTCATAAGACCTTTCCCCAAGAGATAGGGTAATAGCTACATCTGGATACCTCTCCTTGATAGACCTTATCACATCAACCATAAAATCTTTACTAAAGTGAGGATCTTCTCCACCCTGCATAACAAAGGTTCTAAAACCTAAGTCATAGCCAAAGTCAGCAGACTTTAGGATTTCATCCTTACCAAGTCTGTATCTGGCCACATGAGTGTTAGACTTTCTTATTCCGCAATAAAAGCAGTCATTTTTACATATATTAGAAACTTCTATAAGGCCCCTGATATAGACCTTATCACCGTAGACTTCCCTACGGATTTTATCAGCTTTCTTAGATAAAATTTCGGTCATAGCCTCATCTTCTATCCATTTTCTTAAGGTTTCTCTATCAATATGCTTTACTTCTCTTCTTATCATAAGGCCTCTTCTTTATAAAAAAATGAGGAGGTCGTCTGACCTCCTTCGGGTTTGGTAAAATAAATTCACTTATAATATACCCAAAACTTGCCTTAATGCAATATTATTTTACATTTCTCATTAGCTTATAGGGAAATTTATAGTAGCGAGGTCTTGGCAAATAGTCCTTGATAGGATTTTGGAGTTTACTTTCAAGTTCTTCTTGCCAAGTATTTAATATTTTTAGTCTTTTTACCCTCTCTTTCGTTTTTGGAATATTTCTAAGATTCTCTCTCTCATCAAGACCTAAATACTTATCCTTAATAAGATTATCAAGAAGGATTATCAACTTCTCATAAGGGTCTATTTCTCTTTTTTTAAGGTAGGCTCTTAGAAACTCCTCATCCCTATGGCTTATATTTTTATCTCCATGGTAAGAGTTAAAGTCATCTGTCACAAAACCGTGACCCAGGGCTATTCTTGCTGGATGAAAATAAGATTCAAACCTCAATATCCTATAGCCTTCCATCATGTGGGCCAGGTCTTTGAAGCCGTGACCCTTACCCAGGTCATGAAGGGCGCCAGCTGCATAGGCTATCTCAGGATCAAGACCGATTTCTTTGGCAATTTTTTCGCTGGTTTTTCCTATAATATGGCTATGGATTATCCAATCCCCAGGGCCTATCTTAAAGGCCTCATCTAGCATATTTCTAACCTTATCCTTATTAGGGATATTTCCAAATCCGTCCTTATACATATTCCACCACCCCGTAAGCGTGACTAATTTCAGACCTTAACTCAAAATCTACTTGCTTGTCACTTTCTTTATAAAAGAGCTCTACTTTTTCTTGCTCTTTTATTTGATTTTTATAAATCATTTTAATATAAGAAAGCTTACCCTCATCAAAACTAGGTATTTCCTTAATATAATCAAAATAAACTCCATTATTTACATGGAGATTTTGATCAAAATCAGCCCTTCTTATATAAACTTGCTTTTTATCGGCAAAATTATCTTTTTTCTTATAAGGCCTACCCTTATAATCTTCAGTGCTTACTCCATAGGCCTCGGCAAGGCTCTTGTCAATTATTGCTGCCCTCATCTTTTCCCAATCAAAAAGAATAAAGCTCGCCTTAGCTTTTGCCAAAATTTCCCCATCTTTTTTTACAAAGAAGTTTCTATAAGCATAAAAACGCTGCATATGGGTAGGTATGGTAGTAATTTCAACCTCATCGCATTCTTTTATTGGCTTTATAAATTCTATATCCCAAGCATACAAGAGCCAGACTTTTTTATCCATGGCTCCTAGGTTTTTCTCCACCCTACTTGCTTGAATGGTTGAAATATCAAGCATAAGTCCTGTTAGGTATCTAAGGGTAATTGTTTTTTTCTCATTACAAAACATGGAACCTATTTTATAAATCTTACTATCTTTCATAACTCTCCTAACATAAAAAGGGCAGCCAACTGCCCCTTAGTAATTTTTTCTTAAATTTCTCCTAATAACTCTGATAAGGCCTTTAAAAATTGTTGGTCTTCAGTAAAGTCATTGTTATTTAAATCTAATTCTTGGTTTTTATTTTCAACTTCTATGTCAGGTTTTACCCCTACTTTATTAATCTTTTCACCATTTGGAGTCTTGTACTCACTAATAGTAATCTTAGCTCCCGCACCATTTTCAAGTGGGAAAAGTTTTTGCACTATACCCTTTCCAAAAGACTTAGTACCAACAATCTTAGCTCTTCCCCTATCTTTTAAGGCACCAGCTAGAATTTCAGAAGCAGATGCAGAGTTCTCATTAATAAGGACGGTCATAGGGATATCATCCATATCAGCATCAGATTTTTCTGTGATGACATTGCCATTTTTATCTTCTGTAGTAACTATTACTCCCTCATTAAGGAAGGTATCAGCTATATTTAGGCAAACATCTAAGGCTCCACCTGGGTTATTACGAAGATCAAGAACAAGCCCATCTACGTCATCGTTTTTGAGCTTTAAGTAGGCATCCTTAAAATCACCCCAAGTAATATCGTCAAAGGCAGAAAGTCTTAGATAACCAATCTTTTTACCATCAAGATCTAAAGATTCAGAATGAACTGTATCCACAGTCACATCACGTCTTTCAACAAGCATAGGGATCTCTTCACCGTCAGGCTTATCTTCACTAACCCTTAAAACTTCAAGCTTAACCTTAGTGCCAGGCTCACCCCTTATAAGGGCAACAGCCTTATCAAGTTCAGTACCATCAAAGTCAGTTCCTTCAACAGATTTAATAAAGTCGCCTGACTTCATGCCTGCTTCCTTGGCTGGAGAATTTTCAAAAACTTGGACAACCTTAATCATTCCTTCCTTAGAATTTGAAACAGTTACCCCTATTCCCTTATACCTACCGTCAAGATTTTCCATAAGTTTTGTGTACTCATCCTCTGGATAATAGGCAGTATAAGGATCTCCAAGGTTGGCAAACATGCCTTTCAAAGCTCCATTATAAAAGTCTTCGTCCTTATAATCAAAAAGGAAATTTTTATCTAAAAGTCCCTTAAGGGAATCCATCTCCCCAATTAATTCTTTATCCTTTGTGGCAACTCCCTGGCCCAAATCAACATTTGACCCAAGCATGAAGCCTGCAAAGCCAATAGCCCCCACTAGGACCAGGCTTAAAATTATTTTTCCAAATCTTTTCATTAACTATTAATCCTTTCCAAATAGGCCCAAGACCCATTTAAACTAATTACATATATTATATCACAAGATTAATCAAATTGTAATAAAAAATCTACGAGCGCTTATATTATCTTGATAAATAAATAATTTTTTGCTATTTGGGGTACTTATCAAATAAGAAAGAAAATCTTGAAAGGATAAACATGCAAATAAAAGAAGTACACAAAGACATCTACCAGGCGATTTTCCCCCTAACAGGAAATCCCCTCAAATCAATAAATATATTTGTCATAAAAGCAGAAGACTCGGCCATGATAATCGACACAGGCTTTAACAATCCCGAAAATAGGGGCAATATGGAAGAATTGATCCAAAGACTAGACCTAAATTTACTAAAAACCAAACTCTTCCTAACCCACCTCCACTCTGATCACGTAGGCCTTGCCAAATGGCTAGATGATAAGGGCATAGGCGATATTTATATATCAGAAAAAGATGGGAGAATGGTTGAAAATGGGATAAACAAAGAGGACTTCCAGTGGCAAAACATAATAAAAAACGCCCACTTCCAAGGATTGGGCCCAGAAAAATTAAAAATAGAAGACCACCCAGGCTACAAAAATAGGCCAAAGGAAGCCTTCCCTCACACAAAGATAAAACCAGGCTGGGAAATTACAATAGGTGACTACAACTTCGTAGCCATAGATGAAGAAGGACACACACCAGGCATGCTAGGACTTTATGAAAAAAACCACAAGATTTTATTCTGTGGTGACCATATCCTAGGAAAAATAACCCCAAACATAACCTACTGGGGAGAGGAATTTGGCGATAGCCTTGGAATTTATCTAGAAAACCTAGAAAAAATCAAAGACCTAGATATAAAACACCTCTACTCCTCCCATAGGTTCTTAATAAAAGATACCAATGCGAGGATAGACGAACTTATGTCCCACCACGAGGAAAGGCTAAAAGACGTCCTTGACATAATAAAAAACCTAGAAAAAGCAAATACAACAGAAATTACCCAAAAAATGCAGTGGGACATCAGGGCCAAGGACTGGAGCGACTTCCCCGACAGCCAAAAATGGTTCGCCGTAGCAGAAGCTGCAGCCCACTTAAAACACCTGGTTAAAATCGGAAAGGTAAAAGAGGAATTTGTAGATGGGGTAGAATATTATTTACTAAGATAAAATAAAACCCGCTTAGAAAAATAATCCTAAGCGGGTTTGTAAAAAAATTCTTGGTTTTCCTAAATGGAGAGTATCCACCTTCCTGTCCTAACTTTTACCCAAAAAATCCATTTTTTCTTTGTGCTTTAAGATTAAAACCACAAGTTTTCACCCTCTAAGCCTATAGTACTAAGAGAGAATATAACAAGGGAGATAAGTAGATGAACAAGAAAAATCTTTACACAAGTATCTTTTTAATTATTCTGGGAATAATAATTCACTTTTTATTTAAAGATTTAAACAAATTTATTGGTATGACTTCTTTTATAGTTGGTATTACTTACCTACTGTCTACAATTCTATCAAGAAATGATAAATAGACCTGGGCAGTAAATTTAAATTATAGCTTTTAGCTTATATTTTTATATAAACTCTCCTATTTCTTTAATCTTTTGATCTTAGATAAAATACCAATTCATTTTCATCTACACCGTATAGGTCAAATATCTTTTTAAGTCCTATTATCTTTGTATTTGTACTGGTATTTGTATTGATATAAATACCATCATAGATTTTTTTATAACTTTTTGAAGATTGATGATTTTCTATATAGTATTTTAGGTCACTGTCCTTATTGTTTATTTTATTAATTAATAAATGAGGATTATCATCAATAATTAATTCAATAGTCCTAAGGTACATTTCCTGCCAGGATTTTACACTAGTCCTCGCTCCTAAGAACTCAAATTCACTTATGAGCCTACCTGTTAAGTTTATCTCATCCGCTAGGGCTACTTTTTCTTCTAATTTATTTTCTGGTTCATAAGAAGTTTCAACCATAGGCCAGATTTTCCTTGCCTTTGATAGCATCTGTTCATTTCTATCTTTAAGTTCTATTTCAGTCCACCTATCAAAGTTAGCAAGTCTTTGATTCATCCTTATCCCAGAATCCCTATATCCATTTTCTACATCTCTTTTTCTCTCAAAACTACTGTTTTGATATTTTGAATTGTAGGCTGTAAGAGTTAAATTTGCTAAGCGGTGAACCCATTCTTCATGGATTTCCTGCCAATTATCTCCCAGGGAAGCCTGCCATTCATAAGATAAGTTTTGGGGCATTATATGTTCTATAGTGTAAGTGCCGTTAGAAATAAGCTTGTATACATCCTTAACTTCTTTAGTTCCCCAATTCTCATATCTTTCTATTAAATATTGTTTATTTTTTGATCTCATAGAATAAATATCCTTATTCTCCAAGGATTTTAAAAAACTTTGATTATCTGGAAAAACACCCTTCCCTTGTTTTTTGCTAAGTATATACTTAAACTTATCTACATATAAATCAGCACTTCCATCGATTTGCATTATTTCATTGTGTAGGCTTGCAAAAATCTTATTAAGAGCATTTGCAGCCATATCACAAATTTGCCTTCTAAAAATATAAGACTCTACTGTATTTAGTATTTCTAAAACTTCTTCTTCACTTAGAATGGCTTCTTTTTTTTGACTACTTTCAGCCAGTCTTAAAACTTCTAATACAAAGGGTCTTATTACCTTTGCTTCATAAAACAATAAACGGGTTAAAACAGGTTCAATTGTCTTCATCTTGCTCTTTCCAGTAATAATTTGCTCATATCTCTCTGCATAAGCAAGCAAGTCTTCTAATAATTCTTCCTTCCCTATCGATAAACTTAAATGATATTTTTTAAATTCTTGGTAGGTCTTTTTTATAACAGGTATGTATTGTAGCTTTATACTCAGATAGTCTCTTATAAATGAACTTACATCATATTTTGTTGCTTTTTCAATTTTATGCCAATATTTTTCATAATATTCTTCCTGTAGCTCATTAGGTCTTACATCCATAAGGATATAATTTCTAATTTTATCACCCTCACTTAAATCAAGTCCTGTAGAGTTTAAACTTTCAAAGATTAGTTGGGGATTATCTTCTGGCCCTAGGAAAATATTTATTATTTCAAGTTTTTTAAAAGATTCATATAATTCAGAAATACTAATTTCTTCTCTTAATATTCTATTGTAAAAATACTCATAATTTGTCGTTATATTTGAATCAAGTATTAGCTCATCAAATTTATCTACAAGAATATTAAAGGCTTCTGCATCATTTTTTACAGGTTTTAGTTTAATTCTAGTCTCTTTTTTCTCATATTTATCAACCAAATATTCATCAAATAATTTAGTCTTGAGATTTAGGTCCTTCGTAGTTAAAATTTCTTCTTCAAGAATCTTATACATTGCTAAAAGAAGAAGAGATACTGTTGTTAGTCTCTGTTGCCCATCTATTATTAAATATTCTTGTTGCCCACCACCTTCATTCATAGATGAAACTATGCTTCCAAAAAAATGTCTCTTAGTGTTTTCCTTAGATATCCTAACCAGATCATCATATAATTGCTTGCATTGGTCTTTAGTCCAATCATAATTTCTTTGATAAACCGGAATTATAAATCTTTTAGAGTGTCCTTCCATATATTGGTAGAGTAGTTCTTCATTACCTTTCAAGATAAACCTCCCATACTATTAACTTATCTTATAGTTAAACCTTATTATATCATATTTTAGCTTTAATTTTATATGAAATTCTTTAGCACAATAAAAACATCCCTTGCATGAGTCTTTGCAAGGGATGTTTTATATCTTATTTCCAAAAATCTAGTTCTTTTTCATCAAGGCCAATATTCTTTGCTAAAAATACTGGTTCTTTTCCTTTTTTTCTTTGTTTCCTATAATCATCTAGGGCCCTTAAGGAATATTTTCCTAGGATGAAGATTGAGAAGATATTTATTATGGCCATTATACCCATTAAAAGGTCTGCTAGGTCCCAGGCGAAGTCCATTTCCATACCTGCTCCTAGAAAGATCATGACAATGGCTATTATCCTATAAAAGAACATTGACTTATCTGAGAGTTCTTCTCCTTTTAAATAAGAAAGACAGGACTCGCAGTAGTATAGATTACCTAAAAGAGTTGTAAAGGCAAATAGGCCTAGGCAAACTGTTATGAATAGATAGCCATAAGATCCTATGACTGTCGATAAGGCTTCTTGGATATAGCCTGCTCCTGCAAGTTCTTCTCTTGGAGCTACACCTGATACCATAGCCATAAAGGCTGTGGATGTACAAATTATTAGGGTATCGATAAATACGGATATCATTTGTACCAGACCTTGTTTGACTGGGTGGCTTACCATGGCACTTGCTGCAGCATTTGGTGAAGAACCCATACCTGCCTCATTTGAATAAAGACCTCTCTTTATTCCTTCTACCATGGCAGAACCTGCCACACCACCAAATATCGCCCTAAAGTTAAAGGCGTCATCTAAGATTAGCTTAAACATTGGACCGATATTTCTAAAGTTTATGGCAATCATAAACAGGGACATAAATACATAGATAAGCCCCATTACTGGTACGATAATAGATGTGTATTTTATAATCCTTTTACCCCCACCTAGGATACAATAACCTGCTATTAGGGCGAGGATACCACCTATTATCCAAGGAGTCTTGCCTGGATGGTAAAAACCATAGGCCTTAAATGAGTCTTGGAGGTTAAAGGAAGCTAGCATGTTGAACCCAACTGCATAAGTTAGGATAAGAGCTATGGCAAATACCACCCCTAGCTTTCTTGAACCAAGTCCTTCTTCTATATAGTAAGAAGGTCCACCATATGATGACCCGTCCTTGGATTTTTTCTTAAAAATCTGTGCTAGGGTCGATTCTATAAAGGCTGACGCTCCACCAATTATCGCTATAATCCACATCCAGAAAACCGCCCCTGGTCCTCCTAGGCATATAGCGTTAGAAACTCCTACTATATTACCAGTTCCTACCCTTGATGCGGTAGAAACCATAAGGGCTTGGAAGCTTGAAACGTCATCTTCTCCTGCTGGTTTTTCCCCAACTACTTTAACAGCATCTGAAAAAAGTGTAAATTGGATAAAACCAGTTCTAATAGTAAAATAAAATCCACAAGCTAATAGGATAATAATTAATACAGGATAATATAGGTATCCATTAACCGTCGATATAATACTTTTAAAAATTTCCATAAAATCTCCTTTTATGTTCAAATTAATATCATTACTTATAAGCAAAGTATAGTCATCTAAACATTGTCTTATCACATTAAAGTGAAGCTCTATTTAATTTACTATAAATTTAACTTCTTGTCAATTCATTATTATAAATATTTATTAATATTATTTCACTTTATAGATAACTTCATATAAATTTTGTTTTATTTTACTATAATTAACCCCTATTTTAAAATAAGATCCTTATGGAAGAGTTTAAAATTTTATACAAATATCCGGTCCAGAAATTTCCCAAATCTATATCATCTAAATCTAAAGTCACAAATATTTACTCTATCTAGGGATTTCTTTATAATTAATAACATAAGAGAAAAGCGGTTTTTGCATTTATTTTAGTTTTTATTCTCACTAAGCTAAAATCCCCATCAAAAAAGCCGAGCCTTGCTCGACTTTTTATAATTTCATTTTGTTTTAAGCTTTTATTCTTCGTATAAATTTAAATAGGGTAAATATTATTGCCAAGATTCCTAATGCGGCTCCAACAAGTCTAACTATGACAGTTATTTTTACAAGTTTATTGTTATCTACAGAGTCATTAGCACTTGATACAAAATCTCCACTTGGTAGTTTAAATTCATCTGCTGGACCTGATTCGTCTCTTATGGCATTTACCAAGAGTCTATTTGGTCTAGCTGGCAAGAATGGACTACAGGTCAAAAGAGTTATCATATCTAAATCACCCCTTGGAGCGAGTTTGTCCCAATCGTAAGGCCCTATGATTTGCTTATCGCTTACCACATAGCGCATGGTTTGCTCTGCTCTTTCTATATAGATATAGTCACCACTTTCTAATTCATCAACATAGAGAAACATGGTGTCTCCCCACCAGCCTCTGTGACCAGCTAGGGCTGATCTTGTACCCTTGCCTCCTATAGGTATGGCTGTTCCCGCAACTTGGGCTACTCCCTTTGAGATATGCTCATTTGTAGCATCTAGGTATATTGGCAAGTACTTATCAAGCTTAGGTATAGAAAGATAAGCGAAAGGAGTATTGGTTGTCCTAAACATTTCGTATTTATTTTCATAGTCTTCTGCTGTGAAGGGATCTTCTACACTTATGTCAGAGTCTTTTATTTTTTCGTTGTAGGCTTCTGCCTTTTTAGTTTCTTCATCAAGTTGTTCACTTGACTTACTTGCTTCTATTTTTTCAAAAGCTTTTTTTTCATTTCTTGCCTTTAAATCATGGTAAGACCTTAGGGCTAGGGGGCTGGTTATAAGTATTAGGCCCACTAAAATCAGTACATATCCTATAAATGATTTTCTAGTTAATTTTGTTTCTTTCTTCAATTTCTTCTAGCTCCTTACTTAAGTTATCAGTCCTTTTCTTTTCCCTAAAAAGTGTCAGGGTTAGGATAATTATTATAGGGATAAGTACAAGTACCATCCTAAAGAAGTCAAACCTTGCCCTTGGCATATTTGCCACACCATCATCTATAGCTTCCTGGTAAGGAATCCTCTCTCCACGGACCAAAAGCCTGTGGGAGTTAATCATATAGGGTGTACAGGTTAGAAGAGTTGTATAGTCCTTATTTTCTACTACTAGGACTGGCTCAAAGTCTGATGGTTCTACAACCTGAATTTTATCAACCTTGTAGGCTATAGTTTCCTTAATATTAGTGATATAAAATATATCGCCATAGGCAATCAGGTCTAGGTTCCTAAAGAGTTTGGCATTTGGAAGGCCCCTGTGGGCTGTGATAACAGCATGGGTTGACTTACCCCCAATAGGTAGGGATGTACCCTCCAAGTGGCCTGCCCCTTGTTGCAAGACATCCTCACTAGATCCAGCACGGATGGGAATATCTATTCCTATCTTTCGTATCCTAACATGGCCTACCATCTCCTCTACCTCAAGCATTCTAGCATATTCAGCTCGTCCTGCTTTTTCCATGTCGGTATAAGGGTCGGCAAGTCTTGATGGATCTAGGGTGCGGTTGTAGGCTTCTGCAAGGGCCATCCTCTTGTCCAAATCCTGGGGAGCAAGATCCTTGGCAGCTTTGACGAAGGTTACAACCTCGTCTTCGGCCTTGATTTCATAATACTTTTGACTTATCAAAGGATAGGAGAAGATCAAAAGTCCCAGCAAAAATATTGCCATGAAAACTAATTTATTTTTAGTCTTCTTAGACATAATCGTCATCCTCATCCGCTAAACTATCAAATAGGTCTCCTTGCCCCTTTGAATCCCTTGGCTTAGTTTTTATAAATCCACCCTTGGTAAATTCGCTAATCTTCTTAAAGTACTCCTTGTTATCCCTTCTTAGTTTTAAAATCAGGATAATTAATAACAAGATTAGGGCAAGGGAGGCGAAAAATAGGATTCTAAAGATCCAGTTATTCCTGTTCTCTCTAATAGATTCTTCATCCACCGCTGGTACATAAGGCACCCTGTGGCCTCTTACAATTAGCCTGTGGGTGTTAATCATAATCGGCGTACATGTTAAAAGTGTCACATAGTCATGACCCGGGCTGATCAAAAGATCATCAAAATTTGATGGCTCAATTACCTTTATCTGATCAACTTGGTAGGCGATTATACCTTCAATGTTTTCTATATAAAACTTATCACCAATCTCAAGTTGATTTAAGTGGGTAAAGAGGGTCGCCTCAGGCAGGCCTGAGTGGGCTGTTAGTACCGAGTGAGTTGAGTTACCACCTATAGGAAGGGAAGTACCTTCCAAGTGGCCAACACCTTTTTGCAAGATATCCTCACTAGTACCAGCATAAACCGGGAGTTTTTGGTTAATCTTTGGTATATCAACAGTACCAATCATTTCCTCTACTTCAAGCATGCGGGCGTATTCCTTACGTCCTTCTTCTTGTTGTTTTCTTGAATAAGGGTCTGAGGCAATCTTGCCTGATAGTGACTCGTTAAAAGCCTTGGCTAGGTTTATTCTCCTGTCTATTTCCTTAGTATCAAGCTTCTTAGCTCCGCTAGAGAAGGTCTCTACTTGATCATTAGATTCAATTCTATAATAAAGCCTTGAAACTAGGGGGTAGACCATCACCAAAAATCCAAGCAAGAAAATTAGCCTAAAGACCCAACGTGATTTTTTCTTATTAACTTTTTTTCCTTTAGCTTTTTTCTTAGCCATACCAATCCTTTATGTAAAAAGGGGCCAAGCCCCTGCTGTTTTTTTATATTATACTCTTAATCTTTAGAATTATCTCAATCTAAAAATAAGGACCCCTCAAATGAAGGATCCTTCATATTTTTATGCTCTTTGAGTTTTCTTATCGCTATTAACAAGTCTAATTCCTAAAATTAGGAGGATAATACCTGCAACAGCCATAATTATAATTCTAACATCACCTGTTTTTACAATTGTTCTAGGATTTTTGATAACCCTTGTTAAATCGCTAGGTGTGTATTTGGTTGTAATAGTATTTTGCCTACTAGTGGTTGTTATTGGAGTAAAAGGCTTATTTACAATCTTTGTTGCAGGAAGTGAGCTACTTGCTGCATCTACCTTAAATGGGGTAAGTTCTTTATCAATTGTATAATTTTTAGGAGCCTTTATCTCTTTAAGGGCGTATTTGCCATATTCTAGTCCACTTACACTAAATTCGCCATTGGATGGAGAAGTTAGTCTAACTTCCTTGTCATCTTTGAGATATTTCTTGTAAGTAGTTCCTTCTTTTTTCATAAGGATGAATTTCGCTCCAGCAAGCCTATTTTCTTTCTTTGTAGAGTCAATCTTTACAAAGTTAAAACCACCGGTTGGGGTTTTTGGTTTTTCTGGAGGTGTCTCAGGTTTAAGCTCATTTTTAATAATTAGAACCCTTACCTTACCTTCTTTGTCAACTGCATTAAAATTCTTAACCTTAAAGTCTTCCTTGATATCGGCTTTTTTATAACCTTTTAGAGCTTCAACTTCCTTAATAGTGTACTCACCATCTTCAAGGTTTGTAATGTTTATAAGACCATTATTTTTTGTTTTTAATTTAGCCTTGCCATTAGGGTCAACCTCGTAACCAGTATTTGTTTCCTTAAAATTAAGCTTGGTCCCGTCTTTCTTATAGACTTCAAAAACTGCATCATTTAAGGTTTTTCCGTTATCCTTATCTATTTTTTTAAGGATAGGGGTTTTGTGGTTTTTAACTGTTTCCGCTTCACCTGGTTTTAAATCCTTAGAAACCTTCCCCTTATTACCTTCTTCAGGATATCCTGGTGCAGGTTTTGTTTCTTTAAAATAGTATGTACCTTCAGGCACATCTTGAACAACAATTTCTCCACCATTCCAAGTTTCTAAGACTGTCGTATTTCCATTTTCATCATAAATATAATTGCCCCTAGTCCCACTTACTTTTACAAGCTGACTTTCTTCTTTATTACCCTCTTTGACTTTTTTATAAAGTTCAAATTGGGCTTGATCAAGCTTAGCGCCTTCATTATCAGCATCTACTTTTATAAGTTTAAGATTTTTCTTATTTGGGACTTCTTGACTTACCTTAGCATCTAAAACAAGAGTATTCTTATCATTCACTGTATCTTTATCAAGCTTAATTACGAAAGTGTTAAGTTTAGCTTTAGGAATTTTCTTAGATTCATCAGTTTCCTTAATTAAATAGTATCCTTCTTCAAGGTCCTTAACTGATATTCTTTCCTTTTCTAGGTTTAAATTTTCAAGTTTAAAATCTGTTATAGTATTCTTATCTATTACTTCAAACGCTTCACCGTTATAGATATACTTACTTTTTTCGCTAGGAATTTCTTTTTCAAGTTTTTTCTCTTCATTTAATTTCTTTTCAGCATCTGCTATAGTTAAAGCATCATATTCCTTAGCAAGATTTAGCCTATCTTCTTCGGTCAATTCCTTATCGACCTTAAGCTTATAAACTTTAACTTCCCTATGGGATGCTTCAATACTCGCACCGTTGTTTAATTTGTTCTCTAATTCTTCCTTATTGTAGATGTTAATATCTATATCAATATTAAACTTTCCACTTTCCTTAGCCAAAGCCCCTCCATGAGGAAGAAAAACTCCCACTATCATAAGCAAAGCTAATATAAAAGATATGTACCTATTCTTAATTATATTTTTCATGTTCCCTCCTCAAAGCACAAAGCTGATAGACTTATCTCAGCATGCGAAAAATATTAAAAGTTGAATTTCATAAAGTATTTTTGTAATATATTTGTTTCAGAAAATAACTATAACAATTTTCTTCTAGTTAAACTTATCATATCATAAAAACGTTGAAAATACTATTAAAAAGTGTAAATAAAAAGACTTTATCAGGCAAAAAAACAATTATTTTTACCAAAACTTCTAAGAAAGTTATAAAAAAACAAAAAAATTAATTTTTCTTTTCTCTAGTAAGTATGTTTAGAGAAAAGAAAAAAGGACTGTTGCAGGTTGTGAATAATTATCGTCCAATATAATATTGGAAAATTATTCTTTCTACAACAGACCTTTTAGTCTGAATATTTTCTGTTATATAGTGGCCTATACAATTTGGTTTCCGAACTAAAGCTCGACCATTCTGCCTCTGCCGCTCTTAGCCGCTAGGCAGGTTTGTCCTTCCATCAATCTTCTTTTAGAAGATTGGGATAGGCTTCGCATGGAGGGTCCTCAACGAGGCGATCTCTTTCTCGCTTCGCTGCGAACCACTCCGTGGAGGCCGCTCCCCTAGCCGCGGTGGCTTATCTCTCTCGCTTCGCTGCGAGGTGCTCCGCACGGGCCCTCTGCTCG
>Ga0079226_10002367_pt1 | contig 14557 bp, 17 predicted proteins | sample Poulit2014_FD_76345 | JGI IMG/M metagenome (GOLD analysis project Ga0079226, IMG submission 76345) | Agricultural soil microbial communities from Georgia to study Nitrogen management - Poultry litter 2014 | ecosystem: Environmental > Terrestrial > Soil > Agricultural land | place: USA: Georgia... | reverse complement strand
TGTTAAATTGTATATAACATTTATCAGTGAAACTTTGTATAGGAGGCAATGTCAAATGGCAGAATACAAAAATCGCATTGCTGTTGATATTTATGACCAGCAGTATACGTTGGTGGGGGCGGAGAATCCCGAACACATGAGATATGTGGCAAGGCTTGTGGACGAGAAGATCAGGGAGATCGGTGTCAGAAATGCAGGGCTTGATACAACAAGGAAAGCAGTTCTGGCGGCAGTGAACGTAATGGATGACTACGTGAAGCTTCAGGAAAAATATGATTCTGCAATCCGGGAACTGGAACAAAAGGGTAATTGATGCTATGTCGATAATCATTTTCATACTTCTATTGATCGGCCTGGTCATCGGTTACAGAAGGGGTGTCATTCTTCAGCTCCTTCATCTTGTCGGGACTATTTCTGCGATCATCATATCTGCCATGAACTACGAAACACTGTCTGCAAGGTTCGATATGGTAATGCCTTATCCGTCAACAGCACAGTCGGTTCATAATCCGCTGCTGCCGGACCTTGCCAATGCTGAATATGCATTTTATGATATGACTGCATTTTTCATCATTTTTGTAGTGTCCAAAATTCTGATCCAGCTGATTGTCAGTGCATTTGACTATCTGCAGCAGATCAGTGTTTTTGGCAAGGTGGGAGAAATCGCCGGTCTGGTGCTCGGGCTGGTCGAGATGATTTATATTCTGACTGTGATCATCTTCATGCTTGCAATCATCCCGCTTGAATTCATCCAGAATGCGATCGGTGATTCCTGGCTTGCGACATTTATAATGGAACATACATTCATACTATCTGATAAATTTATAGATTGGTTATAACAGAGTCATAGTGATATGGCTCTTTTTTTGGAGGCTGTCATGACTAAAAAAGATATAATTGTATTACTTGAAACAATTGCAACCTATATGGAGCTCTCCCTTGAGAACCCGTTCAAAGTATCTGCGTACAGAAAAGCTGCTGCAGCTATTGAGGCAGATGGACGGTCGCTTGCGGAAATAGAAGACTTCTCTGTGATCAAAGGCATCGGCAAGGGGGTCAATGAAGTCATAGTGGAATACAGGGACACGGAAAGCTCCACTGTCCTTGACAACTTGAAGACTGCAGTGCCTGAAGGTCTGGTGAGAATGCTGAAAATACCGACACTCGGTCCGAAGAAGATTGCAAAAATCCACAAGGAACTCGGCATCGCAAGTATGGAGGAGCTGAAAGAGGCGTGTGAGCATAAAGAAGTGAGCGCCCTGTCAGGGTTTGGTGCAAAAACCGAGGAGAATATATCAAAAGCAATTGATGAACTCCTGACCCGCCCGGAACGCTATCCGATAGAGCGGATCATTTCTTTCCGGACGGCGGTCGAGAATGTACTGGAAGGTATGAAGACGGTCAGGAAATATGATGTGGCCGGCAGCGGCAGACGCTTCAGGGAGACGAGCCGCGACCTCGACTATATAATAGAAGTCACCGATGTTGCAGAGTTTACAGAAAAATTCCTTGAATCATCGTTCATCAAAGATACAGTGGCACAGGGCGAAAAGAAACTGTCAGTCACTATAGAGAATGATATGGACGAAATCAATGTGGATTTCCGCTTTGTCACAGCGGATGAATACTTTACAACGCTCCACCACTTCACAGGGTCTAAAGACCACAATGTGAAGATGCGCCAGATTGCAAAATCACGCGGTGAGAAGATCAGCGAGTACGGTGTGGAAACGGATGACGGAATGAAGACATTCGAGTCGGAAGCGGCTTTCTTCGATCATTTCGGCTTGCCGTACATCCCGCCTGCGATGCGGGAGACCGGTGAAGAGACAGAAACTGATGTCTCAGGCATCGTGTCGATGGATGATATAAAAGGGGATCTCCATATGCATACTGTGTACAGCGACGGAGCATTTTCGGTGCGTGAAATGATAGAGGCCTGCATTGCAAAGGGTTATGAATATATGATCATAACGGATCATTCCAAGAGTCTCCGCGTTGCAAACGGCCTGTATGAAAATAGGGTATACAGGCAGATTGAGGAGATAAAAGGCCTAAGGGCTGAATATCCTGAGATTGATATATACACCGGGACCGAAATGGACATACTGAAAGACGGCACTCTGGATTATTCGGATAATCTGCTCGCAGAACTGGACTATGTCATCGCCGCCATCCATTCTAGTTTCTCCCAGACGGAAGATGAAATCATGCACAGATTGAGGAGCGCATGCGAAAATCCTCATGTTCGCCATATCGCACATCCGACAGGAAGACTGATCGGACGGAGGGCAGGGTACCCGGTTAATATGCCTGAGCTGATCAGCATGGCGAAAGACACGGGCACTGTCCTCGAAGTGAATGCGAATCCGAGAAGGCTTGACCTGTCGTCTGATGTCATCCGACATTCGGGGCTGAAGCTCACAGTCAATACGGATGCCCACCATACGGATCATCTCGAGTTCATGAACTATGGTGTGGCGACTCTTCAAAAAGGGCTGATCCAAAAAGGGGATGTCATCAATACGTTTTCAAGAGAGGCATTCAGGAAATTTGTGAATAAAGGAAAATAGAGGTTTTAAAATGAATGATAGAACGATAAATTCACTGGAGTTTGATAAGATACTGACCCAGCTGTCTGCACATGCTGAAAGTAAGAAGACGAAAGAGCGGATTACACCTGCAATCATTTCCACGGAGCTTGCTGAAGTGGAGCAGATGATCAGCGAAGTGGATGATGCATCCACAATGCTGAGGTTTAGAAATATTGAACTTGGCGGCATAACAGATATAAAGCAGCATGTCAGACGTGCTGAAATCGGCAGTATGCTCGGTGTGCCTGAATTCAACCATATCCGCAGTATGCTGAACAGGAAAAACATGCTGACGAAGGTTTTTGATGAGTTTGAGGAGGACGAAGTGGAACTATCCCATATACCGGTGTACATCACCGGGCTCCCGGACATCCATTTTCTGTACCGGCGGATCACTGAAACGGTCGATGATTCACGTGTACTGGACCATGCGTCCGAAACTCTTCTAAGAGTCAGGTCCAGAATCACTTCCGAGGAAGGTAAGATCCGGGACCGGCTGAACGAAATCATCCGCGGGGGCAATCAGAAGAAGCTGTCTGACAGCATCATCACAATGCGCAACAACCGGTATGTCGTGCCTGTAAAAGTTGAACACCAGGGCGACTTCAACGGCATCGTCCATGATATTTCCTCAAGCGGTCAGACCGTCTATATGGAACCGATGGCCGTTGTGCAGATGACCAACCAGATACAGAGCCTGAAAGATGAAGAAGAGACAGAAGTCGAACGCATCCTGTACCAGTTGACGGCGGAAACAGCTGAAGTGGCTTCAGAACTCACCATGACTGATGATGCGCTCCATCATATCGATATGGTATTCGCAAAGGCGAAATTTGGTTCGGTAATGGGCGGCACGAAACCGGAGATGGCGGCGGATGGAGGTATCTACCTTCCCCGTGCGTTCCATCCGCTCATTCCGGCGGATGTTTCCGTGAAAAATGACATTGTTATGGACGAGGAGACGCATGCTGTCATCATCACCGGTCCCAATACCGGTGGTAAGACTGTAACCATCAAAACGATCGGTCTCAGCGCCCTCATGGCACAGTCCGGTATACCGGTGCCGGCGAGAGACGGCAGCCGGCTCAGGCTTTTCTCAAAAATCTACAGTGACATCGGGGATGAACAGTCCATTGAACAGTCACTGTCGACGTTCTCGAGCCATATGACCAACATCACCGGAATACTCGATGAGACGGATGCAGACAGCCTGGTTCTGCTCGATGAACTTGGTGCGGGGACGGATCCCGAAGAGGGGGCTGCCCTTGCCATCAGCATTCTTGAATATCTGTTATCAAAAAATGCCACCATCGTTGCAACCACCCACTATCCGCAGCTGAAATCATTCAGTTATACCCGTGATGGTGTCATAAACGCGAGTGTGGAATTCGATGTCAATACACTGTCGCCGACGTACAGACTGCTTATGGGCATTCCCGGCAAATCGAACGCATTCGAAATATCGAATAAACTCGGCCTGAACCCTGATGTCATCACCCGTGCCCGGGAACTTGCCGGACGCGACTCACAGGAAGTGAATGATATGATCTCGGCACTTGAGAAACATACAAGGAACGCACATGACAATGAACAGGAGACTGAGGAGCTTCTCAGGGAGTCAAGGGCGGTGCATAAAGATCTTAAGAATTATATGGATGATTTTGAAGCATATAAGGAAAAACTCAGGAAAAATGCACGCGAGGCGGCCAACCGTATCATCAAAGAAAGTGAAATCCGTGCAGAGGAGGTCATCCGCACGCTCGAAGACATGAAGAGGCGGGGTGCAGAGGACATTCAGGAGCATGAAATGATTGAACAGAAGAAGGCGCTCACAGACAGCTATCATCAGGAGGAAATCAGGCGCAAAGAGCGTGCATCTGAAAAAGAAAAGATCCAGTCGGGAGACGAGGTGGATGTGCTCTCATATGGACAAAAAGGTGAAGTTCTTGCTGTGGAAGGTGAGGAAGCCACTGTGCAGATGGGCATCATCAAGATGAAAGTCGGACTCGATGAACTGAAAAAGCGTAAAAAACAGAAACAGGAGCGCCCGGTCGCCAGGCGGGTGGGAAAGTCGCCTGTGAAAAGGGAGCTTGATCTTCGCGGGGAACGATATGAGGAAGCTTTGAACAGACTGGACAGATATCTGGACCAGGTCCTTCTATCCAACTATAATGAAGTGGAAATCATTCATGGTAAAGGGACCGGCGCACTTCAAAAAGGGGTGCAGCAGTTCCTCAGGACCCATCCCAAAGTCAAATCGTTCAGAGGCGGCATGCCGAATGAGGGCGGTTTTGGTGTGACGGTAGTTGAAATGAAGTAGGTGATGACATGGACAATTTTGATATGTATAAACTGGCGAAAGTGCTTATCGGAGCAGGGATTGTAATGTTTCTTGGCGGCATAATGTATCTGTTCCTGTTCGCTTAAGCAATTCCATTGAGCCCTTTTACAACATCATGCTATAATGAGAAACATAATCGACAAAATGGAGGTAAGTGCAATGGCTATATATGAAGTGAATGATCAGAATTTCAAAGATGAAGTAGGCAGCGGCCTTAAATTGGTAGACTTCTGGGCACCTTGGTGCGGACCATGCAAGATGATTGCGCCTGTACTTGAAGAGGTGGCAACTGATGTCGAAGGCAAGGCGGACATCGCAAAATTGAATGTTGACGATAACCAGGCGACAGCGAGTGAATACGAGGTTATGAGTATTCCTACGCTCATTCTGTTCAAAGACGGACAGCCGGTTGACAAAGTTGTCGGCTTCCAGCCGAAAGAACAGCTAGTTGCATTGATTGACAAGCATGCATAAGCAGTGATATGCCGCCGGATAGGCGGCTTTTTTTATTAAGATGGAATATGAGGGATGAATATGGAGGATCTTAAACTAAAATTATCAGTGCTGCCGACAGAGCCCGGCTGCTACCTCATGAAAGACAGGCACGGCATAGTGATATATGTGGGCAAGGCAAAAAATCTCCGCAACCGTGTGAAGTCCTATTTTTCCGGTGCACATGATGAAAAGACGATGAGGCTGGTGGCGGAGATTACCGATTTCGATTTCATCGTGACCACCTCTGAAGTGGAGTCGCTCCTGCTTGAACTCAATCTGATCAAAAAACATTATCCGAGATACAACATACTTCTGAAAGATGACAAGAGCTACCCTTTCATAAAGATAACGAAGGAAGAACATCCGCGGCTCATCGTCACAAGGACGGTAAAGCCGAAGACCGGAACATATTTCGGCCCGTATCCGAATGCATACAGCGCCCATGAGACGAAAAAGCTGCTGGACAGGATATATCCGCTCAGAAAATGCAATACAATGCCTGACAAGCTCTGCCTCTATTATCATATCGGACAGTGCCTGGGTCCCTGTGTATATGATGTGACCCAGGCGCAGTACAAAGAGATGATCGACGGCATCACCCGGTTTCTGAACGGGGATACAAAACAGATTGTGGGAGAGCTCAAAGAGAAGATGCAAAACGCATCGGAGGACCTTGAATTTGAAAAGGCGAAGGAGTACCGTGATCTAATCGGGCATATCGATGCCACAATGAATAAGCAGAAGATGATGTCCAAGGATATGACGGCGCGCGACTGCTTTGGATTCAGTGTATCGAAAGGATGGATGGCAATCTCGGTGTTGCTCGTCAGAAACGGCAATCTGATCGAGAAGAAAGCGGAGATGTTCCCGGTCCAGGATGAGATCCAGGAGGAATTCTACCGTTATATTGCACAGTTCTATGATCTGAAATCCAACCTTCTCCCCAAAGAAGTGCATATAACAGAGGGGCTGGACAGGGGTATCATAGATGATTATCTGCCGGTTGATGTAGTACAGCCGAAGCGGGGGCAGAAGAAGGAAATGGTTGAGCTTGCCAATAAGAACGCCGAAATTGCACTGAAAAACAAATTTGAAATCATAGAGAAGGATGAAGCGCGGACAATCGGCGCAATAGAAAGTCTCGGCGGGATATTGAACATCGAGACGCCGATCAGGATCGAAGCTTTTGACAACTCCAACATTCAGGGCGTGGATCCGGTAAGTGTCATGGTGTCATTCATTGACGGCAAACCGAGCAAGAAGGACTACCGGAAATACAAGATCAGGACGGTCGAAGGTCCGGATGACTATGCTTCCATGGCTGAGGCGGTCAGAAGGAGATATACGCGTGTGCTGAAAGAGCACCTGCCTCTGCCTGATCTGATCATCGTCGACGGCGGGATCGGGCATATGAATACTGTGAAATCGGTACTCCTGGACGAGCTGTCTCTCGACATTCCGGTTGCGGGGCTTGCCAAGAATGAGAAGCACAAGACAGCTGAACTTCTTTATGGTGATGCTGCCGAAATTGTGCCGATGAAAAAGAATACTCAGGAATTCTATCTGCTTCAGAGGATACAGGACGAAGTCCACAGGTTTGCCATCAGCTTCCATAGAAATACAAGAACTAAGACATCGGTCACTTCTGTGCTTGATGGCATTGAGGGAGTCGGTCCCAGGCGCAAACAGAAGCTTCTCAGCCACTTTGGTTCCATAAAACGGATGAAAGAGAAAGATGTCGGTTCGTTTACAGAAATCGGAATTCCCGCTCCGATAGCGGAAAGGATACTGGAAAAACTCAGATCATGAGGATGCGTTTTCATTTTTTTGACAATTACTGTTTAAAATTAAACAATTCTTTCCCCTAACATGTCATGTCTCCTTGATTTATATATATGCGAGGAGTAAAATGAGATTGTGAAACCATCTATAATGGAGAGTTAGGGGGGAATTCGAGTGTCAAAACAAGATTCAAGTTTTGCTGTAAGACGTCTTCATTCTTTGCTGGGAGTAATTCCACTGGGTGTATTCCTCATCCAGCACTTGCTGGTCAATCACAGTGCAACAAGAAGTGAAGAGGCGTTCAACGCAGCGGCAGGTTTCATGGCCAATCTGCCATTTGTTATTTTTTTGGAGATTTTCATAATTTACATTCCGATTCTATTCCATGGTATATACGGCATCTACATTGCGTTCACTGCCAAGTATAACATCGGTGGAAAAGGCTACGGCTGGCATAGTACATACAGAAACTGGATGTTCCTGCTTCAGAGGATAAGCGGCGTCATCGCCTTTATTTTCATTGCCATCCACGTCTACCAGACACGTGTACAGGTCTTCTTCGGAGCTGATGTGGATTTTGATATGGTGCATCAGATTGTGGTCAATCCGCTATGGCTTGTGTTCTACATCATCGGTATCATAGCGACTGTATACCACTTTGCCAACGGTCTGTGGGCGTTCATGATCACATGGGGCTTCACACAATCAGACAAATCCCAGCGCATCATGAGTTATGTATCCATGGCAGTATTCGTAGTGGTCAGCTTCATCGGTGTGCAGGCTATACTGGCATTTATCTAATTAAGGAGTGGAAATAATGGCTAATGATAAAATCATCGTTGTCGGAGGCGGTCTTGCCGGACTGATGGCAACGATAAAGGCAGCGGAGACAGGAGCGGAAGTCGATCTATTCTCAATTGTGCCTGTAAAACGTTCTCACTCTGTATGCGCCCAGGGTGGGATCAATGGTGCGGTGAACACGAAAGGTGAAGGTGACTCACCTGCAATTCACTTTGATGATACGGTCTACGGAGGTGATTTCCTTGCCAACCAGCCGCCGGTCAAGGCGATGACGGAAGCAGCGCCTAAGATTATACATCTGCTCGACCGCATGGGTGTCATGTTCAACAGGACACCGGAAGGACTGCTTGATTTCAGGCGTTTCGGCGGAACACTGCATCACAGAACGGCATTCGCCGGTGCGACAACCGGGCAGCAGCTTCTATACGCCCTGGATGAGCAGGTCAGAAGTTATGAAGTTGACGGTCTCGTCAACAAATATGAAGGGTGGGAATTCCTGGGTGCCGTCATCGACGATGAAGGACGTGCACGCGGAATTACAGCACAGGAAATCACATCCTCCGAAATCAGAACATTCAAATCAGACGCCGTCATCATGGCAACCGGCGGTCCCGGAATTATCTTCGGCAAGTCCACAAACTCAATGATCAATACCGGTTCTGCCGCATCCGTCGTGTACCAGCAGGGTGCTGTCTATGCCAACGGTGAGTTCATCCAGATCCATCCGACGGCAATACCGGGTGATGATAAGCTCAGGCTCATGAGTGAATCGGCACGTGGTGAAGGCGGACGCATTTGGACATATAAAGACGGCAAACCATGGTACTTCCTCGAGGAGAAATATCCGGATTACGGCAACCTCGTTCCAAGGGATGTTGCCACCCGCGAAATCTTCGATGTCTGTGTAAACCAGAAACTCGGCATCAACGGTGAGAACATGGTATACCTCGACCTGTCCCATAAAGATCCTCATGAACTGGATGTCAAGCTTGGCGGAATCATCGAAATCTATGAAAAATTCACAGGCGATGACCCGCGCAAGGTTCCGATGAAAATCTTCCCGGCAGTGCACTATTCAATGGGCGGCCTTTGGGTGGACTACGATCAGATGACTTCAGTTCCAGGGCTGTTTGCTGCCGGTGAATGTGATTATTCGCAGCACGGAGGCAACAGACTCGGTGCAAACTCACTGCTGTCGGCAATCTACGGCGGACACGTTGCAGGACCGAATGCAATCGAATACGTAAAGTCACTGGATAAATCATACGAAGACATCGACGAGAGCGTCTATGAAAAACACCGTGACACAGAGCAGGAAAAATTCGATAACATACTTTCAATGGACGGCGAGGAAAATGCCTACGTTATCCATAAGGAGCTCGGTGAAGTCATGACAGACAATGTCACAGTTGTCCGCCATAACGACAAGCTTCTTGAAACGGACAAACGGATTGTTGAACTCATGGAAAGATATAAACGCATTAATATCAACGATACGAAAAAATGGAGTAACCAGGCGGCATTCTTCACCCGTCAGCTTTGGAATATGCTCGTATTGGCCCGTGTTATTACGATTGGTGCGTACAACAGAAATGAATCCCGCGGTGCACACTACAAACCGGAATTCCCTGAACGTAATGACAACGAATGGCTCAAGACGACGATGGCACATTTCGCAGGTGCAGAACAGGCGCCGCGCTTCGAGTATCAGGATGTTGATGTCAGTCTGATACCGCCGCGTAAGCGCGACTACTCCAAAAAGAGTGAAGGGAGTGGCAAAAAATAATGAGTGAGAAAACAATTACTTTTAAGATAAAACGCCAGGAAAATCAGGAGACCCAGAGTTATTGGGAAGAGTTTGAACTACCTTACCGTGAGAACATGAACGTCATCAGCGGCCTTATGGAGATACAGCGGAATCCTGTGAACTCCAAAGGACAAAAGACAACGCCGGTAACATGGGATATGAACTGCCTTGAAGAAGTCTGTGGGGCATGCTCCATGGTCATCAACGGCAATGCCAGACAATCATGTACGGCACTTGTCGACCAGCTGGATCAGCCGATCAGACTTGAACCGATGGCCACATTCCCTGTGGTCAAAGACCTCCAGGTCGACCGTTCATTCATGTTCGACAATTTGAAACGCGTCAAAGCATGGGTGCCGATCGACGGCACATATGATCTTGGTCCTGGGCCAAGGATGCCTGAGAAGAAACGTCAGACGGCATATGAACTTTCCAAGTGCATGTCTTGTGGTGTATGTCTGGAAGTGTGTCCGAATGTCAATGACAGTTCTAATTTCATGGGTGCAGCGGCCGTTAGCCAGGTAAGGCTGTTCAACCTGCATCCGACTGGCAGCATGAACAAGAACGAACGTCTCGATGCTCTTATGGGTGTTGGCGGCGTGGCCGAGTGCGGCATGGCACAGAACTGTGTCCAGGCATGCCCGAAAGGCATTCCGCTCACGACTTCGATCGCATCGATGCAGAGAGAAGCAACCTTCCATATGTTCAAGTCCTTCTTCGGAAGTGACCACGAAGTGGAATAATATGATGACCGAGATAGGGAGAGCTCCGCTCTTCCTATTTTTTTATTTCAGTTTACGTTATAATGAAGGAAATATGAGATAAGGAATGAAGCGCATGAGTGATAAGGATTCAATCATTTCTATAGAAAAGTCCATCAGGTACATATCAGCCCATGTGAAAAGCCACGGCCGTGAAATCCTGAAGACATACGAGCTTTCTCCGCTCCAGTTTGTGGCGCTTCAATGGGCCGGTGACAAAGAAGGAATCACTATAGGTGAACTGTCGGGCAGGCTTTATCTTGCACACTCCACGACGACTGATATTGTGGATAAGCTTGAAAACGGTGGTTTTGTAAAGAGGCAGAAGTATGAAAAGGATAAACGCATCGTACTTGTGCTCATGGAGGACAAGGGGCGGGAGGTCATCAATGAAGTGATCGACAAGCGCATCTCCTATATCTCCGATATCACCGATCATCTTTCCACGGAGGAGAAGACGATGCTGCCCGGTATTCTCGAGTCCATACTCCATGAAAGTGAACAGAGAAACAATGGATAAGCCGATCGGGGTGATGGATTCAGGAGTCGGGGGACTGACTGTGGCAAAGGAAATAATGAGGCAGCTGCCGGATGAGCGGATCATCTATTTCGGCGACCTCAGAAGATGCCCATACGGTGACCGGCCGCTTGAAGAGGTCAGGCGGTATACAGTTGAAGTTGCGGACCATCTTGTCTCGCGTGGCGTCAAGATGATCGTCGTGGCATGCAACACCGCTACAGCCGCAGCACTTTCAGAACTCGAAGACAGATACGATATACCTGTGATCGGAGTCATCAATCCGGGGGCAAGAAGTGCAATCCAGAGCAGCAATAATCAGGATGTCATCGTGCTTGCGACAAATGCCACTGTAAATTCGGGGGCATACAGGGATGCAATCCATAATATTAATGGAGGATTCAAGGTGATGAGCCTTGCCTGTCCCAAATTTGTACCGATAGTGGAAGAGCTCAGATACAAGGATAAGGTTGTCGTCAGGGTGGCTATCCACCAGACTTTAAAAGGGCTGCTCGGAACATCCGCCGACACCGTCATACTGGGATGCACTCATTACCCTCTGCTTGCCGCTGAAATACATGATTTTTTTGACGGCAGGAAAAATGTCATCGATTCCGGTTATGAAACGGCGCGGGAAGTCAGTTCCATCATGACATACAGCAAATCCCACGCCGCGCCGGGAAGCAGAAAGACTCATGTAATGATCGTCAATGGGGACAGCAGCCGTTTCGAATATATATTACGCGACTGGATTCCATTCATAGATTACAAAATAGAAGAAATTGATCTGGAGGCATATTGATATGGTCAAAATAGTCATAGCCAGCGGCAATCAGGGGAAGATAAACGATTTCAGGGCAATTTTTCCGGATGATGAGATCGTAGGGATCAAAGAACTGATTCCGGATTTTGAAGTGGAGGAGACCGAAGATACGTTCAAGGGGAACGCCGTGCTCAAAGCGGAGGCTGCGAGAGACGCGCTCGGCATGCCCGTCATAAGCGATGATTCCGGCCTTAGCGTGGATGCACTGGATGGAGCCCCGGGAGTTTATTCGGCGAGATATGCAGGAGTTCATGCGACAGATGTGGAAAATAATGAAAGGCTTCTGAAGGCGCTTGGGGACGCACATGACCGCACGGCACACTTCACTTCGGTCATTGCGCTCGCAATCCCCGGCCGGGAGACCCGCACATACGAAGGTGAACTCCACGGCCGCATCCTCGAATCCCCTGCCGGTGAAGGCGGTTTCGGATACGATCCGCTTTTCGAGACGGACGACGGGAGGAAACTTGGCATGATTACTTCTTCTGAAAAAGGGGAAATAAGCCATAGGAGAAATGCACTGGACCGCCTGCGGGAAGATACCGGAGTGTTCGATGTGCTAGTACGCCATGAGAGGAAGGATTCCAATTAGAATATTAATTATCAGTGACAATCATGGGGAGCAGGGAATTTCATATGACGCCTACGGCAGGAATGCCGGGGAGCTGAATGTCCATCTCGGAGACAGCGAATTCCATTATGATGATACGGAGATGAGCCATTTCAACCGTGTAAAAGGGAATGTGGACGGCGATACCAGATACCCCGTCGAAGAGTACAATGATGAATCAAAGGCATTCTACACGCACGGGCATTTTTACGACATTAAGAAAACGAGGCAGATACTTGCTGAGCGCGCCCGTGAATACGGCGCAAAATACGCCTTCTATGGCCATTCACATATCGCAAAAGCCGAAAGCGTCGATGGTATCTACTGCATCAACCCGGGAAGCATTTCCGAGTCGAAGGGCCAGTGGCCGGAATCCTATGCAGTGCTCGATACAGAGAATGATATCGTGAGCTTCTATGACAGGAGCCATCAGATACTGGAGGAAGTCAGCCTCACAAAACTGTAAGCTGGGACGGCGGGTCTCAGCTTTTTATACAATGAGACTCAAAAGAATGAGGACAGTGAGTATGAGCAGGGTGAAACTGTACAGGTTCTTCCGGAGCAGTCCGCCGGCCACCGCCAGGACGATGACGACGAAGAGGGCAGAAGCGCCGCCGACCAGGACGGCCGGCATCATATCAAAGCCCGTATAGCGGTCTGCCAGGTAAAGGATCGCAAGTATGGTGAAAAATGTCGCGGTAAACTGTTTCATGAACATCCTCATTTCCTTGGAGAGTAGGAGGTACAGTATGAATATACTTTATTTTGACGATAAATGCATCGTCTGCAATGGATTTGCCAAATTCATATCACGCATCGACAGGAAAGATGCAGTCAGGTTCGCCTCCGTGGATGAACTGAAAGAAGTCATGCCGAAGGGCTTCGATACTGTCGCGTACTATTCGGATGATCTGTACATCCATTCAGATGCTGTTATAGAAGTCGTTGCCGATGCGAGCGGAATCAGTGCCGTCAGACTGTCAAAAATCATGCCCGCCTGCCTCAGGACCGCAATATACAAGTGGGTCGCCCGCAACAGGCACAGGTTCACAGGCAACAAAACATGCACCACCGACCAGATTGACAGTGAAGTTAAAAAGAAAATGATTTCATCATAGAGGACAGTGATCACATGACGATTATAAAGATAGATGAGGATATAGAACTCGGAATAGTGCAGATGGAAGAACGCTTCAAACTGTTCGAGACAGTGGATAGGAACAGGCACCATCTGAGGAAATGGCTGCCGTGGGTCGACCATTCGACCAGCCCCGACTCCTATATCACAGTCATCCAGGCCTGGCAGGAGAATATCGACAGAGGCACCGGGCTCGAGGTTGCCATCTACTACAGAGGAGAACTCTGCGGCATGACCGGATACAACATGATGGCACCCGGCCAGGGGAGGGCACAGATCGGCTACTGGGTCTCAAAAGATGCCGAAGGCAAGGGTATTGTGAAACGAGCCGTAAAGGGATTGATCGATTACGGATTCGACACCCTCGGCCTCAACCGCGTTGAAATAATCTGCGGCGATAAAAATTACAGGTCCAGAGCCATTCCAGAAGCCTTCGGCTTCGCACAGGAGGCAGTGATGGCTGAATATGAATTCCTCTATGACCACTATCATGACTGCATCCTGTACAGGATGCTCAAAAAAGACTGGGTTGCTTGCGAAAAATGATGGAACTATACTTAATGGGTGTAATAAAACATCATAAAGTTTCAAAATAGGTTTGACTTTGGACGTTGAAATTGATTATAATTGTAAATGTCCGAATTGAGTCCTGGTAGCTCAGCTGGATAGAGCAATGCCCTTCTAAGGCATCGGTCGGGGGTTCGAATCCCTCCCAGGACGCTAGAGATGAAAACCCCTGCGGGGGTTTTTGTTTTATCAATCCGATGTCCCAGTAGCTCAGCAGGATAGAGCGACAGCCTCCTAAGCTGTAGGTCAGGGGTTCGACTCCCTTCTGGGACGCTTAAATCCAAATACGCTATTCAATGGAACTCCGTAACCCGTGTGGTT
>Ga0079226_10002366_pt1 | contig 14557 bp, 11 predicted proteins | sample Poulit2014_FD_76345 | JGI IMG/M metagenome (GOLD analysis project Ga0079226, IMG submission 76345) | Agricultural soil microbial communities from Georgia to study Nitrogen management - Poultry litter 2014 | ecosystem: Environmental > Terrestrial > Soil > Agricultural land | place: USA: Georgia... | reverse complement strand
TCCTTATTTTAATAAATCACGCCATGCAGTTAGTTCTACTTTTTCACTATCTGTAATCTTATTTTCACTTTCTAACAACTCTAATAAAAAATCATATCCTGTAATCGTAGATAAGGGGACATTTTCTGCTGCAAAGTTTTCACTAGCTTTTTCCAAACCGTATGAAAATATAGCTAAGACACCGAGTACTTCTGCACCAGCCTCACGCAAAACCTTAACTGTTTCTAAAGAAGATCCGCCTGTCGAAATCAAGTCTTCGATCACGACAACTTTTTCACCTTTTTTTATACGTCCCTCAATTTGGTTTCCTTTTCCGTGCCCTTTTGGCGAAGAGCGAACGTAGGTCATGGGTAAATTAAGTTTATCTGCTAACCAAGCAGCGTGTGGGATGCCGGCAGTTGCACATCCTGAAATGCTATCTGGCTGCCAATTCAACTTTTCCATCAAGTCGACGAAGGCAGTAGCAATTTTCCTGCGCACTTCCGGATAGGACATCGTTAAACGATTATCGCAATAAATTGGTGATTTGATTCCTGAAGTCCAGGTAAAGTAGTCTTCCGTTCGAATTTGCACCGCTTCAATAGTAAGTAAATCATTCGTTATTTCAGTTTGAAGTCCCATGTTTCCACTCTCCTAATGCTTGTTCATATGCTTCTTTTGGCTTCTTGGCCTTTGTTATACTTCTCCCGATCACGATAGCATCGACGCCTTCTCCCTTGGCATAAGCAGGGGTTGCAACACGCTTTTGGTCGTCGGCTGCATCTGCGGCTAAGCGGATTCCTGGCGTAACTGTTTCAAAGTTAGGTCTAGTCGCTTCCTTGATGGCAGCTGCTTCATGAACCGAACAGACAACACCATCAGCTCCACTTGACGCTGCCACTTGAGCAAAGTGAAGCACATTATCATTAACAGAACCGCTTAGAGTTAAGTCTTCATGTAAGGTCGTTTCGTCCATCGATGTCAAAATGGTAACCGCCAGTAACTTAGTCTTATGATTCGATGCTGAGCTTGCTTGTAAACCTTCCTTAGCTCGTTTGATCATCTCACTTCCGCCGAGTGCATGAACGTTAACATAATCAACTTCTAAAGCAGCTAAGTTTCGCATAGCACGCATCACTGTCGTTGGAATATCATGTAATTTTAAATCGAGAAAAATCGGATGATTGCGTAATTTTAATTGTTCAATGACATGAATTCCTTCACGGTAAAAAAGTTCCATTCCGACCTTGACTGGTACACTCTCTAATTCATTTTTTTCTAAAAAAGTTCCCGCCTCTTCCCAAGTTGGAAAATCTAAGGCTAAAAAGATAGGATTCATCGATGGGCACCTCCAACCGCCTCTTTAACAGAAGCATAACCGTGCCTTTCTAAAACAGTCGGTAGTTCAGCAATAATATCTGGACAAGCTAATGGATTTTGAAAATTAGCAGTTCCGACTGCTACCGCATCAGCACCAGCTAATAAGAACTCTAACACATCTTCCGCTGATTGAATACCGCCCATCCCGATAATAGGAAGCGAAACACGCTGGCTTACCTCGTAAATCATTCGAATGGCTATCGGCTTAATGGCCGGACCTGATAAACCACCTGTCTGGTTAGCGATTATCGGTCGTTTGCTTTGTAGATCCAAACGCATACCCGTCAATGTATTAATCATCGTTAAGCCATCAGCACCAGCCTTTTCGATAGCTAGTGCCATATCAGTAATATTCGTTACATTCGGAGACAATTTGACGTAAACCGGGACCTTACTTACCGCCTTTACTTTTTCTGTAACAGTTGCTGCCATTTGGGGATCAATTCCGAATTGAATGCCCCCCTCTTTAACGTTTGGACATGAAATGTTCAATTCAATTGCCGCTAGATCTTCTGCATCATTTAGCACAGAAGCTACTTTTTCATATTCTTCAATCGTGCTTCCCGCCACATTTGCGATAATAGGGATCTTATATTGACTTAAAAAAGGAATCTCTTCAGCAACAATTTTTTCTACTCCGGGATTTTGTAGACCGATAGCATTTAACATTCCCGAAGCTGTTTCAGCAACACGTGGTGTGTCATTACCAAGACGTTCTTCCCCTGTCGCAGCTTTCATAATGACCGCCCCTAGGACACTTAGGTCATAAAACTGACTGTATTCACGTCCAAAAGCGAAACAACCTGATGCTGGCATAATTGGGTTCTTCAATTGTAAACCTGGTAAAGAAACTGATAAGTCAATCATATTTTCACCTCGCTAGCTGCTAATACAGGACCATCTTGACAGATTTTCTTATACTTTTCTGGCGTATTTACCGGAATAACACAGGCATAACAAGCACCTATTCCACAAGCCATATGTTCTTCAAACGATAAATAGCCTTCGATATTTGCTAAGCTATTTTTTACCGCTTGTAACATAGGCATAGGGCCACATGAAAAATATTTATCAATGTCATCTGCTTGTTGAAGATAATTCGTTACGAAGCCTTCTTCACCGTATGAGCCATCGTCCGTTACAATCGTTACATTACTTAAGTCATTAAATTGCTTTTCATAAAAGAAATAATCTTTCGACTGGAAGCCTAGTACGGTATGAACATTAACCTTTAATTTGGCTAATTCCGTTGCTAAGAAATAAATAGGAGGCACACCAATACCACCACCTACAAGCAAGAGAGTTTCATTCTCCTTGATTTTTTCAATAGGAAAGCTCGTCCCATTTGGACCGAGTACATCGACTTCTTCCCCCACCGTGTAATCTGCCAGGTGAGTCGTACCCGAACCAATCGTTTTAAATAAAATAGTAAAGGTGTTCTTGTCTAAATCTGTCGCTGCAATCGATATTGGGCGACGTAAGGTATGTCCCCGGACAGCTACGTGAACAAATTGTCCGGGTTTGGCTCTTTGGCTTATATATTCATTTTCAAGGACGATTTCTATTGTCTCTTTAGCTATCTGTTCTAAAGAGACAATTTTCGCCGATTGCTTTTTAATCATTTACTTCACCCCATCGTCGGTTATCGTCGCTGCAGTAAAGGTCGTTGAATCGATAACATTCAATATCGCTTCAGCTGTATCTAAGTTCGTTAAACTAATCATGCCATGTTCAACTGCTTCACGGCGAATCCTAAATCCATCTGAACGCTGCTGTTTCCCAGAAGTGATAGTATTAATAACGAACTGCACTTCTCCACCAGTAATGAGGGAAAGGACATTCCGCTCTCCTTCATCGATTTTATCTACCGAAATAACTGGTAGGTCACCTTCTTGTAAATATTTCGCTGTACCGGCTGTTGCGTATAATTGAAAACCTAAATCATTAAAGCGTTTCGCAATTCCATAGGCTTCTTGCTTATCTTTATCTGCTACAGTGAGCAGGACAGCCCCTTCAAATGGTATCGAAATGCCTGAGGCTAAAAACCCTTTATACAAGGCTTTTTCAAGTGTTTTATCGTAGCCAATAGCTTCACCCGTTGATTTCATCTCCGGGCCGAGCGTCGTATCGACACTACGTAATTTTTCAAAAGAGAAGACAGGTGACTTAACATATACTTTTTCTGTCTCTTTATAAATCTCCGTTTTAAAGCCCTTATCTTTCAAGGATTCGCCTAAAATACACTGTGTCGCAATGTTGGCCATCGTTACCCCGGTAATTTTACTTAAAAATGGAATCGTTCGGCTCGCTCGTGGGTTAACTTCAAGGACGTATACATCATCTTCCTGAATAATAAATTGAATGTTAATGAGCCCTACTACACCTAGTGCTTTGGAAATTTGATCTGTCGCTTCTAAAATTTTCTTTTTAACGACGTCACTTATCCGCTGAGGTGGATAAACGGCTATCGAGTCACCTGAGTGAACTCCCGCTCGTTCAATATGCTCCATAATCCCTGGAATAAAAGTTGTCTCTTTATCGCTTATGGCATCGACATCTACTTCAATACCGGTTAAATATTGGTCGACTAAAAGTGGTTTTTCTTCACTAATATTCGTCACTATTTGTAAGTAATGCCTTAATTCAGATTCATCGTGCACGATTTCCATTTGTGCTCCACCAATAACATATGATGGACGTACGAGGACCGGATAGCCAATTTCATTTGCCGTTTCAATAGCCTTCTCTTTCGTCGTCACAGCTTTACCTGTCGGCTTTAATAAATCAAGTTCATCTAATAGTAGTTCAAATTTATTACGATCCTCGGCACGATCAATTGCTTCTAAACTTGTTCCTAAAATTTTAACCCCACGTCTTTCTAATCCAGCAGCTAGGTTAATAGCTGTTTGACCACCAAACTGTACGATAACCCCGATAGGCTTTTCTAGATTAATAACGTGCATAACATCCTCTAATGTTAAGGGTTCAAAATAAAGTTTGTCTGAAATAGAGAAATCTGTCGAGACTGTCTCAGGGTTATTGTTCATAATAATTGCTTCATAACCCATTTCTTTAATAGCAAAAATCGAATGGACAGTTGCATAATCAAATTCAATTCCTTGCCCAATTCGAATCGGACCTGAACCTAAGACGAGTACTTTTTCCTTATCTGTCACTGTCGACTCATTTTCTTCTTCGTAAGAGCTATAGTAATAAGGTGCATCCGAATCATAAACTGCCGCACAACTGTCGACTAACTTGTAGACAGGTTGAATGTTTTCTTGCATGCGTGCCTGATAAACTTCATCTAAATTAAGCTTCCAAATACGGGCTAGTTGCTCGTCTGAAAAGCCAAGTTCCTTTGCTCTTTTTAGGACATCTTTTTGTAAAGGTTTTTCGGCAATTTCTTGTTCATATGCAATGATGCCTGCAAATTTATTAAGGAAGAAATAATCCATCTTTGTATGCTCATGGAGTGTTTCAACTGACATTCCCCGTCTTAACATTTCAGCGACGATGAAAATTCGCTCATCATCAGCAATTTGTAGACGACGAGTTAATTCTGCTTCATCCTCATCTTGTAAATAAGGTAGATGGAAATCACCATTACCTACTTCAAGCGAGCGGATTCCCTTTAATAAGGATTCTTCAAAGGTTCGTCCAATCGCCATTATTTCTCCCGTCGCTTTCATTTGTGTACCTAATTTACGGTCCCCAAAAATAAATTTATCAAAGGGGAAACGTGGAATTTTTGTTACGATATAATCAAGGGCTGGTTCAACATTTGCATAAGTAGATTCCGTCAAAGGATGTTTGATTTCATCTAATGTTAAACCGACTGCAATCTTCGCTGCAATTTTCGCAATGGGATAGCCGGTTGCTTTCGAAGCTAAGGCAGATGAACGACTAACCCGCGGATTCACTTCGATAATATAATATTGGAAACTATGGGGATCGAGTGCTAATTGAACATTACAACCACCTTCAATTTTCAAGGCACGAATTAATTTTAAGGAAACATGGCGTAACATCTCATATTCACGATCTGATAAGGTTAACGATGGAGCTACCACAATCGAGTCTCCTGTATGGATACCGACCGGGTCGATGTTCTCCATATTACAAACGACAATCGCTTGGTCTTTACTATCTCTAATCACTTCATATTCAATTTCTTTAAAACCGGCAATGCTCATTTCAATTAAACATTGGCCAACAGGTGAAAGGGCGATTCCATTTTTGACGATATGGCGTAGTTCTTCTTCGTTATCACACATTCCGCCACCCGTTCCGCCTAATGTAAAGGCAGGACGAACAATAATCGGATAGCCTATTTCATTAGCAAAATCAACTGCTGCTTCAACATTGGTTACAATTTCACTTGGTGGTACTGGTTCGTTTAACTCCTCCATCAAAGCTCGGAATTTCTCACGATCCTCGGCTTGTTGAATAGCATCGAGTGTGGTACCAAGTAATTTCACATCATATTCTTCCAAGACACCTAGATTGTCTAACTCAATCGCTAAGTTTAAACCTGTTTGCCCTCCAATAGTCGGAAGTAGGGCATCAGGGCGTTCTTTTTGAATAATTTTCTTCAAAAAGTCAACGGTTAAAGGTTCCATATAAACGCGATCAGCTACTGTCGTATCTGTCATAATCGTCGCTGGGTTTGAGTTAGCTAAAATTACTGTATAGCCTTCTTCTTTTAAAGATTGACAGGCTTGTGTTCCAGAATAATCAAATTCGGCTGCTTGTCCAATTACAATTGGACCAGATCCGATTACAAGAATCGTTTGTACATCTTTTTCTTTTGACATCTTAAGCGCCACCGCCTTCAGTTTTGGTTTGACTAATTACTTGTAAAAAATCATCGAATAAAAAGTTCGTCTCAACAGGACCTGGTGCTCCTTCTGGGTTAAATTGCACAGAAAATGCAGGGTATGTTTTATGTTGTAACCCTTCGACTGTCCCGTCGTTTGCTGAACGGAAAATGACATCTAAATTCGTCTTTCCTAATGAAGCTTCATCAACGTAATAATGTCGACTCTGGGTCGTACTCCAAGTTCGATTAGCTTTCACATCTCGAACGGCATAGTTCTTACCATAATTACCAACCTTTAATTTCTTAACGGTCGCACCTTCGGCAAGAGCCAAGAGCTGATGGCCAAGTCCGATCCCAAACAAGGGAATTTCTCCGAGTAAATTTTTAATCGTTTCAATTGTTTCAACTACCTCTTCTGGATTTCCCGGTCCATTGGATATTAAAACACCATCAGGTTTGAAACGTAAAATCGATTCTGCATTATAATCATAAGGAACAACTGTTACATTGCATTGTCTTTCAGTTAACTCATGCAAAATGCTATGCTTCATTCCCAGGTCAATAACCGTTACACGTGAACCTCTTCCTGGCACAATATAGGGACGGGTAATTGATGTTTCTGCTACGAGATTACGCTGATCCCAATTTTCAAAAAGACTCGCTTTATAATCAAGTTCGGCATGGGCATCTGTTAATATGCCTTTCATCGTACCTTTCTCACGGAGTAAACGGGTTAATTTTCGCGTATCAATGCCGGCAATACCTGGAATAGATTGACGCTTTAAAAACTCATCTAGAGACTCTTCCGAGCGAAAGTTCGATGGCATCTTACTATATTCTTTAACGACAATTCCTTCAATGTAAGGAGAAATTGATTCGAAATCATCTCGATTAATGCCATAATTACCAACTAAAGGATAAGTCATCGTCACAATATTTCCGTTATAGTTCGGATCGGTGAACATTTCTTGATAACCTGTCATACCGGCATAAAAAATGACTTCTCCTTTGCTTCCTTGCTCACTTCCAAATGCTTCTCCTGTGAAAATACTGCCATCTTCTAAAATTAAGCTTCTTTTACTCATTCGCTTCACCTTCATAAACAATTTTTCCTTCAAAAATCGTCATGACCGGAATACCTGACACTTTCCAACCATCAAACGGTGTATTTTTTCCTTTTGAATAAAAAGTCGTCTTATCAATTGTTTCTTCTTTTTCAAGGTCAATTAAAGCAAGGTCTGCAATAGCACCTTCCTCAAGTACACCATAAGGTAAATCAAAGGTCTCGGCAGGGTTTTTCGTAAAGTCGTTTACTAGCTGCTCTAAGGACATGGTTCCTGTTTTAACTAAATGTGTATATAGTAAAGGAAAAGCCGTTTCTAGACCGACAATACCAAATGGTGCTTTTAAGAAACCGAGGTCTTTTTCATCTTTAGCATGCGGTGCATGGTCTGTTGCAACGAAATCGAGCGTTCCATCTAGTAAGCCCTCGAGTAGTGCATCGCGATCTGCTTTTGCACGAAGTGGTGGATTCATTTTAAAATCCGCATCGTCTTCTAAAATATCATCTTCTGTTAACAATAAGTGGTGCGGGGAAACCTCAGCTGTCACTTTAATTCCAGCTTTTTTCGCATCCCGAATGACGCGAACACTTTCTTTTGTACTAACGTGACAAACATGGTAATGACAGTCTGCTGTTTCTGCTAATAAAACGTCGCGTGCTATATGAACCGATTCACTTGCACTATAAATACCTGGCAGGTTCAGACGTTCACTGACATCTCCTTTATGTGCTACCCCACCGTATAATAAGGAGTTATCTTCACAGTGAGCAACAATCGCTTTGTTGTTAGCCGCTGCTTGCTGCATGGCTTCTAACATTTGGCCTGCAGTTTGAATACCAACACCATCATCAGTAAAAGCGAAGACGCCTGCTTCTGCTAATTCCGTAATATCTGTTCTCTCTTCACCTAATAAACCTTTTGTAATAGCGCCATAAGGTAAAACACGAACGACTGCGTCTTTTTCAATACGTTCAAATAAATTAGCTACTTCTTCTTTATTATCTGGAACAGGGTTTGTGTTCGGCATAGGACAGACAGTTGTGTAGCCACCACGTGCTGCTGCCATTGTCCCTGTTTTAATCGTTTCTTTATGTTCGCCACCTGGTTCACGTAAATGGATGTGCACATCGATAAATCCTGGTGTCACAAGTTTTCCTTCACCATCGATAACTCGATCTGCCTCTTCATTAATTGCTTCACTTGAAATTCGTGAAATTTTCCCATCTTCAATTAAGATGTGGCACGCTTCTACTTTGTTACCTGCATACACTCGATTAACATTGTTTAAGATGATTTTCATTGATAAGCCCCCAATTTTGTAATAGTGTCACTAATATTGCCATACGGATGTAAACTCCATTGCTCATTTGTTTAAAAATACGTGAACGACTAGATTCTACTAAAGCTGAGTCGATTTCGACCCCGCGATTGACTGGACCTGGATGCATGATAATTGCCTGCTCTTTCATCCTTTTCTCCCGTTCACGCGTCAGCCCATATCGTTCAAAGTAATTATCGACTTCTTGTCCACTACCATCATGGCGTTCATGTTGAATGCGTAATAACATTAATGCATCTGCTATTTCAACTGCTTCGTCAATGGCTAGATAGGGATATGGACTATTTTTATCCATATGTTCCTGCGCCCCTGAAACGTAAATCGTCGCTCCAAGTTTTTCTAAAATATTTAAACTAGAATGCGCAACCCGACTATGTTTGATGTCGCCTGCTATCACAATTTTTAATGAAGAGAATTGTTTAAATTCTTGATAAATTGTATATGCATCTAATAAACTTTGCGTCGGATGATCTTTTTTCCCTGCTCCCCCATTTATGATAGGAATGGAGACATGAGGTGTAAGTGCTTCTGCCCAATTGTCATCGCTATGACGAATGACGAGGATGTTAGCACCAATTGCTTCAAAGGTTTTCGCTGTATCTAATAAGCTTTCACCTTTATTAATACTGGAATGTTCTGCTTGAAAATCCAGCGCCTCAATTTGAAGCTTTCTTTCTGCAACAATAAAGCTCGATTTAGTTCTCGTACTCGGTTCGAAAAATAAGTTTGCTGCAAATAATGGCTTGGAAATGCTAACTCTTTCCTGTTGAAATTTATTTGCTAATTCAAAAATACGTAAAATATGCTCAGTTGACAAATCATCCACAGATATTAGATGTTTCATCCATTATACACCTCTTTAGCCTTCTTTTTGACTCATTTTGTGAACTATATAGGATAATTTCAGCTTTTTTATAAAAAAATACCTCTTTGCATAGAAAAGTTCGCAAAGAGGCATAAAAGTGCACTCAGTATCATTTGCAAACCTTTTAAATCTCACGGGATTTAATTAAAGATTAGCTAACTGTTTCATATATACCCACTTCATCTACCCCGTCCATTTCATCTAAATGAACGACGATAATTTCTTTCATTGAAGTTGGGATGTTTTTCCCCACATAATCTGCCCGAATCGGTAACTCACGATGACCTCGATCGACCAGGACTGCTAATTGAATCTGCGCGGGACGACCACTATCCATAATCGCATCCATAGCGGCGCGAACGGTCCTTCCTGTATACAGGACATCATCTACCAATATAACGGTTTTATTTACGAGTTCTAGATCCATTGAATTCGAAATGACTTCAGCATCTTCTGTTTTTTTCTGTAAATCATCACGATACATCGTTATATCTAATTCACCGATAGGAACAGTAATTGATTCGATTTGTTTTATTTTTGCTTGTAAACGTTTAGCAAGTGGAATACCACGTGTTTTAATACCTACTAGAACGATATGTTCGCCGCCTTTATTACGTTCTAAAATTTCATGGGCGATTCTAGTTAAGGCACGGTTCATTGCAGCATCATCTAGGACAGTCGTTTTTTTATCCATTATTGTTTATACCACCTATAACATGTATTTCACACATCAAAAAACCTTTTACCCATATGAAAGAGGCAAAAGGTTCATAAACGAATCCTAATGTTTAAAAATTCCTTACTAGCCTCTCGGGACTATTATTAAAGGATATATAGTTTGCTTGTTGAATATTATTGCAAATTGAGTGAGCAAAGTCAAGCCATAATTTGATACAGCTTTAATAAATGAGCAAAATCATCAGGCGCTTCAATAGTAAATTCCATATACTCCTTACTTTGTGGATGAATAAAACCTAATGTTTTCGCAAATAAAGCTTGCTCTTTAATATCTTTTGTTTGTTTTCTACTATATAATGGATCGCCTACAATAGGATGGTTGATATATTTTAAATGGACACGAATTTGATGTGTCCTACCCGTCATTAATTGGCAGGCAAGATGGGTATGTTGTGCACCTCTTCCGAGCACATGAAAACGTGTTTCTGCGTATTTTCCATCATCGACAACAGCTCTTTTTAGCCTATTCTTTGGGTTGCGACCAATCGGTGCTTTAATAACTCCCTTTTCATGAGCAAGTAGGCCATAGACAATCGCTTCATACTGTCGTGTTACGGACTGTTCCTTGAATTGTTTTTTCAAATCTTCATGGCTTTCATTATCTTTACAAGCGACCATTAGCCCACTCGTATATTGATCAAGTCGATGTACGATCCCTGGGCGTTCCTCACCACTTAAATTGGATAAATTCGGGCTGTGATATTTCAGCGCGTTCACTAAGGTTCCCTGATGAATTTTTTCCGTTGGATGGACTAGCATTCCCTTTGGCTTATTGATAACAATAAGTGAGTCGTCCTCATAAACAATCTCAAGTGGAATGTCTTCAGCCTTAATCGTTATTTCTTCTTTTTCTTCGATATACCAGCTAACAAGGTCATCTTGACGACATTTATAATTTGCCTTCACGACTTGCCCATTCACTAAAACATTCCCTGCTTTAATCCATGACTGAATTTGATGGCGGGCATATGACTTATTTAATGGGACGAGAACTTTATCAAGACGTTCGCCTATTTCATGTTCCTGGACACGGTGTTTAAAATTACTCATGTTCTTTTCGTCCTTTGCTTTCTTCAATAATCGTTGCAATAAAAATTAAAATAACGCCAATAACGAGAAATGAATCTGCTAAGTTAAATATCGGATAATCATAATTAAAAATCATCACATCGATAAAATCAACTACTTCTTTTCTGAGAAGTCGGTCGATAAAATTACCAATAGCCCCTCCTAAAACAAAGGCAATAGCAATACCTTGAAACAAATTATCTTTTACATATTTATGTAAGTAGTAAATAATACCGACAATGACGATGATGGTAATAATATAAAAGAACATCATTTGATCTTGCAAAATTCCCCAGGCTGCTCCTTTGTTTCTAAAAGAAGTAAAATAAAGAAAGTTGTCGATTAAAGTAATCCTCTCATACAGCTCCATATTTTTAACGACGAGCCATTTCGTCCATTGATCAAATATAATAACAAACAGGGCGATTATATAATATCGATACATAAACTAAAACTCCTCCACTTAAACTTAACCTTGCCTTTGAGCTCTTTAACCTTTATTTAGATTAAATGTATTTCATCTATTGTGCAAGTAAAAGATAGAATAAAATCAGTAGAAATTGCCACAAAATAATCATTCCTCAATTGTAAAGTTAAATGCATAAAGATTTCCTAAATCACTGTCGTGATAGAGAGGCTCAATAAAATCCGTCCTATCAAAACTTGGAGTCGCCAGCTTGCATTACAATCTATTCATAGCTTCTAGTTTTCATTTTTTTCATAAGGCTAGTACAAGCTCTTTTATAAAAGAAAACGATGTTCAGTATGAATACTGAACATCGTTATTACTTCTTTCGCTTTTATTCAAATAATTCGCTGTAATGCTCTTCAACTACATCGCTGCATCGTTCACACAATTCTGGATGTTTTTCACTATTACCGACTGTATCGGACATGACCCAGCAACGACTACATTTTTCACCACTGTGTTTATCAACTTGAATAGATACTTGCTTGTATTCGCGCCCTGTTTCGTTCACTTCACCAATTGTCGCCTCTGAAACGATTAACAGTTGATGTAAATGAGGAATTGACGTTAATACTTCCTTCGTAAAATCATCTTTTGCCTCAATGACAATCGATGCTTCTAAAGGTTTTCCGATTACTTTTTCATTACGCTTTTCTTCAAGTGCCTTTAACACATCATCACGGACTAGCATGAAATGCTCCCATTTCTTCAGTAAATCATCATTTACACCTGCTAAACTACGCGCTTCCGGCAGGTCTGTTAACTGAACATATTCCGCTTCAACGCCTGGTACATATTCCCACACCTCTTCCGCTGTGTGTGGAATAATCGGTGTTAAAAGACGGACGAGAGCTGACACTGTTTCATAGTATACCGTTTGAATACTACGGCGACGATGATTATCGGCTGCTTCAATATATAAAATATCTTTCGCAAAGTCTAAATAGAAGGCACTTAAATCGATGGTTACATAGTTGACTATTTCGTTAAACCCATCAGCAAAGTCATAGCCTTCAAAACTTGTACGAACATTTTTAATTAAGTTTTGTAAACGATGTAACATGTATAAATCTATTTCTTCAAGCTTTTCTTCACTTACAGCATCTGTTTTCGGATCGAAATCACTTAAGTTTCCGAGTAAGAAACGGAAAGTATTACGAACTTTACGATAATTTTCCGCTACTTGTTTTAAAATTTCTTGGGAGATTCTTACGTCTGCTTGATAGTCTACCGAAGCTACCCAGAGGCGTAAAATATCGGCACCAAATTGTTTTTGAATCTTCATCGGTTCGATAACATTACCGAGTGACTTACTCATTTTACGTCCATCGCCATCGAGCGCAAAACCGTGGCTAATAACTCCTTTATAAGGCGCTTTACCTGTCGTTGCGACCGCTGTTGACAAGGATGAGTTAAACCAACCACGATATTGGTCACTACCTTCTAAATAAATATCCGCTGGACGCTGTAAATCTTCACGTTGAGTTAAGACAGCTTCGTGTGAAGAGCCAGAGTCGAACCAAACGTCCATAATATCTGTTTCTTTCGTAAACTCACCATTCGGACTATGTTCTGAAGTGAAGCCTTCAGGTAATAAATCTTTGGCGTCCCACTCAAACCAAACGTTTGAGCCATGTTCACGGAATAATTCTGATACATGATTAATCGTTTCTTCAGTAATAATTGATTCTCCATTTTCACCGTAGAAAACTGGGATAGGTACTCCCCATGTACGTTGACGAGAAATACACCAATCTTCACGATCACGAACCATATTATATAGACGCGTTTCACCCCAATGTGGGTGCCATTCAACTTCTCTAATTTCAGATAAAATATCTTGACGGAAGTCTTTAATAGACGCAAACCATTGTGATGTCGCACGGAAAATGGTCGGCTGTTTCGTACGCCAATCATGCGGATAGGAGTGAGTAATGAAGCTTAAGCGTAAAAGTGCTCCAACTTCTTCTAACTTTTCTGTTATCGTTTTATTTGCTTTATCGTAGAACATTCCTTCAAATTCCGGCGCTTCGCTCGTGAAAAGCCCTTTTTCATCCACAGGACAAAATGCTTCAATCCCATATTCAGCTGATACGTAAAAGTCTTCTTCCCCGTGACCTGGTGCTGTATGGACACAACCAGTACCTGATTCTGTCGTTACGTGTGTACCTAACATGATGAGGATATCACGATCGTAAAATGGGTGTTTTGCGACAATTCGATCTGCTTCGCGTCCCATAATTGTTTTTTCAATTGTATAGTCATCCCAGTCAAGTTCATCAGCTAAGCCGTCTAATAAATCATGGGCGACAACATAAGACTCATCGCCTACTTTAACGACATCATACTGTAAGTCTGGATGTAAAGTAATTCCTAAACTAGCCGGAATCGTCCACGGTGTCGTCGTCCAAATAATAAATTTAGACCCTTCATCTAACACACCTTTTCCATCTGTTACGTCATAGGAAACGTAGATTGATGGAGAACGTTTATCTTTATATTCAATTTCCGCTTCAGCTAAAGCTGACTCAGAAGAAGGTGACCAATAAACAGGCTTATACCCTTTATAAATATACCCTTTACTTGCCATCTCACCGAATACTTTGATTTGAGCTGCTTCATAATCATTGGTCAATGTGATGTAAGGATTATCCCAATCACCAGTTGCTCCAAGTGCCTTGCGTTGTTCACGCTGACGATTTACTTGCTCCATCGCGTAATCGGCACACATTTTTCTAAATTCAGCTACACTTATTTCTTTACGGTCGATTTTTTTCTTTTTAATTAAAGCCGTTTCAATCGGTAAACCGTGTGTATCCCAACCCGGAATATA
>Ga0079226_10002365_pt1 | contig 14557 bp, 10 predicted proteins | sample Poulit2014_FD_76345 | JGI IMG/M metagenome (GOLD analysis project Ga0079226, IMG submission 76345) | Agricultural soil microbial communities from Georgia to study Nitrogen management - Poultry litter 2014 | ecosystem: Environmental > Terrestrial > Soil > Agricultural land | place: USA: Georgia... | reverse complement strand
GGTGTATACAGTGATGTAGATTTACTGATTAGAACAAGTGGGGAGCAACGTTTAAGTAATTTCCTACTATGGCAAAACGCTTATAGTGAATTTTATTTTTCAAAATTAAATTGGCCAGACTTTGATAGTCAAACTTTCTTAAATATTTTACTTGATTATCAAAAGCGAAATCGACGTTATGGCGGACTGCTGTAACGTGAATGGTTGAAGGGGAGGATTCTGTGTTAGAAAGAATACGTACGGCATTAATATTAGTGATTATTTTACTACCAGTTTTTATTTTTGGATCTTGGCCATTAGTGATCACAGTCTTATTTTTAGCTCATCGAGCATTATATGAACTACTTAGAATGATTAAAATAAGATTTTTAAGTATACCAGGATTACTTGCACATTTAAGTATGGGATTCATTATTTTAAGTTCAAAATTAACAAGATTTCTACCAGCTCATTTAGAAATTCATCATATAATTGCATTGATAGCTTTACTCATGCTCTTTTCCGCAACAGTTAGTCAATCATTTACTTTTATTGATGCTGGGATTGCGATGATTGGGATTGTCTATATTGGGTATGGTTTTTATTCTTTATATCATGTCAGAGAAAGTAGTTTATATCTTCTTATCTTTATTATTTTGTCAACTGCTGCTTCAGATACGGGAGCGTATTTTGTTGGTAAATCAATTGGGAAGCATAAGTTAGCACCTACATTATCACCGAATAAGACGATTGAAGGTTCGGTAGGTGGTGTGGTTGTTTCTATGCTAGTTGCTGCACTTTACATAACGGTAATTTCTGTTGGAACAGTGAGCTATGGATTTGGTATATTAGCAGCCGGCTTAATTGCTGTTGCAGGACAATTCGGTGATTTAATCGAATCAGGCATGAAGCGAGAATTTAAAGTAAAGGATGCTGGAAAAATTCTTCCAGGTCATGGTGGGATTTTAGACCGATTTGATAGTTTAATCTTTGCGATGACATTAGCCTTATTGATTGGACTAGTCTAATAAGAAAGGATTTTTACTGTGTTTGAGAGTATTATTATTTTTATACTAGTCTTTGGTTTATTGGTCTTTATCCATGAACTAGGTCACTTTTATTTCGCCAAAAGAGCAGGTATTTTAGTTAGAGAATTTGCAATTGGCTTTGGACCAAAACTTCTTAGCGTTAAAAAAGGAGAGACGGCCTATACGGTTCGGCTCCTGCCATTAGGTGGTTATGTTATGATGGCTGGCTACGAGGAAGAAGAAGATTTAAGGCCTGGCATGCAAGTTAACTTAACTATTGAAGAGGATTTAGTGACTGCCATTGACTTAACTAACGACCCTAGTTCTAAACAAGGAGTCATGATGCAAGTTACTGGTTTTGATTTAGAAAAAGATTTATACATTAAAGGAATGGTTTTCGATCAGCCTGAAGAATCGATGTTTCGTGTTAGTAAGACAGCGACGATTAACAATGAAGATGGCGTAATAATGCAAATTGCCCCACTAGATCGTCAGTTTAATAATGCCCCACTTATTGACCGTATACTGACAAACTTTGCAGGACCATTAAATAACTTTATTTTAGCTATTATAACTTTTATGATTGTCGCATTTCTTCAAGGCGGGGTATTTAGTAATCAATCGCTGGTTGGTGAGGTACAGCCAAACACACCTGCTAGTGAATCAGGCCTTCAAGCGGGAGACGAAATTACAGCGATTAATGGTAAAAAAATCGATTCATGGGTCGATATGTCTCAGACAATTGCTGAGAATGTTGACCAAGAAATGACAGTCGATGTGAATCGCGGAGATGAACAATTACAAGTTGAAATGACTCCTGAGCTTACGACGCTAGAAGATGGCACTGAATATGCTCGAATAGGGGTTGTTCGTCATATTGATCGATCAATTTCAGGTATTTTAACTTATGGCTTTACCGAGACATGGGCTGTAGTTGCTTTAATCTTTGAAGCTTTAGGTAGTATGATTACTGGCCGAACGGGTGTTGACCAATTAGGTGGCCCACTAGCAGTCTTTGCTGTTACTGATTCAGTTGTTCAGACTAGCGGATTAGTCGGTGTGCTCGGTCTACTAGGTACTTTAAGTGCCAACTTAGGGTTAGTTAACTTAATCCCAATCCCAGGACTAGACGGCGGAAAGTTACTACTAAACGTTGTCGAAGGCATTCGTGGGAAAAAGTTAAGTCAAGAAAAGGAAATAGTCATTACACTAATCGGTGCTGGATTTTTAATCCTACTGATGTTAGTAGTAACCTGGAATGATATCCAGCAATTTTTCTTTTAATTATATAAGGAGTGTACAATTATAATGAAACAATCACGTTTATTTGCACCAACGTTAAGAGATGTTCCAAGTGATGCGGAAGCAGTTAGTCATCAATTAATGTTAAGATCTGGCTATATTCGCCAAGTAGCATCAGGTGTCTATGCATATCTACCATTAGCGAGACGAGTACTAACAAAAATAGAAACAGTTATTCGTGAGGAAATGAATCGTATCGATTCTGTAGAAATGACTTTACCAGCACTGATTCCAGCTGATTTATGGAAAGAAACTGGACGATACAATACTTATGGTGAGGAATTAGTAAAATTAAAAGACCGTCACGACAGAGATTTCGTCTTGGGTCCAACGCACGAAGAAACCTTTGCCGATTTAATTCGAAATGATATTAAGTCTTACAAAAAATTACCATTATCCATGTATCAAATTCAAACGAAGTACCGCGATGAAAAACGTCCACGTTTTGGTTTATTGCGCGGTCGCGAATTTATTATGAAAGATGCGTACACATTCCACGAAGATTATGACAGTTTAGATAAGTCTTACGATGACATGTTACGTGCTTACTTAGCAATCTTTGATCGTTTGGAATTAGATTACCGTGCGATCATCGGTGATGCTGGAGCGATGGGTGGCCGGGATTCAATGGAATTTATGGCTTTATCAGACGCTGGTGAAGATATCGTTGTTTATTCAAACGAAAGTGATTATGCTGCTAACTTAGAAATGGCAGAAAGTTATTTTGAGTTAGATAAAACAGATGTCGAATTAAAAGAAATCGAAACAGTTGATACACCTGGCACAACAACCATGGAAAAATTAGCGAATTTTTTAAATCTTGATCTAAAAGACACGATGAAAAGTGTCATGTTTATGGTTGATGAGGAAACACCAGTTATGGCTATTACACGTGGAGACCACAATGTAAATGAGGTTAAAGTTCGCATGGCAGTTGATGGGAAAGACATCCAGCCAGCAACTGATGAAGAAATTAAAGAAATCTTCAAAGTTGTTCCAGGTTTTGCTGGTCCAGTAGGCATTAACCCCGATGTAACAGTAATTGTTGATCAATATATCAAAAATATAGCAAACTCTGTAACAGGGGCGAATGAAGAAAATAAACACTTAATCAATGTGAACCCTGAACGTGATTTTGGTGAATTCACTTATGCTGATATTCGAGTAGTCGAAGAAGGTGAAGGCTCACCAGATGGTAAAGGACAACTGGTTTTTCAAAAAGGAATTGAGATTGGTCATATATTCAAACTCGGCACTTTCTATAGTGAATCAATGGATGCGACAGTTTTAGATTCAAATGGTCGTCCAACACCAGTCGTTATGGGAAGTTATGGGATTGGTGTTAGTCGATTGTTGTCAGCGATTATTGAACAGAATAATGATAACAAAGGGATTGTTTGGCCAGAATCAATTGCACCTTTCGATGTTCACTTGATTCCAATAAAATGGTCAAATGATAAACACCGTCAATTAGCTGAAGAGTTAGAAGCAACTTTAATTGATGCGAACTTAGAAGTGTTAATCGATGACCGTAACGAACGACCTGGCGTTAAATTTACTGATGCTGAGTTAATGGGTGTTCCATACCATGTAACAATCGGTAAAAAAGCATCCGAAGGAATTGTTGAAGTGGCATCACGAGCTACAGGTGAAATGATTGAAGCTAAAGCTGAAGATATCGTCGAAACTTTAGCCAAATTAAAGAAATAATGATAGAATAATTAAACATGACATTTAGTTGTCAAGTGAAGAGAGAGTACGATTTAGAATGAATCATTACTCTCTTTTTAATTCTTGGTAGAGTCATAAAAATTAAAAAATAGCGATTCATTGGCTATTTTAGAAATGGTTACAGTCTGAGATTTATAATGCACCAATAATTATTTATCGATATAATGAGTGAAGTAATTAATGACTTATTGACACTGATTTATCATTTGGTGTCTATTTTTAAATGACGAAGAAAGTTGGTTATTATGTCATTAAATAAAAAAGAATTATTTGAAATTTTAATAAAACAATTAAACTTAAACGATCGAGTAGAGGAATTTCCATTATTAGATTCTGGTAAGGTTGAATCTGTGACCGTACATAAACAGAACGATACATGGGATTTAGTGCTTACTTTTGATGCGATTTTACCATTTAAATTGTATCGACTACTTGAAACAGCAATCATTCGTCAAATACCGCAAGTAAAGAATGTAATACTTCAAGTTCGAGCTAATAACAATGAATATAATGAAAAACTAGTGCAAGATTACTGGCAACACGCTTGTCAGGTGAGTGGCGTTAATTCACCAATATGTAACAAACTATTTAAGAATTCATTACCAATTCAAGAATCAGATAAGATGATTTTTTATGTGGAACATGAAATTACTTTAGCTAAATTTAAAAATGAAATATTCCCAATGGTGGAGACTGCTTATCATCAATTTGGATTTCCGAAGCAATTTAAAATTAAACCAGTAGTTAATAAAGAAGAAAATGAAAAATTAATAGCTCAGTTTAAAGAAGAAAAAATTGAAAAAGAAAAAGAATTGATGATAGAGATGACTGAACAATCTCGTATAGCTGAAGAGCAGCGTCAAAAGATAAATAACGCTTTGACAGAAGGTCCATTATCTTTAGGTCGTTCAATCAACGACAATGAACCAATCACACAGATGAGTGAGATTAGCGAAGAAGAATCAAACAAAGTATTTGAGGGTTATGTCTTCGATATAGAAATAAGAGATCTTCGCTCAGGTAGACGTCTTTTAATGATAAAAATGACAGATTATACGTCTTCATTTTTGATTAAAAAATTCTCGAACAACTCTACCGATGAAGAACTTTTTGATCACTTTAAAGAAGGCATGTGGCTAAAAGTTAAAGGAAATATCCAAGAAGATACTTTCATCAACGATTTGGTTATGATGGCCAATAGCATTAAAGAAATTAAACGGGAACCTCGCAAAGATAATGCGCCAGAAGGTGAGAAGCGTGTCGAACTCCACGCACATACGACGATGAGCCAGATGGATGCGATTATTTCAGCGAAAGATTTAGTTAATAAAGCAGCTTCTTTTAATCAGCAGGCTGTTGCGATTACAGATCATGCAGTACTTCAGTCATTCCCTGAAGCTCACTATGCAGGGTTAGATACAGGCGTTAAAGTGCTTTATGGCGTGGAAGCGAACATTGTTAGTGATGGTGAACCAGTTGCTTACAACGAAGCCGATGTTAATTTAGCTGATGCAACTTATGTTGTGTTTGATGTGGAGACGACAGGTCTTTCAGCCATTTATGATAAAATTATTGAACTTGCTGCGGTGAAGTTTAAAGATGGAGAAATTATTGAAGAGTTCCAAGAATTTATTGATCCAGGACATCCATTATCTGAAACAACCATTAACTTAACGGGAATTACCGATCAAATGGTTACAGGTTCAAAATCGGAAGAAGAAGTTTTAAAGATGTTCAAAGACTTTACAAAAGACACTATACTTGTTGCACATAACGCCTCATTTGATATGGGCTTTATAAACACTGCCTATGATAAACATAAACTTGGCAAATCAACATTACCTGTGATTGATACACTTGAACTATCAAGAATGTTACACCCACATATCAAAAGTCATCGACTGAATACACTGGCTAAACGTTATGACGTTCTTTTAGAACAACATCACCGTGCAATCTATGACTCACAAACCACTGCGAAACTACTATGGATTTTCTTAAAAGAAGCTAAAGAAGATTTTAACATTACAAATCACAATCAATTGAACAGTCAAGTAGGAAAAGGCGACGCGTATAAACAATCACGACCAACTCATGCAACATTATTAGTTCAAACGCAAGAAGGTTTGAAGAACTTGTTTAAGATTGTTTCACATTCTTTAGTAAATTATTATTACCGTGTGCCAAGAGTGCCTAAATCAATTTTAAACAAATATCGTGATGGAATTATGATTGGTTCTGGATGCTCACAAGGCGAAGTTTTTGAAGCAATTATGCAAAAAGGGTACAACGATGCATTAGAAGTAGCTAAAGGTTTCGACTATATCGAGATTATGCCTAAAAGTGCTTATGTAGATTTGATTGACCGAGAGCTAGTCACCGATGAAAAAACACTAGAAGATATTTTATCTAACTTGGTTAAAATTGGAAAAGAATTAGATATTCCTGTTGTCGCAACGGGAAATGTTCACTACTTGGATCCTGAAGATTCTGTTTACCGTGATATATTACTTGAAACAGCGAAGAAAGGTGCTTTCTCCAATACCCGAAACCCTGATGTCCACTTTAGAACGACAGATGAAATGTTAAATGAGTTTGCTTTTTTAGGAAAAGATGTTGCCAAAGAAGTTGTCGTTACGAATACACAAAAAATTGCAGATTCTATTGATTCCATTTCACCTGTAAAAAATGGCTTATTTGCACCAAAAATGGCTGGCTCAGATGATCAAATTCGTCAGATGAGTTATGATCGTGCAAAAGAATTATACGGCTCACCACTGCCTGAGATTGTGGAAGCGCGTCTTGAGAAAGAACTGAAGAGTATCATTGAAAACGACTTTTCTGTTATCTATTTAATTTCACAAAAATTAGTACAAAAAAGTATCGATGACGGATACTTAGTCGGATCCCGTGGCTCAGTAGGTTCAAGCTTTGTCGCCACAATGACGGGGATAACGGAAGTAAACCCACTGGCACCACATTATCGTTGTCCAAATTGTCAGTATTCAGAATTTTTTACCAAAGGTGAGGTTGGTTCTGGATATGATTTGGAAGAAAAATCCTGTCCGAAGTGTGAAACGATTATGGACTCAGATGGTCAAGATATTCCTTTCGAGACGTTTTTAGGCTTTAAGGGAGATAAAGTTCCCGATATTGATTTGAACTTTTCAGGTGAATATCAAGCTAAAGCACACAACTATACTAAAATTTTGTTCGGTGAAGACCACGTGTATCGTGCCGGAACCATCACAACAATTGCTGAAAAAACAGCTTTCGGATTTGTGAAAGGTTATGAGCGTGATAAGCAATTAATGTACCGTTCAGCAGAAATTGATCGCTTAGCAAAAGGTGTCACAGGTGTAAAACGATTGACTGGTCAGCACCCTGGTGGGATTATTGTTATTCCGGAAGATATGGATGTCTTTGACTTTACGCCAATTCAATATCCAGCAGATGACCAATCAGCTGAGTGGAGAACAACACACTTTGATTTCCACTCGATTGATGAGAACGTTCTGAAGTTAGATATTCTAGGACATGATGACCCAACCATGATTCGTAAACTACAAGATTTGTCAGGTATTGATCCATTAACGATTACAGTTAAAGACAAAGATGTGATGAAAATCTTTAGTGGTACGGAAGTCCTTGGTGTGACCCCAGAACAAATTTTCTCTAAAACTGGAACACTCGGTGTACCAGAATTTGGAACGCAATTTGTACGTGAAATGTTAGATAAAACACACCCATCAACCTTTGCTGAGTTACTTCAAATATCGGGACTGTCTCACGGGACTGACGTGTGGTTAGGTAATGCGGAAGAGTTAATTCGAAATCATGATATCCCGCTATCTGAAGTTATCGGTTGTCGTGATGACATTATGGTCTATTTACAACACAAAGGTCTTGAAGATGACTTAGCATTTAAAATTATGGAGTTCGTTCGTAAAGGTCGAGGTTTGTCTGAAGAGTGGATTGAAGAGATGAAAGCTCACAACGTACCGCAATGGTATATTGAATCTTGCTTGAAGATTAAATACATGTTCCCTAAAGCTCACGCAGCAGCATACGTATTAATGGCCTTACGCGTTGCTTATTTTAAAGTACACTATCCATTGTATTATTATGCAGCTTACTTCTCAATTCGAGCGAACGACTTTGATCTAGTCGCAATGGCTAAAGGAAAAGATGCTATTAAGTCAGTGATTGGTGAAATTAAAAATCGCGAACGCGAGAAAAAAGCTACTGCGAAAGATAAATCACTTCTAACGGTTTTAGAAGTTGCGAATGAAATGGTTGAACGCGGTTTTGAATTCAAGATGGTTGATATCGATAAATCTGATGCATCTGACTTTTTAATTGAAGGAGATGCATTAAGAGCGCCATTCAGAGCTGTACCATCGTTAGGTATGAGCGTAGCTAAAACGATTGTTGAAGAGCGCGATAAGAGTGACTTCTTATCCAAAGAAGATCTTTCAAAACGAGGCAAAGTTTCTAAGACAGTAATTGAATATATGGACAATAATCATGTACTTGATCACTTACCTGATGAAAACCAACTCTCCTTGTTTGATGTTTAATCACAATTATATTTACTTCATAATCGTTGTGGGCTCACTTCTTATTGAGCCACTGTCATGAAACATACCAAGATTATTGTACTAAAATGTTTATATCGATTGTCTGCAATGATTTGACAATGCATATTGAATAAGAATAATAATCAATGATGATATGAAAAATATTAACCTAGGAAGATATATAAAAGGACCATTAACACAAAATAAAAATCTAAAAAGTGATTAACAAAGGCTAAAATACTTATTTATTTGCATTGGCAAAGTAAGCATGCTATAATGAAACATGTAACAAAGGCGAATAATAGGAGGGAGTGAGCGAATATTTCGCTCACTCTTTTTAATGCAAATGATAAAATAATTATTATATAACGAGGTGAAGTGGATGAGCGTAGAAGATAAAGTGTTAGAGTTAGCTAAAACGATAGCTGAAGAATTGAATTATGAATTAGTGGATATTGAATATGTTAAAGAAGGAAAGAACTGGTTCTTGCGTCTATATATCGATCAACCATCTGGTATTTCACTTGATGATTGTACAAAATTTAGTGAACGATTAAGTGAAAAATTAGATGAGAAACCTGATGATTTCATGCCTCATGCGTATTATCTAGAAGTGTCTTCACCTGGTGCTGAACGCCCACTGAACACGGATGAAGATATTAATAATGCCATTGGAAAATATATCTATGTGAAGCTATACAATATGATTGGCATTAATAATTCCTTTGAAGGTCATTTAAAAGAAGTCACTGATGACTCAATTATTATGACTGTCAAAGTAAAAACGCGCAAAAAAGATATTGAAATTAAAAGAAACAACATTTCAAAAGCTAGATTAGCAATTGAATTTTAAGATTTAAGGAGAGAACTATGAGTAAAGAATTAGCAGGTGCTTTGGAAGTTTTAGAAAAAGAAAAAGGAATTTCTAAAGAAATTGTTATTGATGCGTTAGAAGATGCATTGGTAGCTGCTTATAAAAAGAATTATGGAACTGCTCAAAATGTTGAGGTAAACTTTAATGAGACGAACGGCTCAATTAAAGTTTATCAAGTGAAAGAAGTTACTGAAGAAGTGGAAGATACACAACTTCATATCTCTTTAGAAGATGCTCGTGAGATTAATAGAGTTTACGAGGTTGGAGACAAGATTAAATTTGAAGTGACGCCGACGAATTTCGGACGCATTGCAGCTCAAACAGCCAAACAAGTTGTACTCCAACGTATGCGTGAAGCAGAGCGTTCTATTATCTATAATGAATATATCCAGTACGAAGACGATTTAATGACTGGTACGGTTGAACGTCAAGATAACCGTTTCATCTATGTGAACTTAGGTAAAGTGGAAGCTGTTCTTTCACAACGTGACCAAATCGAAAACGAAGTGTACAATGCTCATGACCGTATTAAGGTTTTTGTAAGTAAGGTTGAAGACTCAACAAAAGGCCCACAAGTTTTTGTAAGTCGTACACATCCGAATTTAATTAAACGTTTATTCGAACAAGAAGTTCCTGAAGTTTATGACGGAACAGTTGAAATTGTTTCTATTGCACGTGAAGCTGGAGATCGTTCGAAAGTTGCTGTCACATCACGTCATGAAGATGTTGATGCAGTCGGTACATGTGTTGGTCCTAAAGGATCACGTGTTCAAGCAGTTGTCGATGAATTAAATGGTGAGAACATGGATATCGTTGAATGGAATGAAAAGCCAGAACTATTCATCGAGAATGCTTTAAATCCAGCTGAAGTTGTTGATGTAAGATTTAACGAAGAAGAAAACTCATGTACAGTGGTTGTTCCAGATTACCAATTATCATTGGCAATCGGTAAGCGTGGTCAGAACGTTCGATTAGCAGCGAAGTTAACCGGCTATAAGATTGATATCAAACCAGAAAGTGAAATGGACGAACTGGATGAAATGGAAACTGAAGAAGATTTCTTCGATCAATTAGATGAGGGTTCGGAAGAATCAGTTGTAGATCTAGATATCGAAACCATCCCAGAAGAAAACGAGGAAGAAGTCGATTTGGACTATTCAGATGAAAGTGAAGAGTTATTTGACGAAGATTTAGTTGTAGATTCAAATGAACTAGAATCTAATGACGATATTGATGCCAATGAACCAGATGATATCGATTCAAACGATATTTTAATAAATCTAGATTAAAAAATTATAGAGGGAGATGATACTGTGAAACAACGTAAAGTACCAATGCGCAAATGCGTAATCTCTAATGAAATGAAACCGAAAAAAGATATGGTGCGTATCGTTCGTTCCAAAGAAGGCGATGTAACGATTGACCCATCAGGGAAGAAGAATGGACGCGGAGCGTATGTCAGTGTCGAACCTGAATTAGTTGAAGATGGAAAGAATAGAGATGTTTTAAGTTATGCTTTAAATGTCAAAGTACCAACCACGTTTTATGATGAATTATACGACTATGTGGAATACAAAAAGGCAAGAGCAGAGCTATTGAAGGAACAAGGCAATGGATAATAAACAAAAAGCACTGAATTTACTTGGCTTAGCTCAAAGAGCAGGTAAGTTAATGACCGGTGAATCAATGGTACTTGATGCAATTAAACAAAACAAAGCGATAATTGTTATTGTTGCTTCAGATAGTAGTAAAAGATCCATCAAACAATTTAAAAATAAAAGTCAAACGTATAATGTAAAAATAAACTTAGATTATACAAGCGAAGAAATTTCTCAAGCAATCGGTAAAGAACGAAAAAACTGTGCCATTATTGATAATGGTTTTGCAGAGTCCTTTATACAATTGCACTAGAAGATAAGAAAGGTGATTGTATGAGTAAGAAGCGTGTATATGAATTTGCTAAAGAACTAAATATGTCTAGTAAAGAGGTATTAGAGTTAGCAGAGAGTCAAGGCTTAACTTATAAAAGTCATATGGCATCAATGGAAGATGAAGATATGAAGAAAATCAAAGATGCTACGAAGAATAAGGCAAGTCAAAAACAAGCTACCAAAAAAGACTCAAACAAAGGTCTAGAGAAAAAGAAAGATCAAAAAGCTGAGTCGAATAAAAAACAATCAAAAAATAATAAGCAAAATAAACAGACAAGCCAAAATGGTCAATCGAAAAAACACAATCAAAATAATCAAAGAAAAAAACAGGATAAGAAGGACAAAACTTCGAAAACAAAATCTAATCCTAAAAAACGTACGACAAACGAGAGCGAGAAAGCAGAATTACGTAGTAAACGTCAAAAACAAAAACGAAATTCTAGACAATATCGCGGTATAAACGGTGGACCAGCGGGAAATCGTAAAAAACGTAAAAGTAACACACATGAACAAGATAAACAACAAGCAAACAACTTAACGCCGCGTAAGAATAAGCCCCTACCAGAAGTTGTTGAATATACTGAAGGGATGACTGTTCGTGAATTAGCGAAAAAAATTCACCGTGAACCAGCAGAAATCGTGAAAAAATTATTCATGATGGGTGTTGTAGCGAACCAAAACCAGTCATTAGATGGTGATTCTATTGTTTTAATTTTAGATGAGTATGGTGTTAAAGCAGAAGAAAAAGTAGAAGTAGATATTTCTGACTTTGATAATTATTTTAACCAAGAACCAGTTGAAGAAAACTTAGAATTACGTCCAGCAACAGTAACAATCATGGGACACGTTGATCATGGTAAAACAACATTATTAGATACGTTACGTGAAGCGAAAGTCGCTGAAGGTGAAGCAGGTGGAATTACACAGCATATTGGTGCTTACCAGGTAACGGTAGATGATAAACCAATTACGTTCCTAGACACACCTGGACACGCAGCATTTACAACTATGCGTGCTCGTGGGGCGGACATTACGGATATAGCGATTATTGTGGTTGCTGCTGATGACGGGGTAATGCCTCAAACTGAAGAAGCAATCAACCACGCAAAAGCTGCTGATGTACCAATTATTGTTGCAGTGAACAAAATTGATAAACCAGAAGCTAACCCACAGAAAGTTATGCAAGAATTATCAGCTTATGAATTAATCCCTGAAGCATGGGGTGGCGATACTATTTTTGTTGAGATTTCTGCTAAATTTAACCAAAATATTGAAGAATTATTAGAAATGATTCTCTTAGTAGCTGAGATTGAAGAATTGAAAGCTGACCCAACTCGTCTAGCAATCGGTACTGTAATCGAAGCACGTTTAGACAAATCTCAAGGAGCAATTGCTACATTACTTGTTCAAGAAGGTACTCTGCATCATGGAGATTCTATTGTTGTCGGTAATACACACGGTCGTATTCGTACCATGACGAACGATAAAGGTCGTCGAGTGAAAAGCGCGAAACCTTCTTCACCAGTTGAGATTACTGGGCTGAACGAAACACCTCAAGCTGGTGATCGTTTCGTTGTATTTAAAGATGAGAAGACAGCTCGTCAAGTTGGTGAACGTCGCGCGAACGCAGCGACTGAAGCTTCACGTAAAGCAACACAAAAAGTAACTTTAGAAACATTATTTGATAGTCTTGAAGAAGGCGAATTGAAAGAAGTTAACGTGATCGTCAAAGCTGATGTACAAGGTTCTACTGAAGCATTAGTATCAAGTTTAGAGAAAATTGATGTGGAAGGTGTTAAAATCAACATTATTCACACGGGTGTTGGTGGAATAAACGAAAGCGATGTGACCCTTGCATCAGCAGGTAACGCGATTATTATCGGATTTAATGTTCGTCCTACGCCACAAGCACAAGAAAGTGCGAACCGTGTAGAAGTTCAAATTAGAACGTACCGCGTAATCTATGATGCGATTGAAGAAGTTGAGCAAGCGATGACAGGTATGTTAGATCCTGAATACGAAGAAAAAGTAACAGGTACAGCAACAGTTCGCGAAACATTCAATGTATCTAAAGTTGGAACAATTGCGGGTTGCTACGTAAGTAACGGTGTTATCAAGCGAACAAGCTCAATCCGCTTAATCAGAAATGGCGTTGTTGTTTTTGATGGAGAACTTTCAAGCTTGAAGAGATTCCAAGATGATGCTAAAGAAGTGTCAAATGGTTTCGAATGTGGTATCACGTTAGAGAACTACAACGATATTAAGATTGATGATGTTATTGAAGCTTACGAAATGGTAGAACTTCCAAGAGGTTAATAAAGGAGAGTTATTTTATTATGGCGAATCACAGACCAGGTAGAGTAGCACAAGAAATTAGACGTGAAGCAACGGATATCTTACGTCATAGTATTCGTGACCCACGAGTTGATGGTGTAACTATTACAGATGTTGAAGTTACTAATGATCTTCAACATGCTAAAATTTTCTATAGTACACTGAAAGATGATGAAAGAACAAAAACAGAAACTCAAAAAGGCTTAGATAAAGCGTCGGGGTTAGTTCGTAGTGAAATTGGCGGACGCATTAAGTTATACAAAACGCCTGAGATTCGATTTGTTCGTGATGAATCATTAGAGTATGGGAACCGTATTGATCAAATTTTAAATGAATTACATGAAAAAGAGTCCAAAAACTAATCTATGATAACTGACAATAGGGCCTTGACTCGAGTCACAGGTCCTATTTGTTATTAAAGAAATTTTGGATATAAATATGAGTCAAATATAATTTGGAGTGATATAGGTGGATGGAATAATTCCAATTTGGAAAGAACGTGGCATGACTAGTCACGATTGTATATATAAAGTTCGAAAGATTCTCGGTACGAAGAAGGTTGGCCATTCCGGAACTTTAGATCCTAATGTTGACGGCGTTCTACCGATTGGAGTTGGCAAAGGGACAAAAATGATGGAGTATATTGTTGACTCGTCAAAAGTCTATACGGGTGAGATTACAATTGGTTTTTCAACCACCACCGAAGACTTAGATGGCGACATTGTCGAGCAAGTGGCTTTAGCTGAAGATGATTTACAAGATGAACAAATCAGTCAAGTCCTCACTGAATTTGAAGGC
>Ga0079226_10002364_pt1 | contig 14558 bp, 16 predicted proteins | sample Poulit2014_FD_76345 | JGI IMG/M metagenome (GOLD analysis project Ga0079226, IMG submission 76345) | Agricultural soil microbial communities from Georgia to study Nitrogen management - Poultry litter 2014 | ecosystem: Environmental > Terrestrial > Soil > Agricultural land | place: USA: Georgia... | reverse complement strand
GGGAATGGTAATCGATTAGAGTTTCCATGATTTTGTCCGGCTCCGGCCCCCTGTCGTATATGTCGCCGACAACATGCAGGTGGTTGACGACAAGGCGCTGGGTTGTGTAGGACATGCCGATGATCAGCTTGTCGGCCTGGCCGAGTGCGATGATCTGCTGGACGAGTTTTTCGTAGTATGGTTTTTTATTGCTGAACTCGTCACTTTTATAGAGCAGCTCTTCGATGATGAAGACGAACTGTTCCGGCAGTGCTTTGCGGAGTTTGGAGCGGGTGTATTTGGAAGAGGCATACGCAATCAGTTCGATCATCTGATCGATCTTCGTGACATACCACGCATCCAAATCTTTTTTCGATTCGAACTGGTTTCTGATGAGCTGGAGTTTTTCTTCCGGGTAGTAGACCAGCGCTGCAAACTGGCTGATTTCTTCCTCGCTAAGGGTGTCTTTGAAAATATCAGTGATCTTCTGCCTGACATTCCCGGAGCCATTTCTTAAAACATGCTGGAATGCCTGGAACTCTCCGTGCAGGTCACTGACGAAATGCTCAGTCCCCTTGGGCAGGTCGAGAATGGATTCCAGATTGATGATTTCCGTAGCCACTTTTTCTTCCTGGTCAAATTTTTCAGCGAGTAAATCCAAATACTTTGTTTCCAAGACTGCATATCCTCCTCTGATTGACGGCCGGAGTGAATTCTCAGGCGGCCGAAGTTGATGTATCACTAACATTATACTAGATTCAGGCAATCAAACGCTTCCATAATAAGAATAACATCTATTTTCATGTAACTTAACAGGTATACAATCAAAAAAGCACAGACCCGGGGGTCTGTGCTCTGGTGGCTATATACCTTTTGTTTCATCTTCTTTTTCTTCAACGTATGTCTCGATATCTTCCTGGTGTTCTTCCGGTGTACTTTCCAGGTAAGCCTGCATGCGCTTCTTGTTCGGTGTGATGGAAAGACCGAGATATTTTCTCTCAGTATTGGCATCTTTGTAAAATGCGACAACCATCAGAATGACCACGATACTGAAAGGCAGTGCTGAAATGATGGCAGCCGACTGAAGGGCATTGAGTCCGGTCTCCCCTCCGGCCAACAGTAGGATGTAGGCAATTGATGAGAGTGAGATACCCCAGACGATTTTGACAACGCCCGGCGGAGTCAGTGAACCAAATGTCGTCTGCATCCCGAGGACGAACGTTGCGGAGTCCGCGGATGTGATAAAGAATACCGATACCAGCACGATGGCAACAATGGAGAGAAGCGCTCCCATCGGCAGCTCATTGAATATCGCAAAGAGCTGTGTTTCCGGTGCCATGTCGAAGATGCCCGGTGTATCCTGTCCGACTGTGATGCCGGTCATGCCGAACACGCTGAACCAGATGATACTGACGATCGTTGGGACGAAAAGCACGGCGCCGACGAATTCGCGGATGGTACGTCCGCGTGAGATCCTGGCGATGAAAATGCCGACAAACGGACTCCAGCTCATCCACCAGCCCCAGTAGTAGATGGTCCAGTCCTGGAGCCACGCACTCTTTTGTTCATTCAGAGTGGCGACATCAAAGCTGTTCTCGAGGAATGTCTGCAGGTAGAGGCCCGTAGACTGGGTCATCATGTTGAGGATGATCATTGTCGGGCCGACTATCAGGATGACGGCAAATAATATACCGGCAAGGACCATGTTTGTGTTACTTAAATACTGTATGCCTCTGCTCAGGCCGCTCCATGCACTGATCATGAACAGCCCCGTAACGACAGCGATGATGATGCCTTGGACAACGATGTTATTTGGTATACCAATCAGATAGTTCAAACCACCGTTGATCTGCAGTGCGCCGACACCGAGGGACACCGCGACCCCGATGATGGTGGCGAATACTGCAAGAACATCAACTACGATGCCAAGAACGCCATCGACCCGGTTCCCGAATATCGGGCGGAGGGTTTTGGAAAGCAGGCCGCTTTCCCCTTTTCTGAACTGGGAATATGCAAGCGCCAGTGCCACAACGCCATACATCGCCCAGGCGTGGAAGCCGTAGTGCAGGAATGTGGAACGCATCGATTCCAGAACAGCTGCATTCGTCTGTGGATCGGCGGAAGGCGGTGATATGAAGTGCGATACCGGTTCTGAAGCCCCGTAGAAGACGAGACCGATACCCATACCTGCGCTGAACAGCATGGCAAACCAGGAAATCGTCCTGAATTCCGGTTTGTCATCCGGTTTTCCCAATTTCAGCTTGCCAATCGGGCTCAGCATCAGGAAAACGCAGAAGAATACCAGCAGCGTGGTCAGAATCATGTAGTACCAGCCGAAGTATTCAGTGACCCAGGCCGAGATTGAGCCGGAAATGTCACCGAATTGATTCGGAAACGCAGCACCGAGAATTACCAGTATACCGACTATGATTGCAGAGTATGTGAATACGTTGGATATGGTGCGTTTACGGTCTTTCTGATTATTGTTCATTATTTTCTCCCCTTAGTTGAATTGCATCAAAATTACTCAGCTTTTATAAAGTAATTTACAAACATTAAGAGAATAACAATATTAGCCATCCATTTCAAGTGCCCATTTCCGGAACAAACCATAAAAAGGGTTCATGGCATTGACTATGAACCCTTCAACCATCCTCTATTATCTTCTGTAATCATCATTTCCCGGGAAATTCCTGTCTTCGTCGTTTATGCCCTTTTTGGAATCCCGGTTCCGCGCTTCTTCACGCTCATTGCCTCCGATTTCACTGTCCCTGATTTCGTTTTCATCGTAATCATATCCTTCATCCGTATCGCCTGCGAGTCCGCTGCTGGTGTTCAGTGCCTTTTCATCGACGCTGTAGTCGCCTTCCCTGGCTCCATCCGGGTCATCTCTGTGTGTATCCATCACGTTTTGTTCATGCTGCTCTTCTGCAGCTTCCCCTTTTCCGACGTTCCGTTTGTTGCCAGTCGTATGCAATTCCTCATCATCTTCAAGAGCATCGTCTTTTGCATAGATGCCCGGAGCGCTCTCGGCTCCAGCGTTTTCATCCGGGTCATCTTTGGGATAGAAGCCTTTGCCGCGTTCCGGGTATATTCCTGTGCCACGATCTGTGTCATTTTTGACATGAAGGAGGATTTTGCCCTGATCCAGTGCTTCCTTGTATCCCTCTTCTTCGCGCGAGTCCACATCCAAATCCGTCAGTACACGGTCTTCGGGCGTTTCATCGGAGAACCATGAGACGATCTTATCCCAGGCATTCCCTTCCGATGTTTTGAAGTTGACGCCTGTATATCCGACTTCACTGCCTGAAAGCCCCTCCCTGGATACGACTGTTATATCATCTTCGTTGACGCCTTCTGCTTTCAGCTGTTCAATTCTGCCGTTCAATTCTTCTTCGGCGGTAAACGTTTCAATATTACGCATAATCAATCCCCCTTTTATTTGAATTCGATATTGCGTCATCTGTTTTTTTGTTTTTTGTTTGATGTATTACTTCTGCATGTATTAGAGGTATACCCGCACATTTTTCTAATAAACTTTTCCTCCAAAGCTGATAGAAAGATATTTATTATTGCTGTAATTGAAGGGTTAAATCCTGAAAACTCTCATACTGTTCCAGAGGACGTCATTCTGGATATCCGTCACGGAAATGCAAACATGAGAAAATCCCCGGAATCCGGGGATTTCATTGTATATCAACTGATGATGGCGTTGTTCACTACGGTGTCTTCGCCGGCACCAAGTATAAGCAGGAATATTTCCGGAGCATCGGCATGATCATTGTCATTCAGGATCTTCAGGAACACTTCGAACTGTGGCATTGCCTTCAATTTATCGACTTCCACAACCAGCAGTTCAAGGACGGAGGCTTTGATGAATTTCGGTTCCGGTTCGACGGACTCTCCAGTCATCAGATCCGCCAGGTACCTATATTTCACTTGAAGCTGTCTGGCAAAACTTGTTACGTGCTGAATACGGGCGTAAAGCTCAGGATATTCGTGACTTATATAGTCCAATTCCTGCCGCATTGAGTGTACTGTCTTCTGGCTGGCATACATGATAACCGCTCCTTTCGTCTACTTGTCCCATGGTTTATCGACACTGATTTTTTGTGTGAGCTCCTTGCTGTGTATGCGCCTTTCCCTGCGCATCGCCGCCCTCTGTGCGCCGGACTGGTAAAGGTACTTCTCTTCATCGGTCTCGGGTGCAACACCGGGTACTTGTATCGGATGCTTGGAGTCATCCAGCGCCACAAACGTCAGGAAAGCTGTTGCGGCGACCTTCCTGTTCTCGGTAATCATGTCTTCGGTGACCACTTTACAGAAAACTTCCATGCTCTTATTCCCTGTCGAAGAGACGAATGCTTCTATGCACACCGACTCAGACTGGGTGATTGGATGGAGGAAATCGATGGAATCAATTGAAGCAGTCACGCATTCACGGACTCTCGCATGGCGTCTGGCCGCAAGTGAGGCCACATTATCGATACGCTTCATCAGTACACCGCCGAAAAGCGTATTATAGTTATTCAGGTCGTTTGCAAACACCTGATCGATGCTGATTACTCTGCTGTCTCTGGGATTTTTTGTTTCTGCCACTTTGCTCTACCTTTCTTTCATCTGATAAAGCCAGTATGGGGGATGAAGTGGATTAAGAAAAATAGTGGTATTTCATAGGATGTATGCATAAAAACTATGAAAGCGGCGCCAAATCATCAGGTATAGTGATGCTGAAAAAACCTGAGCCACTCTTTAGTGATGAAATTTATATATTTATCTTTGTTCCAGATGAGACCGAGACGCCAATTCAGAGAAGGGCCGTCAATCTCCACTGTGACAGAAGAGCTTTTGAGGAGTCTGGCGACGCTTTGCGGCATGATGCATATGCCAAGCTCCTGGTCGATCATTTCCTCGATGAAATTCCATTGGGAAGTTTTCGATATGATATCCGGGACGAAGCCGGCATTTTTGCAGGCAGAGGTGATGATCTCATTCAGATAGAAGTCCTCACTGAACATGATGAAACTCTCATGCTTCAGCTCCCCCAGGCGTACAGACTGTCTTGTGGCCAGCGCATGGTTCTCATGTAATACAAGGCAGAGCGATTCACTGATGAAATTGAAATTGTCGAAGCGGCCACTTTCTGTCGGCAGGACGGTTATGCCGACGTCGATTTCATTTTGGACCAGTCGGGACTCGATCGTTCGGCTGCCGCTTTCTATGAGTTGGAAAGTGATTTTCGGATACAGGTCGTGAAAATCTCTGATGATTGCCATCAGTTTGCCTGCATCCATGATGGGGGGCAGCCCGATCTTTATGTGGCCCTGCCGCATCCCCACCATATTTTTAAGATCGTTTGGCAATTCGGCATGGAGACGAAGGATCTCTTCACACTGGTCGAAGAAGATTCTGCCGGCATCGGTCAGGGCGATTTTCTTTTTGTTGCGGTCGAACAAAGACATGCCAAGCTCTGTTTCAATGTCCTGTATCGCTTTGCTGATCGTCGGCTGGGATATGTAGAGACGGTGTGAAGCTTCGGTCATACTGCCGTACTTTACGATAGCCACGAAATACCGCATATGTTTGATATCGATGACAATCACTTCCTTTCAGAACGGTGTCAGTTCCATTATAGACCGAATCAGTGATTTTTGATAAAAAATACAGCAGAGCCACCGGCTGGGTGGCTCTGCTGTTTGAGTTACAATGCATCTTCAATGGCAGTGTCCCCGCCGATCAGGTAGTAGATCTGGCCGGACAGATTGTTCCTGTCGACAATCTGGGCAAGGACTTCGGCCACGTCCTGTCGGGGTACTCTGCCGTCTGTCGACTCGGATGAAGCTTCAGCATGCTCATCTAGCCGGACTTTGCCGGTCTCAGCATCATCTGTCAGACGGCCGGGCCGTAATATCGTAAAGTTCAGATTGGTGCCTTTCAAGTATTCATCCGCCCTGTGTTTGGCGTAATAATAGTGCTTCATGCTATCTGAAGTATTTTTCGGACCATCTGCCGGCAGGCCGCTCAGCATGACAAAGTTTTTGACACCTTTGGCCACCGCATTATCGATGGTTTCAATCGCACCTTCCTGATCGATGATGATTGTTTTATCCGGTCCTGTGTGCGGGCCGGATCCGGCCGCAAAGACAACAGTATCCACAGTGTCAAATGCATGAGAGAAATCCTTCTCAAGATCGGCGAGCACCGTTTCGATGCCTTTATCCTCAAATTGGGAAACCTGATCCTCTTTCCTCACCATGGCCACAGGGTCGAGCCCTTTTTCTTTGAGCTTTTCAGTCAGGGGTCTGGCCACCTGGCCGTTTGCCCCGACGACGAGTACTCTTGACATAATTCATACCTCCTAAGTACCTTATAAGGAATATGCTATCATGGGACGCGGGAATGGCAAAGAAAGTTGTTTTACTGGGCTAATCTGTTAAAAAGTTTCCCGGGAAACATCCCGGTATTATTCATCCATGTCTGCCACGACCGTCTGCTGATAGTCGATCAGGATGATGGATCGGACACCCGTCTCCTCGGGCCCGTCACCTTTCTCAACCGGGCTTACATAATGGCTGACTTTGGAATCATAGACGCCGTATGATTCAAGCGGGTTTTCCAGTTCGAATATTTCATGAATGTCTTCCTTGGAAACATCTTCCGGTCTGCTGCCCCTGACTGCCGGGATACCGATTGCATTTGTACCGCCTTTTACGTTCTCGCGCTTTACGAGGTGGGCGAAAGTGAATGGCTCACCGTCCTGGTGGAGACAGTCGGGTGATGATACGGCTTTCTCGCCATCCTGCCTGACCAGAAGCTTTACAAAATGGACACCGACATGGATCGGCATGATCTTCTCTTCCTCTTTCCAGAACGTCTCGTGGTAGTCCGCCATGATGATTTCCCGGAGCAATTTATTATTACGGATATTTTCATCGATGGAATGGAACTCCCTGTAGGAGCCGCTGTGCTCGGGATTGAATTTGCCCTGGAAATAGGCGGCATACTCGGTGCCGTTCCTTTCTACGGTTGGCAGCCACTCGATACCGCCCGACGTTGGCAGGACAAGCGCCCTTGAATATCGTCTGTATCTATTTAAGCCGGGGGCATAGTCATCCTCCGGCAGATTTTCGAAATAATGAAGTATCTCACTGTAATCTTCCTCTATACCGTCATAATGCAGACTGTGCATCATATCGTATTTTTCATAACCATTTTCTTTCAAATTACCCATTAAAATTCCCTCACCTTCTGTAGTATAAGAATTATTATTGAACCCATTCTCCATTTTATCACATACACCGGCTATTGCTGTACAAGGGCCGGTATTCGAAGTATTGTATAGACAGCATGAACTTACAGGGGGATGAATATGGTCAATTTTCATTACAAGGAGAACTTTTTTGATGCATCAACAAAAGCGATAGACGTCTATGATGACAAGGAGGCCCCACAATATTCCTTAAGCCTCTACTATACTTCCGAAAGACAGAAGACGTTCGCCTATCTGGGCCGGCAGAAGCATAACTTTAAAATCGAAGGCGGATATGCCGGATATGCTACAAAACAGGAGAAATCCTTCGAAGGAAAGTTTAAGACTCCTTTCAGGACCGTCTGGAGTGTAATGAAGGATGGCGGGGTAATCGGGGAATTCACGACTAAGATGGCACTCCGACCAAAGATGGTATTTGAAGGAAATGATGGGGAATCACTTCTTTTCCAGTCCGGTTTTTTCTCGCGTTCAGTTACCGTCACAGACCGTGGCGGGCGTGAAATAATGACGACGAAGTCCGAGTTTTTCAAACTCGCTTCGAGACATGACTTAGAAATTACAGACGACAGCCTTGATCCGGCACTTTTGATTCTGCTCTTCCAGGTGTTTTATGAATATCAGGAGCACATGAGAAAGAAATCCAATTAATCCGTTACAGAAACTTCAAATATAATTCGGAATGAGGACATGGCCCGGTGCCTGCATTTCCGCTATCATGGGGAGTGGGAAGACAATTTGCCAGGAGGAGGATTTAAAATGATCAAAGCAGTAAATACAATCCGTCTTAAAAAAGGAACGGCGGATGAAGTAGCCGAGAAGTTCAATCAGGCCAAATCAGTTCACACGTTCGACGGCTTCGTGCTGATGGAGGTGCTCATCAAGGAAAATACCGAGGAATTCGATGAAATCCAAGTCTGTACAACATGGGAAGACCATTCCCATTTTGAAGCATGGCGGGAAAGCAGGGCTACAAGGAAAGCGCATGAAGCCCAAAATAACCCAAAAGACGACAAAGCGGAAAGTCCGATCCTCGGTACAGAGCTGACTACATATGAAGTTCATGTACAGCATCATCCGGCAAACTGACCATAAGACACCATTCCAATATGGAATGGTGTCTTAATATATTGTAATATTCAAGGATAGTATACTTAAGTTTCCAGGAGGGCAGATTTATGACAGCAGCACTTATACACGGCATCATTCTGGCATTCGGGCTGATTCTCCCGCTCGGCGCCCAGAATGTCTTCGTCTTCAATCAGGGCGCATCACAGCCGAAATTCAGGGGCGCAGTCCCTGTCATCATCACCGCTTCACTGTGTGACGCTCTGCTCATACTGCTCGCTGTTTTGGGTGTTTCGGTCATTGTGCTCACTGTCCCGGTGCTCCAGATGGTCATCTTCTCCGTTGGAATCATCTTTCTGCTTTATATGGGCTGGTCGATATGGAACAGCGATCCTGCCGGTCTGGATAAAGACGAGGCGGCGCTACCGACAAGAAAACAGGTGCTTTTCGCAATGTCCGTCTCCCTTCTCAATCCGCATGCAATTCTGGATACAATCGGGGTGATCGGTACGAGCTCACTGGGTTATGAAGGTGGCGAAAGGGTTCTCTTTACAGCTTCCTGTATCGCCGTTTCCTGTCTGTGGTTCATCGGGCTTGCAGTCGCGGGAAGGACAGTCGGTAATTTCGATTCTGAAGGCAAGCTTCTTCTGTGGATAAACAAAATATCAGCAGTCATTATATGGGGTGTGGCAATTTATCTGGGCATACAGCTTTACGAAGGCTGAAATATGTTCGAGAAGCTCAAAAATCTGCATACTTGTTTACTGGTACAATACATATAAAGGTCATAACGAGAAAGAAGGAAACGGAATGTCGGTGAGGAGAGTCACAGAGATATTGGCAGTACTTATGCTTTTCATGACAGCGTGCGGCAATGAAGGGACGGGTGGGTCCGGATCAGAAGAGACCGTTGAAGGGACTGTCACCATCTCAGCCGCGGCAAGCCTGACGGACGCAATGGATGAGATTGCTGAAAAATTCATGGAAGAATATCCGGAAGTGCAGGTGGACTATAATTTCGGCGGTTCGGGTGCCCTGAGCCAGCAGATTGTCCAGGGTGCGCCGGCCGACCTGTTCTTATCGGCCTCGGAAGAACATTTCCAGGCGGCGGTGGATGAAGGCTTTATAGATGAGGAAAATTCAACAGATCTCCTCAGGAATGAGCTGGTACTGATAACGCCGCAAGGCAACGATGCAGTGACATCATTTGAAGGACTCAGTGAAGCGGAGCAGATAGCCATGGGTACTCCTGAATCCGTTCCGGCGGGCGCATATGGCGCCGAAGCTCTTGAATCCATGAGATTGATGGAAAATCTGGAAGGGGCCTTTGTTTATGCTGAAGATGTCCGGGCGGTGCTGACCTATGTGGAGACCGGCAATGTAGATGCCGGCCTTGTATACAGGACAGATGCTGAAACGAGTGATAAAGTGGAAATCATAGAGACGGCACCGGACGATACCCATGCTCCGATCGTTTATCCTGCAGGCATGATCAAAGACTCGCAAAATCCGGAAGCTGCCGAAAAGTTTTATGATTACCTTCAATCTGAAGAGGCATTAGAGGTATTTAAAGATTATGGTTTTGTTATTGAGTAACTTAACAGCTGAACAATTCATAGCGCCGGTACTGCTGTCACTCCAAGTTGCGGCAATTGCCCTCCTGATTGTTTTTGTACTTGCAACCGCAGCCGCACGATTCATGGCAAGGGCGGAATTCAGGGGCAAGGTCGTCATCGAGACACTGTTGATGCTGCCTTTGGTGCTGCCGCCGACAGTCGTGGGTTTTCTGCTTATAATGATATTCGGAAACAACGGCTTCATCGGTGATCTATATCAGGCTCTCTTTGGCGACACCATCATATTCACATGGTATGCAGCCGTCATCGCCAGCACAGTCGTCGCTTTTCCGTTGATGTACCAGTCGGCGAAAGCGGGTTTTTTGAATGTGGATGCAGATATCGAGAACGCCGCAAAAGTCGACGGGGCAAACAGCCTGCAGACATTCATAAAAGTAACCCTCCCACTGTCAGCAGGCGCGCTTATAACAGGGGCGATATTGAGCTTTGCCCGTGCAATCGGTGAATTCGGCGCCACACTCATGGTGGCAGGCAATATCCCCGGCCGTACACAGACAATGCCGACAGCGATATACACAGCGTTACAATCCGGGAATATGGCCCTCGCCTGGGCGTGGGTCATCACGATTATCGTGATATCCTTTCTGATGCTGATGTTCATAAGAGTAAAAGCCAACTCATGAAAATAACGGCCTCCTGGAAATTCAGGAGGCCGTTATTTTCATGGACGAGGGTTAATTTATGAATCTTTTTTTACAGCCTGCTGCCTTTTATGTTTATCCAGGACAATTGCAGCGATGAATAACAATACGATCGTTCCTATCCACGCGGCTGTGGAAAAGCTGTCCGGTATGGCCGGTATGAATCTGACTGCCAGAGGCAGAGATCCTGCTGCTGACATCAGTATGATTACTATGATTACTTTCATTTATTGTGCTCTCCCAAAAGTCGATTTGTTTTATTATCTCATGAACTTATTTCAATTCAACATTGTAATGTTCGAGAATATACCGTGGAACGAAAAAACGTGCGGTTTTCTTCGGATCGACGACCTGGTTGATCTGTGTCTGGCCGGCGAGGCTCATGAGCATGGTCATTTCTGACAGTGGTAGATTGGTGTGGGGCTGCAGCAGCTCTATCATCTTATGGACCGACTGATCGACGGCGAGGTTCAGGTCTTTGTCTGAGACCATCATGTAGATGCCGTCCTCGTCTGTGATGACGGGGTGATAGGTTCTGAGTGTTTCTGCTTTTTCGAGCTTTACTGTAACATCCGCTTCGACTTCCAGCCCTGATACGCTGATTTCCCCGTCTCCCATGGCGGCATGCACGTCTCCGAGTCCGAAGAGGGCACCTTCGTGATGCACGGGAAGATAGAGTGTTGCCCCCTCTGTCACCTTTACCGAATCCATATTACCGCCATGAGTATCAGGCGTTCCGTTGTTGACAGCAGCGTTGGGTGGTGCGACTCCGATGACCCCGATCATTTTATTGACCGGTAATTGGAGGCCGTCAAAATCCACCGTGCCGTTCTCATTATCCACATCGAATTTCCTGACGTTCATGTCCTTGAGTCTGTTCCCCATGACCCCCATACCAGGTCCTGTGACCATGACTCCTGCATCTGCGATATCGATTTTTTCTATCGTGACTTTCAGCACGTCACCGGGTTTTACATCATTGACGTAGATGGGGCCGGAAGCGGGATTGATCCTGTCCCAGGAAAATCCTTCGAATGCATTTTCTTCGGAAGTGATCTGACCGGTAAAGCAATCGTGGGAACTTATTTTGACAGTATCACCCATATCCACTTTCAGTTTCGGTTCATGATCTTTTGACATGGCATAGAAATAGTTGTCTTTGCTGAGTTCATGGAACATGTTAACACCCTCCACTAAAATTATTGTCATCTCAATTGTTATGCATAAACCGGGAAAGTGCAATTAAAAGCTCCGGTCATAACAAAAGGCACCGGGAAGGCCCGATGCCTGGCAGTCTGGATCAAAGTTCTCTTTCATCCACACCCGCTTCTTTTTGCTCCCTGTACTCTTTCTCCTCTTTATCGAGATATTCCTGCATGCGGTGCTTGTTCGGAGTGATAGTGAGTCCAAGGTACTTTCTCTCTTCGTTCGCATCCTTATAGAACGAAATCATCATCAGTATGATGACGAAACTGAATGGCAGCGCGGCGATTATGGCAGCGGACTGCAGCGCTTCAAGTCCGGTCTCCCCGCCAGACAGGAGCAGTACATAGGCGATGGATGACAGTGCGATGCCCCAGACGATTTTGGTTCTTGCCGCCGGGTAGAGAGATCCGTTCGATGTCTGCATACCCAGCACGAATGTTGCAGAATCCGCCGATGTGATGAAGAATGACGATACGAGAATGATTGCTAAAATAGATAATGGTATACTCAGCGGCATCTCGTCAAAGATGGCAAACAGTTGTGTTTCCGGACCGAAATTGAATATTTCCGGCGCACGGCTTGCAACTTCTATGCCTGTCACACCGAATACAGTGAACCAGATGATGCCGATTGTAGTCGGTACAATCAGGAGTGCCATGACGAATTCACGCACGGTACGGCCTCTGGAAACACGGGCGATGAAGATGCCGACGAACGGACTCCAGCTCAGCCACCATGCCCAGTAGTAGATGGTCCAAGATTGCAGCCAGTCATTTTTTTGCTGATTCAGAGGTGCTGCATCCAGTGTGTTCGCAACAAATGTATTGAGGTAATCCCCTGCTGCTGTTGGCAGCATATTCAGTATCAGCATCGTCGGCCCGAGTATCAGGACACAGATGAGCAGTATCGATGCCAAAACCATATTTGTATTACTCAAGTATTTGATGCCTTTGCTGAGGCCGCTCCAGGCGCTGGCAAGAAACAATAGCGTGACCACAGCGATGATCAGCCCCTGGGCAGTCAGGTTGATTGGCACACCGAATAAGTAATTCAGCCCCCCATTAATTTGTGTCGTACCGACACCAAGTGATACTGCGACCCCTATAACGGTGGCAAATACTGTAAGTATATCGACGAGTATGCCGATTGGGCCGTCTACTTTACTACCAAGTATCGGACGCAGAGTTTTGGAAAGGAGTCCGCTTTCGCCCTTCCTGAACTGAGTGTAGGCGAGCGCCAGTGCAACAGCACCATACATGCCCCATGCATGTGCGCCCCAATGGAAAATTGTGGCCCTGATGGACTCAAGGATGGCTTCCTCGGTCTCGGGATCCGCTGTGGCAGGTGCGATAAAGTGTGAAATGGGTTCGGAGGTACTGTAGAAAACAACCCCGATTCCCATGCCGGCACTGAACAGCATGGTAAGCCAGGAACGCGTGCTGAACTCCGGTTCATGATGCGGCTTGCCGAGCTTCAGTTTCCCTATGGGGCTGAAGACAAGGAAGATACAGAAGAACACCATGGCGGAAGTGATGATCAGATAGTACCATCCGAAATAATTGCTGACCCAGTTTGAAATTGATCCAGCCACGGCTCCGAAACTGTTTGGATTGATTGCTCCGATGACTACAAGTATTCCGACTATGATGACTGAATATATAAAGACGTGTGAGGATTTATTTTCGGTGGGATTTGAAGAATCCTTCATGAATCTGCTCCTTAATATTTACAGGATACCGTGTGGTATCCAATATTTTTAATTGACCGTAAAAGAATAACCTATTGAGAATACCAAACTTACACCCCGAGTGCAATTTGGATTCTGGAACCGATGGATTCAACACGTAAAAACGAGGCGTTACATCAGCGTTGCATTGAATTGTGCAGATGCTGATGGTAAAGGCTTTCTATAGTATCGCACACCATTATTAAATTATAAACCTATATTGCCGTGATATATCTTATTATTTGTGATACATTATATTGTGACACCTTACATATCAACTTTAAGAACAGACATCCGTGTCATTGATGATGGCAAAACAGTTTACACAGCAATGCAGGAGGCAGAGATGGATAAAAGTACTTCAATTCTAATCATTTTCGGAGCAGTACTTGCTCTGATTTTCCTGATGCCGATTCTCGGTGCAGTATCGTTGATCTTTATCGTTCCGCCGGTGTTCATAGTCGCTGTAAACGCACTGTCGGATAAGCTTTCAGATTTTCTGAGTTCGAATGAGTGACCTCCGGGTCACTTTTTTTCTGCAATATCATATTATATCATCGCATATGATCACCTCATGCATCTGAAATCAAAAAATAACAGGCCCCGATCCGGGACCCTGTTGTGTAATTTTCCGGCAGTGTGGGGGTGTCCCCTGTACGTTATACAGGCGTTATAATATATAGTTGAAAGCCGCCCTGTCAGCAATCTTGTTGTATCGACAGGCATTATAATGCAGTGCATCATGAAGTTATATCCTGATGCTTCCCCCCAGAAGAGGCACTGCGTTTTTGATGAACTCCCTTGGGTTGGTTTTGAGCGAATGTCTCTTCCATTCTTCGGAGGCCCCATACAGGGCCCAGCTGAACATGACTGCAACGGTTCTAAGTTCGCCCTCATTTCCTTCATTATGGTTGAGAAGCATATCATATACTATGACTTCAATCTGATCCCTTATGATTCTTGCAATGGTATCTTCATATCCCCTGTGGCATCTGCTCGACAGTGACTCCTGGAAATCGGTGACTGCCTGGAAG
>Ga0079226_10002363_pt1 | contig 14568 bp, 14 predicted proteins | sample Poulit2014_FD_76345 | JGI IMG/M metagenome (GOLD analysis project Ga0079226, IMG submission 76345) | Agricultural soil microbial communities from Georgia to study Nitrogen management - Poultry litter 2014 | ecosystem: Environmental > Terrestrial > Soil > Agricultural land | place: USA: Georgia... | reverse complement strand
GGTTACGGACTGCCGGACTTCGCAGAGGAACTCAACTACGGGGTCGATCTATCAACCATCTGATAATGGTATCAGGTTGGTGGGGTAAAGGTGCCCCATCAACCATTAAATCCGTATACCCTTCTTTTAAATGGATTTGCTGCTGGCATTTTTGCTGTACTAGAGTATGCCTATGTGTGACAAAATAATATCACTGTAATAAAGATATTTTACAGGCCACTAAAATTAATAACGTTCAAAAAGGAGGAGGGCTTAATTAACGTCTTTATTCGGTAATACCTTTTAGTTTCTTGTTGGTTGATCTGGCTTTATTGAAATAACAGTGAAAAAGGAGCTGCCTTGATTGAAACCGTAATTGCCGCTTTGTTACCCATTGTGGTGACGTTAGTTTTGGGGTTCTTTGCGGGTTGGCATCACGATTTCGATGCCTCGCAAGGGGGAGTACTAAACCGCATGGTAATGCTCTATGCATTACCGTTAACGCTGTTTGCTGGAATGATGGGCATGCAACGCGGTGAAATATTGGCCCAAGGGCCAATGGCCGCCATGTTATTGGTAGGCATGGTGGGCGGATACATTCTCGTTTATGTATTAGCCCATTATGTCTTCAAACGCAGTCAGGCCGCTGCAGCGCTACAAGCATTGGCTATTGCAGGGCCTGCTGTTCCTTTCGTCGGGGTTCCCGTGTTGGGTTTCCTGTACGGCGAACTCAGTACCATTCCGGTCGCATTGGGAAGCCTGATTATGAACCTGTTTCAGGTGCCAGTGACTTTATTTTTATTGGGTCGCAGCGCTGATTCGAGCAGCAATCAAGCCCCGGGTGGTGGCCAAAACATCATGGACAATCTGAAACATACCATTAAGGAGCCTGTCGTATGGGCGCCTATTTTGGCTTTTGTTTTATTGCTATTTGATGTGCATATACCCAAGGATGTCCGTTCTTCAATGCAGTTGCTGGGTGGTGCCACCGGCGGCGTTGCCTTGTTTGCCTCAGGGGTCATCTTGTTTTCTTACCACGTCAAGCTCAATGTTCCTGTGCTTGTCTCACTGGTATCAAAAAACATTATTGTCCCTTTGGTTATTTTGGGCCTGGGCCTTTTGATCGGTATTGAAGTAAAAACCCTGGATATGTCTGTGGTGACGCTTTCCATACCCACGGCTTCAATTTGTGTGATTTTAGCGGTGCAATATCAGACTTCAGAGCAGGAAATGGCCTCAACGCTATTCTTGAGTACGATTTTGTCAGTGCTCACGATGGGCGGTTATCTGATGTACTTGAACTAAAGCGCTATGAGCTACCGTTAACTTTAAGCATACAAAGGAATTTATCATGGCTGAAAAGTCTCAAACTATTGCTCAGTTTATCGTTCAGTGTCTGGAAAACGAGGGTGTGGAGTATGTCTTTGGCATTCCAGGCGAGGAGAACATCAAATTAGTACGTGCGGTTACTGCCTCAGATAAAATACGTTTTGTTCTTGCGCGCCACGAGCAAGGCGCTTCCTTTATGGCCGACATTTATGGCCGACTAACTGGCAAAGCCGGGGTGTGCACGGCAACACTAGGCCCTGGTGCGATTAACTTGCTGTTGGGCACAGCTGATGCACAAACTGATTCCAGTCCTTTGGTGGCGATTTCGGCTCAAGTGGGCCTGGATCGTATTTATAAAGAATCGCACCAAATTGTCGATCTACTTTCCATGTTCAAACCCGTGACCAAGTGGGCTGAAATGGTGCTTACGCCCGAGGCTGTGCCTGAAATGGTGCGCCAGGCATTTCATGTGGCCCAAGAGGAGCGCCCAGGGGCTACCTATTTGGCCATTCCTCAGGACATCGAGGGTGCCCCAACCCCCCAGAATCTGCAGCCGCTTAAGGTGGTCACACCAAGCAAAAGTTCGCCTGCACCTGAAGCTATTCGTAAAGCAGCGGCTACCCTAAAGCAGGCAAAACGGTTGGTACTTATGGCAGGCCACGGGGTGGCGCGAACCGGTGCTGCCGAAGCGTTAACCAGCTTTGCCGAGCGCTATCAGATTCCGGTGGCGACCACATTTATGGGAAAAGGGGTGATTAGCGATGACAACCCACTGTCACTGGGGGTAATTGGTTTCATGCGTCATGATTACGAGAATTTTGCTTTTGATGATGCCGACGTGATTTTGTCTGTAGGCTATGAACTACAAGAGTTTGCACCGGCGCGCATTAACCCTCACGGTGACAAAACGATTGTTCACATTAATACCTTTGCACCTGATATCGATGCACACTATGATGTCGACGTTGATGTAGTAGCCGATATCGAGCTGTCTTTGGCTGCTTTGGCGGCCGAGTTGGGTGATAGCAGCTTATCCACATTGTCTGGGTCCAAGATACGTGCGTTGCTAATGGATGAATTGGAAAAAGGGCGTCAAAGCCAAGATTTTCCGCTTAAACCACAACGTATTGTGACAGACATCCGGGCCGCTTTGGGGGCAGATGATATTGTGCTGGCTGACACCGGGGCTATCAAAATGTGGATGGCAAGGCTTTACCCAACCTACAGCCCATTAAGTTGTGTCATTTCCAATGGGCTTTCTACTATGTCCTTTGCCCTTCCGGGTGCGATAGGTGCTCATTTGGCGCGGCCGGACAAAAAAGTGCTGGCGGTCATGGGTGATGGCAGCTTCTTGATGAACTCTCAAGAAATAGAAACCGCTGTGCGCGAAGACATACCACTGAAAATTTTGATTTGGGTGGATGGCAGCTATGGCCTAATCAAATGGAAGATGGATATCGAAGAAGGTGAGCACGATAGTGTTGACTTCACGAACCCCGATTTTGTTCAATATGCTGAAAGCTTTGGTGCCAAAGGTTACCAGATTAATAGCGCCGAAGAATTCTTGCCGACCTTGAAGCAGGCATTAGAAGAGCCTGGTGTCTCTTTGGTGGCCTGTCCCGTTGATTATTCTGAAAACATGAAATTGGTAGAAAAGCTGGGTGAATTAACCATTACCCTCTAGCACCAATAAGTCGTATTAGCAGCTCAAAACCCGCGCTCTTGTTTCTTGGAGGGCGCGGGTTTTTTTGGGTGGCTTTTCTTTTAAATTGGGAAAAATAGGTTACAGTACAAGTTAAATAGAAGAAGAGGGTGCCATTTCAACAAATGCTGTTAACCCGCATATATACCAGGAAATGCAATTTGATCCGACCAAAGATTTCTCGCCCATCGTGCTTTTGGGCACCTCTACCATTGTGTTAGAGGTAAATCCCGAGGTTCCAGTACAAAACGTTCAGGAATTTATCGAATATGCCAAAGAAAACCCTGGTTTAATTTATGGCGCCGCAGGTACGGGAACGTCAATGCATTTGGCGGTGGCAGGTTCAGAAAGAAACCCTCAATTACCTGATGTACCAACCATAGCAGAAGCAGGGGTAGAAGGTTATGCCGTTGATCCTTGGTTTGCCGTATATGGCCCGGCGGGTATTGATGAGGAAATTGTAGAAAAGCTGAACTCGGCTTTTAGCAAGGCGTTGAATTCCGAAGAGGTTCAAGAGATTTTGCAAAATGCCGGCTTTACCCCCAAATCTTCAAGCGTTCAAGAGCTTGATGAGCTTTCAAAATCAGAGTACGAGCGTTGGGGGCAAATCGTGGAAGAGGCCCAGCTAACCATGTAGTATGCAATAAGGCCCGGCCCTGCTTGGGGGCGGGCGTTTATCCGCCTTAAATTCAGGGGGCTGGTGTTTTTTGTGTATTTCTTTTCAACAGTGCGACACAGAACAGGAACAAGATTGATGTCATGATGAGCAGGGTTGCTACGGCGAGGATACTTGGGTTGATTTGCTCACGCAATCCTGCAAACATTTCCCTGGGTATGGTGCGCTGTTTTGGTCCGGCAAGAAATAGCACCAGAACAATTTCATCAAATGAGGTAATAAAAGCAAATAATGCCCCCGATAGCACCCCGGGTTTAATAAGGGGAAGGGTTACGGTGCGAAAAGCGCGCCAGGGGCTAGCGCCAAGGCTAAGTGCAGCGCGGTATAGGGCAGGGTCCAGGTTTGTTAGGCTGGCGGTTACGGTAATGACTACAAAAGGGGCCCCCAGGGTGGTATGGGCTAATATCAGGCCAGGGTAGGTGGCGACAAGATTAAGGCGGCTGTAAAAGAAGAACATGCCTGCTGCGATAATAATCAGCGGCACAATCATGGGGGAAATCAAGATGGCTGTAATCATGCGCCGGTAGGGTAGCGCTGGCTGATGAAGCCCTAAAGCAGCACAGGTACCGAGCAGGGTCGCAAGCAAAGTGGCTGCGATACCAATGGAAAAGCTGTTTTTAATGGCCAAAAGCCAGTTGGGGTTATCAAAAACATCTTGGTACCAACGCCATGAATAAGCCTCGGGCTTTAGGCGCAACATGTCTGGTGTAAAGCTGAAAAATGGCTCGGCATTAAATGACAAAGGGATGATAACCACAATGGGCAGCAGCAAAAAGCCCACGACCAGCCAGGAAAAAAGCCTTAAGCACCAAAGCATCCACGGCGACACAAAAGTTGCTGGTTTTTTGTCAGGCATGGTTCTTTACACCAGTTGTGCTTGACCGCTACCGACCATGCGATCATAGATCCAGTAAAGCAGTAAGACGACGAATAATAACAAACTGCCTAAAGCGGCAGCTAACCCCCAATTTCCTGATTGCTGCATGTGAAAAGCAATTAAATTGGCAATTAGCTGGCCATCGGTACCACCGACCAGGGCAGGGGTAATGTAATAGCCGATGGAAATAATAAATACCAAAAGTGCGCCCGCCTGCAACCCTGGGCGCGATAAGGGGAAATAGACCTTGCAAAAGGCCCCTAGTGGGTGGCTGCCCAAAGACAGAGCAGCCTGGGCATAGTCGGGATTAATGCCGCGCATCACACTATACAGGGGCAATACCATGAAAGGTAGCAGAATATGGGTCATGGCTATAATGGTAGAAAAGCGCGTATAAAGCAGCTCTAGGGGGGCTTGTATCCATCCTAGCCAAAGAAGCAGGTTATTGATAAGCCCTTCTGTTTGCAGCAGGGCAATCCAGGCAGTGGTGCGTACCAGCAAAGAGGTCAAAAAAGGTAACAGGATAAGCAACAGCAGCAGATTTGCCGTGCGTTCTTTGGCTTGGGCCATATAAAAAGCCAGCGGATAGCCAAGCAGGGCGCAGATTAGGGTAATGCTTAGGGCAATGCCAAAGGTTTTTACAAACAGCGGCACATAAATACGCGCCGAACTACGCGCCTGAAGCTCACCTTTTGGGGTGCGTTCCAGATCCAGGGCTGTTAAAAAGTTATTACTGGTATATTTTTGGCTGCCTATCCGCATGGCTCGCCATAATTCAACTTTTTCCCAATCAGCGTGGCTATCCATCAGCCATTGTGCCGCCACCTCTGGGGGCTGGGCATCAGATTTTTGACGCAAAAAGCGAGCACTTTGATTGATGGTGCTGGTGGCCCCGGGATAGTGGCGGTTAATCGCTGTGGCCAGGGTACCTGCTTGTCGCGTTTGGGCCAGGGCTTGTAATTCAGAGGCAAAGCTCGCCCGTGTTGCTGCGTCGGGCAGGCTTTGGCCATCCCATTGGGACAAGGCTTCGGCGGTTTTTGGTATCAGGGTACTTAAAGCAGGGTTATAGACACTGCGATAGAGCATGCTGGCAATGGGTGCGGCAAAGGCAACCAATATAAATGCCAGCAAGGGCAGCACCAGTAGCAGCGCTTGACGCTGTCGGCGGCGTTGGCCCTGCTGTTCGGCGTGCAGTTTGTGCGAGGTGGTTAATATAGTAGCCACTCGTTAAATCGTTCCCCCAGGCTTTCCCCGTAATCAGCCCAAAAAATGCCGTCCGCCTTAAGCCCCTGATCTAAGTGGGCATTGGGCAGGTGCGGTCGCACCTTTTCGTCTATTAAGGCTAGTGAAGATTGACGCGTAGGGCCGTAGGCAACCTCTTCAAAGCCTGCTAAAGGCTTGGTCCCCGTACCGTAGGTGATGAATTCCATAGCTTGTTCGCGTTGTGGGCTGTTGCGCACAATCGCCCATACATCTAAATCATAAATGTGCCCATCCCACACGATGGTGAACGGCTTGTTTTCCTCGATGATGGCACTATAAAAACGCCCATGAGCAGATTGCACCATGGTGGCTCCGCCATCATTTAATAACTGTGGTGCCTGTGACCAGCTGTCAAACCAGACAATATGATCCTTGATGGTATCCAATTTGGCAAAGGCGCGGGCTTGGCCTTCTTCGGTCGCCAGCACGTCATAAACCTCGTCCGCTGGCACGCCATCAGCGATTAGCGCCCACTCTAAATTGACTTGAGGCCGTTTGCGCAGTCCACGTTTGCCAGGAAAGCGCTGCGTATCGAAGAAATCGGTGATACTGCTTGGTTCAGAGCTCAGTTTGTCATGCTCATAGGCATAAACCGTACTCCAGATCATCTGCCCAACGCCACATTCATTTTCCAGGGCCTCGGGGATAAAGTCCTCTTTGGCCTCAGTGCCATCAAGCCCTGGTTCAAGTAAATCAAAATCAAGTACTTCCAACAAGCCTTCGGCGCAGGCGCGCTCAAGATCAATACTCTCTATATCTACAACATCCCAATGAATTTGACCTGATTCAACCTGGGATTTGATTTCCGCAATACCACCGCTATAGCTTTCAAAAAGCACCTGTTGATTGGTTTGGTCTTGGAACGGCTGCACCTGGTATTTGTTTTGAGTGGCCCCATAGGCGCCCCCAAAAGAAACTACGGTTAGTGCAGATTGGGCTGCGGCAGCCATCGACAAGGCTGTGCTGGCAAAAAGCAAACCGCACATTAGGTGTAAAGGTTGACGAGATTTAGTGCGTAGCATGGTATTTCCTTATGCTTTGGGTATCTCAGGTGGTCAGGCCGTCACTAAGGTAGATTATCGGATAGCTAAAAGGCGCCTGAAGGCTGTCGCAAAGTTTAAGACTAAGGGGGGCTTTTATAAAGTTTTGGCCGACATTCGTCCATATGCTGAAAGGGCATTTAGGGCTATACCCAAATCGGGCTGCCTTGTCATGCCGGCCAGGCCAAAGCTTCATGGGGCTCAAAGGCAATGCCGTCGTTGGCTTGCCAGCCTAGCCAGGTTTTGCGGTCGGCGCTCAGGGATAGGTTTTGGTCCTGTGCCGGCCGCTTGACGGTAAGGTTGTGGCCGCTTGGGGTGCGAAAGAAATAACGGGTGAAATCACCCACATATTGCTGCCCCTGCAGCTGGGCCTCAACGAGATTATCCATGGGGGCTTGTGGGTTAATTTGAATTTTTTCCGGGCGTATCGAAGCCCAGCCCTGCGTAGTCTGATCAACCAAACAATCGCCATTACGCAAAATAAGCGAAGTGGTGTCATCTAATGAGGCAATGACCCGTTGTTTATCGACTTGCCGGATAGGCACAGGCAGCAAATTGTTTTCACCAATAAAGGTGGCTACAAAAGCATTTTGCGGGTTTTCATACAAGGTTTTTGGGGGGGCAAATTGCTGTACCTTGCCCTGGTTAAAGACGGCAATTTTGTCAGAAAGGGTAAGGGCTTCACTTTGATCATGGGTAACGTAGATCACAGTGCAGCCCAAGGTTTGGTGCAAGCGCTTGATCTCGTATTGCATGTGCTCGCGCAGGTTTTTATCCAGGGCGCCCAGTGGCTCGTCCATCAGAACCAGGGGAGGCTCGTAGATCAGGGCCCGAGCAAGCGCTACGCGCTGGCGCTGCCCCCCAGAAAGCTGCTGTGGGTATCGCTGCTTGAAACCTGCCAAATCGATAAGCTGCAGAAAATGGTTTATTTGCTTCTCTATGCGTTTTTTAGACCAGCGGCGCACGCGTAGCGGATAAGCCAAATTTTCTGCCACAGTGAGGTGAGGAAAAAGAGCGTAGTTTTGAAATACCATGCCGATATTTCTTTTATAGGGGGCGATAGGGTCTATGGGCACCCCATTTAGGTGTATTTGTCCGCTACTTAAGTGCTCAAAGCCGGCTAGCATCATCAGAACCGTGGTCTTGCCAGAGCCTGAAGGCCCCAATAAGGTGATGAATTCCCCCTGCTGTACCGTCAAATTAAAATCCTTGACCACAAAGTCCTTGTGATCGTAGGTTTTTTTGACAGCAGTGAACTCCAAAAAAGCGGTGCTGGATTTTTCCTGGGCGTGTTGAGTCATTCGCGCTGGCTTGGCCATATCCCTAGGGTTTTGGGCAAACTGTGATTAAAATGGCTCTATTTTACGCTTTTTAACGAGGAGACCCTAATGGAAAAATCATTAATTGATCACCGTGTCTACACGATTGCACCACGAAAGATGAATGAGTTTTTAGAAGCGTTTAATCGTTTGGCCTTGCCTGTGCTGCGCGAAACAGTCGGCGAGCCTGTGGGCATGTATGTCACCAAAGTGGGCCCTTTAAACCAGTTTGTCCATCTGTGGGCCTATAAGGATCTGGCAGACTACGAGGAGCGCGGCAAGCGTAGGGAAACCCACCCCGAATTTGCAGAATATTTGGCAGCTACCGAGGGTTTGGTTGTCGCACAGGAAAACAAGCTTTTGCAGAAACTTTAATCAGGCTTATCCATAGAGTTCCTGCAGTCAGCAAATGGGTAGGGTATAAAAAGCGCTTTGTTTGGGCAAAAAAAGGCACCAAGGCTTGAATAAGCATTGGTGCCAAAGACAAGTGCATCAGTAAAAAAGTGGCATGCGCACTGGTCAAGAAACTAAGTTGTTATCAGGCCGTTATGAACTACTTGATGGGCGCGCAGGAATTTCACCAAAATTCCCACGGTTAAAATCATTAAAAGCCTGAATGATTTCCTCTTGGCTGTTCATGACAAAGGGCCCGTGCCCATAAACGGGCTCATCGATGGGCGCCCCAGCGATAAGCAGGACAGTGGCGTCGTTATTGGCTTCGATGGTTGCCTCTTGGCCCTGACGGCTAAGCAGCACCATTTGCGCCTCGCGGGCCAAACTTTGGTCATTAACCAAAATGGTTCCTTGTAAAACAACAAGCGCAGTCGTATAGCCCTCAGTTAGGGGCAGCTTGAATTGGTGTCCGGCTTTTATCTGCAAATCGACTACCTCGATAGGGGTAAAAGTTTGGGCAGGCCCCGTTTCCCCCAGGAAGGTACCGGCAATGACCCGGGCTTTACCTGCATCATCAGGCAGGTTCGCGACGGGCATTTGCTGATTAAGCAATGCTTGGTACTTGGGCGGCGTCATTTTGTCCTTGGCCGGCAAGTTTACCCACAGCTGTATCATTCTAAACAGGCCACCATTTTGGGCTAACCGCTCTGAATGATATTCTTCGTGCAAGATACCAGCGCCTGCCGTCATCCATTGCACATCACCTGGGCCGATGGTGCCCCCTTGTCCTGTGGAGTCGTGGTGCGAGACCTCGCCATCATAAACAATGGTTACGGTTTCAAAGCCACGATGTGGGTGTTGTCCCACGCCACGTCGATGAGTGGTGGGTGCGAACTCTGCTGGGCCAGCAAAATCAAGAAGTAAAAAGGGGTCTAAAAGCCGAGCTTCGCGGTGGTAGGAAAAAATCGAGCGTACCGGAAACCCATCGCCGACCCAATGTTGCTGGGGTGGGTTAAAGACAGCATCTACTTTTTTCATATGACCTCCTGCGGTCGTTTCTGCTTTAAGCATATATTGTATTTAAAATGCTTATCGTGCTGGCTTAAATAGCTAAACCCCGCCCTCTGTGTTCTATTTTTAGAACAACGTAGCGCAATCAATTTTTAATCGTTCCATTTTTGGAACAATCTGTTGTGTTGCTATCACTAGGTATCAGCTTAATAAACGATTACGATTTTCTTGGATGAAGTCATTTTTCAGTAATGATTTTTTAAGGAGTGATGGTAATGACAAAAGTATTGGTACTTTATTATTCTGCCTATGGGCATATTGAAACGATGGCGCAGGCGGTTGCTGCCGGAGCACGCGAAGCCGGGGCACAAGTGGATATCAAGCGGGTGCCTGAGTTAGTGCCGACCGAGGTCGCACAGGCTGCACACTATAAGCTGGATCAGCCAGCGCCCATCGCCGAAATTAGCGATTTGGAGCACTATGATGCCATTATCATCGGGGCGGGTACCCGGTTTGGCCGTATGCCTGCCCAGTTAGCCAACTTTCTTGATCAGGCCGGGGGGTTATGGGCCCGCGGTGTGTTGAATGGCAAAGTAGGTGGTGCCTTTACCTCGACCTCAACCCAGCATGGGGGGCAAGAGACCACATTATTTTCAATATTAACCAACTTGATGCATTTTGGTTTAATCACGGTTGGCTTGCCGTATAGTTTTCAGGGTCAAACCCGCTTGGATGAAGTAACCGGCGGCAGTCCTTATGGGGCAACCACCATTGCAGCCAGCGATGGTTCGCGTCAGCCCACTGAAAATGAGCTGGCAGGTGCACATTACCAGGGCAAGCACATCGCAGAGATTGCCAAGCGTTTGTTTGCTTGATCCTTTAGGGGTGGTAGGCTAAGAAATCAGGGCATGAACACATCATTGTAAGCATGAAGGAGTGGCAATGGGTTTATTGGTCGAAGGCAAATGGGTAGATGAGTGGTATGACACGGAAAGCACAGGCGGTCATTTTGTGCGCACCGATGCACAATTTCGCCATTGGATAACGCCCGATGGCCAAGCTGGCCCCACCGGTGACGGTGGCTTTAAGGCCGAGCCGGGACGCTACCACCTTTATGTGTCGCTGGCGTGCCCTTGGGCACACAGGACTTTGATTTTCAGGGCGTTAAAAGGGCTCCAGGACATGATCTCTGTTTCTGTGGTGCAGCCTTATATGGGCGCCAATGGCTGGAGCTTTGCTGCGGGTGCAGATTCCTTATTCGATTCCCAATATTTGTATCAGGTCTATTTGCGCGCTCAGGAAAACTATACTGGGCGTGTAACGGTACCACTGCTTTGGGATCGGCAACAAAACAAGGCCGTCAGTAACGAATCAGCGGAAATCATTCGCATGTTGAATTCGGCTTTTGATTCTGTTGGGGCCCGACCGGGGGACTACTACCCCGAGGCACTACAGGCAGATATTGATGCCATTAATCACAAGATCTACCACCACATCAATAATGGCGTTTATAAGGCGGGCTTTGCCACTGAGCAGTCTGTCTATGAGACCGAGGTCAAGGCGTTATTCGACGTGCTGACAGAGCTTGACCAGCGGCTGGCCAATCAACGCTATTTGTTAGGTGAGCACCTGACTGAGGCTGATTGGCGGTTATTTACTACTTTGGTGCGTTTTGATGCGGTTTATCATGGTCATTTCAAGTGTAATATCAAGCGCTTGGTCGATTTTCCGCACCTTTGGGCCTATACCCGCGAGTTATATCAGTGGCCAGGGGTTGCAGAAACAGTGGATATGGAGCACATCAAGGCGCATTATTATGGCAGCCACCCGACCATTAATCCGAATGGAATTATTCCTTTGGGCCCCGAGACAAATTTTAATGAACCGCATGGGCGGGGGCTTTTTCCTGCGCGTAGCTAAAGGTTTGGCCAGAGGCAGTCATCTGTCCCCAGAGACAGTCATCTGCCCACTGAGGATACTGGACTAATGCCTTAGTCGTCGCCCAGCTCAGCGTAGCGCATGGCCAAAAAATCAACCAAGCTGCGCACCGCTGGCAATAAGCCGCGACGTGAAGGAAAGACGGCATGAACCACTTCGCCTGGCGGACGCCAATCGGGTAGCAGCTGCACCAACGTGCCATCAGCCAGTTGTTCCCGCAGCAACATGGTGGGCAGCTGCACCACGCCCACGCCAGTTACCGCCGCTTGGCGCAAGGCGGTCATATCACTGGTAACAAAGCGGGGTTGGTGGGTGATGATCAGCTCTTCGCCGCTTGGGGTAACCAAGGTCCAGCGGTGGTTTTCCTGTGGCGGCCCCAGGCTTAGGCTAGGCCAATCGCCAAGCTCTTCAGGGTGGGTGGGCTGCCCCTGCTGCTGTACCAAGGCTGGGCTTGCCACCAGGCACTGGCTACGACGGGCCAGAACACGCAAGATAAGTTCGCTATCAGCTAAAGGGGGGCGCCGCGCCCGTAAAGCAACATCGATTGATTCAGAAATAAGGTCGATGGGGCGGTTGGTGGCCTCGAGATGTATCTGCACGCGCGGGTTTGCCCGCATGAAATCGGCCAGCATGGCGCCTACATCTGCATGCAACAAGGCGATAGGGCAGCTTAGACGGACAATGCCTTGAGGATCGGCGCGGACAATATCAATGGCCTCTTGGGCAGCTTGGGCCTCTACCAGCATGGCCTTGCAGTGTTGATAATAGGTGTGGCCGATGTCGGTCACCGCAAAGCGGCGCGTAGAACGTTGTAGCAAGCGCACCCCTAGCCGTTCTTCCAGCTGAGCGATACGACGACTTAAGGTTGATTTGGAAATGCCCAAGGCGCGGCCCGCTTGGGCAAAGCCGCCGTGATCAACTATCTGTACATAATAATAAAGGTCATTAAGGTCATGCATCATGATTTGGGCATGAGTCTAAGGCTGGCTGTCCTGTTCTTGCTTGGGCCCCGCCGCGGGTGAAGGGGGGTTGATATTCTCTGCCTTGCCGGGTTTCAGGTTGGGATGTCGGTCATTAATCAGATGATAATCTTGTTGTTCCATGGCTTGGGGGAACAAGGCCCAGCACGCCATAAACATGGCCGTGATGAGCGGGCCAATAACAAAACCATTCAGGCCAAAGATAGACAGACCACCCAAGGTAGAGATCAATATCAAATAATCAGGAATTTTGGTGTCTTTACCTACTAATATGGGGCGTAGCAAGTTATCAATCAGGCCAATGACAAAGGTACCAAAGGCGGCCAGGATAATGGCATTAGCGTAGTTACCCTCGCTGACAAAATAGATAGCTACAGGCGCCCAAATCAATGAGGCACCCACAGCGGGCAGCAAAGAAAGAACCGTCATTAGCACGCCCCAAAAGAGAGCGCCCTGGATACCCAAAAACCAAAAAATGATCCCACCTAAAGTGCCTTGTATGGCAGCAACGGCAATATTACCTTTGACGGTGGCGCGCACTACTTGGGTGAATTTGATAAATAAATGGCTTTTCTGCTCATCGCTGAGGGGCACAAGGACACTAATGCGTCGAGTCAGCTTTTGCCCATCTCGCAACAGGAAAAAAAGCAGATACAGCATCACCCCCAGGCCAATGATGAATTGAAAGGTATTGGACCCAATGCTGACTGCCTTTCGGGTTAGAAACTGTCCGGCTGTAACGGCAAAATCACTTAGTTTCTCGCTAATGGTACTGATATCCCCCATGCCCAATGGTCCTAACATGCTTTTCACCGTGGGCGGAAGCTTATTGATGATTTGCTCAAAATAAGCCCCAATATCAAGTTCACCCGTGTCTAACCGCTTGTAGACAAGCAGCATTTCCTGCACCAAAGCGCCAGTGATCAGGATGACAGGAATGATGACAATTAGCAGGATAAAAAACAGGCTGAGAAAGGCGGCGGTATTATTACGGCCATCGGTGATACGGACAAAAAAGCGCTGCAAAGGCGCAAAAAGCACAGCTAACACAGTGCCCCAAAAAATCGCGCCATAAAAGGGAATGAGGAGCCAAATAAAGGCAAGGGAAACAATAGCTAAAAGAAGTAAAAAGCTACGAAAAAATAATAGGTGCTTGGTCGTCATTGAGCTAAGAGGCTGCGCTGAGAAGGGAATGGGTTTATGACCGAATTCACTGCCATACCATGCCACCGGGCTTAACCGCCTATAGGCAGTGAGGTGGACATGGTTTTCAGTGTTATCGCTAATAGTACCAGTTTTTATTTTGCGCGTAAGTTTAGTTGCTGTCTGAGGCAGCCTGATCATTACCGGTAGCCATGATCCGCAAAATAGTTAACGCATTGTGATGAGCGGGTCTAGAGGAAAAAACAGGGCAGCGCTGAATGCTATCTGAATAATCCACAGAAGATGTGGATAAGTAGTCGATTTATTGAGGCAAGCCATGAGTTGATGCGGATGTCAGTAGACTGACTATTGATTGACCTATGACCTGATCCTGAGGTTGTTCAGTTAGGCAGCGCGGTAGCATCATTGGTTGTTGATGGCCGCGCAACCCAATTTAAAGTCGATTTAAAACTCAATAGCGACATCATGGGCGCCAAATGGCTCTCCATTGCCCGGGTTATAGGCCTTAATGGTAAAAGAGAGGCTGTCCTCCATTCGCGGCAGGTCTCCATCATAATCAAATGCAGAAAGCTGTGCGATGCCATCCTCGCCGGGCTCAAAAAAATTAGCTATTTCATAATCATCGTTGGCCTCGCCATCGATGATTAGGTCATGGACTTTAAAATACACATCTTGATCTGTTTTATTTTCCATATAAAACCTTGTTTTGTGTTCCCCTTTTGCCGCGCTTCCCACCCTTGGTCCATATCGGTTACTAATCAAGCAATGGTAAGCTTTAAACCAAATATTTTCGTTATATAAGATATTTATATAATTAATTGCAAATTCTAGCAGGTTGGGGTGCCCAGGTATAGGGCCGTTTTGTCACTTGTTGGCTGTGGTATGACCGAATGGGTT
>Ga0079226_10002362_pt1 | contig 14570 bp, 14 predicted proteins | sample Poulit2014_FD_76345 | JGI IMG/M metagenome (GOLD analysis project Ga0079226, IMG submission 76345) | Agricultural soil microbial communities from Georgia to study Nitrogen management - Poultry litter 2014 | ecosystem: Environmental > Terrestrial > Soil > Agricultural land | place: USA: Georgia... | reverse complement strand
TTCCCATAAGTAAAAACCTACCCAATTAATATCCTCTAAAAACTGGTTTAGTAATGCAGATGCATTGGACAAATTCGCAATAATGTTCGTCTCATCATGAATAAGGCCACGCAGTTGCTGAAGTAGTGTTGTATAATTTTTATCTATATCGTTCGTGTAATCTATTGGTTCAAACATGCATTTTTCCTCCTATCTTTACGTCTATGTATACCAACTATGATACGCTTATCATATCAGAAAAGATGAAAAAACCATACATAAGATAACTTAGAGATCAAAAAAATTTAGTATGAAAGCAAAAGATGAAATATATCTCCTGCAATCATACTGTAGAAAACGAGTGAGCTATGTTATTTTACATATAGACGATGAAAAGGAGGCGCATGTATGAAGTATGTAATTATTGGTGGAGTTGCTGCGGGGATGAGCGCAGCGATGGAAATATATCGGACTGATGAAGATGCACATATTATAGTGCTTGAGCGTGGGGAAGATTATTCTTATGGACAATGTGGACTTCCTTATGTAATTGGCGGAGTTGTTTCGTCACTAGAAGAATTAATTGCTCGAGATGTGGAAACTTTTAGGGAAACGTATGGAATAGATGCCCGAGTATGTACAGAAGTAGAAGAAATCTCGGTGGATGCACAAATCGTACGAGGAATCAATCATCAAACAAATACACCTTTTGAAATAAATTATGACCGATTATTAATTGCGACGGGTACAAGCCCTGTTTTTCCTCCATGGGAAGGTAGTGATTTAAAGGGCATTCATCCATTAAAAACGTTAACAGATGCGGAGAATATACTCAAACATTTACAAGAAGAGATTACAGCAGTAACTGTAGTTGGTGGAGGGTACATTGGACTGGAAATGGCTGAAAACTTAGTGGAGTTAGGAAAAGAAGTAACAATGATTCAAAGTGGTCCTCAATTAGCGGGGATTTTTGATCCGGATATAGCTATGTTGATTCATGAGAAAGCTAAAGAAAAAGGAATACGACTCCTTTTAAATGAAAAAGTGACCGGATTTTCTGGAAACGCCTATGTTGAGAGTATTCAAACGGAAGAGAATTCCTATGAAACGGAGTTTGTTTTGTTAGCGATTGGTGTTGAAGCAAACACACATTTTCTTGAAGATACGGGCATTCAATTGACGAATAAAGGTGCGATTCAAGTGAATGCATATCAAGAAACAAATGTGAAAAATATTTACGCAGCAGGAGACTGCGCCACACATTATCACCGAATCAAGCAGGTTCAAGATCATATTCCACTAGGTACAACAGCCAATAAACAAGGACGAATTGCTGGAGCGAATATGGCAGGTAACTCTCTTCCGTTTCAAGGGATTGTTGGAACATCTATCATCAAATTTTTCGAATACACACTAGGTCGAACGGGAATAAATGAAGCGGAAGCAAAGGCTCTAAACATCCCTTATCAAGTCCACACAAGCAAAGGAATCTCAAGGGCGGGATATTATCCAGGTGGTGAGACCTTGTATATGAAACTTTTATCCCATGAAAAAACGAATCAATTACTAGGTGCACAAATCATTGGACAAGAGGGCGTCGATAAACGTATTGACGTACTCGCAACAGCATTATACAACGAAATGACCTTCCAACAATTAGTGGACTTAGATCTTTCATATTCCCCACCATACAATACTGTGTGGGATCCTATGCAAACAATGGCTCGAAAAACTTTTGATTAAGTGAATGAATTTCATAATGACCAAAATCAGCTATGTCACTACAACATGTAGTTTCGAAAGCTCCAACGGAACTACATGTTGTAGTGATGTGGCATAAAATACGTATTATGAAATTCACTAAAGTGGGAAACATTAACGTGTAGTCAGCTATGGAAAAGGAGAAGAACTGGTTATGCATTCCTTCTCTTCTTCTTTGCCCTATATACTATATATTTCTACGTTTTTTCTCTAGCATAAAACTTAAAAGAAACAACAAGAGTCCACCAATTAAGAAAAATAATGATTTATTGAATGTCTTCCATGCATATTGAATATATACAGTAAATGTACTTAATATGAATATAATAATACCGAGTTTGATGCGTTCATCCAGTTGTTGCTGAAACCCAGTGATGAGTACATATAAGGAATAAACAAACATGCTTAAAATAATCCATAAATAAGAGAGTGGTAATACAAAGAATGGAATGAACAACATTACATCTACGAACTCGATTGTACGATTATTCTTCCATTTAGATATTCCAACAATGACCATCAGAATGGCTAGTGCAATGAAAAAAGATGTCTGTAACGTGATATTTTCATGAAAAAATAATTCTTGAGAGAAAAATGTTTCATACATTTTAAACAGGAATATATTAATAATACTTACCCACATTAATGTTACCTTTAAGTGGCTCTTTCGAACAAATTCTGCAATTGCATACACAAGAAAGACAATAAACATGTACCAATAATATTGGTCTAAATGGAACAAAGTATAGATAAATCCTTGTATGATAAGAATAATGGAAAAGAAATAGTTATATAAAGGGCGATCATATATATACGTATAATAGAAATAACCAATGATTAAGATTCCTAGAATAACAAAGCTGAAAGAGGAAAAGGCCAGTTCGCTATATATTTGAGCATACAGATTTACGAGAATACCAACAACGAAAAATAATGGATGCTTATACAAGATGAAAAGCAAGAATCCAATGATATTCCAACTGATAAGTGGCCATATATTCACAAGGTTTATGTGATACATTTGAATGACTAATAACAGTGTAGCTCCAAAAAAGATGTACGCTAACACAATAAAGCTTATTCCGTAAATATGAGCAGGAGTATATGGGTCTTCTTCAGATTGCTTACGACTTTTCATGAAAAAGGAATGACCACAAATAAATAGGGTTAGCATGACAAGAAACATGAGAATAACTTTTGATAGCTGGGGAACTTGTGCCCAATCTGAAAAAACAAAAATGAATATACCAATACTCGTTAACAAGACCGCAAGTATGACTAATAAATAACTTTGATCCCGTCTTTCATAGCGATTCATAATACGTGTAAGTTGTTCTTCTGAAATGATTCCTTCCCGTACCCACTCCGTACCTTCCTGTTTAATTTTTTGACGGTTCATAAACATCCTCCTCTAATCGCGCTTCATGTATATTGTATCAAATATAGTGTGCACTTACCTAATAGTGGACGAAAATCACAGATTGGAAGATTTAGGTATGGGTTGTACCCATTTAAGATGTGATCTTGATTGGAGGGGTGGATCAAATATAGGATTGTCGGCGACACGGATCAAGGTTCGGTGAGTTCTTCAAAGTTGCTGCAGAGTCTGTGACGAAAGCACTAAAAAATAATATACATTTTTAAAGAACACTGCTAAAATTTTATAATTTATTGGCAGTGTTCTTTTTTGTATTTTTCATTGATCCGTATACATCCTTATCTCCAAAGGGTTCTTACAGAAAAAAGTGTTCTTAATAAAGTTTGTTGTAAACAATATTGTACGTTATAACGAGCGAAAGAAAGGGAATCGCCAATAAACGTTCATTATATCGCACAAATGACGATATTTAACCCTTTTCAAAGGGGTACTTTTGAGCTATACTTCGTTTAGTTCGTTCGTAGTAGAGAACAAATCGCACGTTACAGAGAACAATATGAGTACGAATACATACAAAGGAAGGAGGAAAGACCGCGAAAAGCGATTGTTCCACTTGTATGGCTTCACATAATCAATTGAGTTGCCATACTCCAAGTGGAAAATTGAACTTATATTGTGATCACATCATTCGTTTAAGTCAACAGAATGAACACTAAAAAACATTTAAAAAACTAGGAGGAAACAAAAAATGAGTATTAAGAAAAAAATAGGTATGGGAATCGGGACAGCAATTTTAGGATTATCGTTAATAGGTGGGGGAACGTTTGCATATTTTAGTGATACAGCAGTATCTGAAAACACATTTGCAGCAGGAACATTAGATTTAGCAGTGAATCCAGAAGTTATTATCGATGTTGATAACTTGAAGCCAGGTGATTACATGCCTCGTACATTCAAGCTTGAGAACAATGGGTCGCTAGATATTTCTAAAGTGTTGCTTGAGACAGATTACACCGTCGAAGGAGCTTCAGATGATTTTGGTAAGCATATTATGGTGAATTTCCTAATCAATAAAGATAAGAGTGGTTTAATTATCCCTAAAACGGTTGTGGCAAGTAAGACATTGCATGAATTAAAAACAATGTCACCTGATGCTGTTGAAGGATTATGGTTTACTATATTCGGTGAAGATAGTGGACTGAAAGCAGGGGATACTGATGACCTTATCGTAGAATTTGAATTTGTAGATAACAACAAAGATCAGAATGAATTCCAAGGAGCTAAGCTCAATTTAGAGTGGACTTTTAACGCGTATCAAACTGAGGGAGAAAGAAGATAAATAGAATATATGAAGGAGGGGGCATTCCTCCTCCTTCTATTTACGTATATTCAAAAGAACATAAAATATATTGTGTCCTTTTGAATATACGTAACATACGAATATGTATTAAAAGTGAACCTATGATGCGTTTTTTTAAAAAATAAATGCCCGTTTATGCACAATATTCATTCAAGAAAGGTGAGGATAACTTTGAGAAGTACACGGATACGTAAGTTTAGACAAAAACATCAGTGGTTAATCATCTCTTTAAAAACAGTTTTAATTTTCTATATTGTTCTTTATTCTGCAAGTTATTTAACAACAGATACTGTAGCATATTTTGGTGAGAAAAATGTAAGCAACATTATGATTGCAGCAGGCACTTGGGAGAATGAGGAAGATGAGGACGAAGAAAAAGATGAGGAAGAAAGAGAAGAAGGGGAAAAGGATTCTGTACAAGAAGAAGAGGAAGAAGACAGGAGTTCCTTAGCTTTCATTACACCAGGTGATACGACTCAATCCAAGTGTCACATGGAAGTACAAGTGACTAATGATGGAGAAGGACCTATGTTATCTGAAGGATTTTATGAAGTATATTATAGCGAACAAAAGAATCCAAAAATTGAAGGAGAATCTGTTGCTCTGGGCGAGAATGAAGGAATTATTCCCGTTCTTACCAAAGGAGAAGAAATATCGATATCTTTTGAGCCAAATAAAAATGGTATGTACCAGTTTGTTTTATATGGAAATGATGATATTCCGGAAGAAGAGTGGATTTGGAGTGACGTCATTGAAATAGAGTGTTTAAAGGAAGCAGAAAAAACAGAAGAGGAAGAGAAGCAAGAAGAACCAACAAACGAAACCGATGAATTGATAATTGATAAAGAAGAGGAAGGCGAAATGGGAGACGATGGGGAAGAATCAACTACCGAAGAAAACAAAGATATGCCTTCAATAGAAGATGATGAGGATGTGGGTGAAGATGAAACAGAAGAAAATACTAAAGTGGACGAATAGAGTCGTTACGAGTGTGTTATTTATTTTATTCATAAGTGTAGCCCTTATGGTTTTTGTGACAAAGGTTTCAGGTGAAGAGCCAAATTTGTTTGGGTATCAATTAAAAACGGTGTTATCTGGATCGATGGAGCCAGATATACAAACAGGTTCGATGATTGCAGTGAAACCTGGCGGAGATATGACCCGTTTTACAGAAGGTGACGTAATTACATTCAAAGAAAATAATGACACTCTAATTACCCACCGGATTGTAGAAGTTATTCAAAGTGGCGAAAATACACTTTATCGTACTAAAGGTGATAATAATAATGGCGTAGATATAGAACCAGTATTATCAGATAACGTCGTCGCTCATTATACAGGATTTACGGTTCCTTATGTAGGGTATATCACGAGTTTTGCACAGTCAAAAAATGGAGCATTCCTTCTAATTATTCCAGGAATTTTACTAGTAGCATATTCAGGGTGGACGATTTGGCGTTCGTTAGCCAACTTAGAACTACCTCAAAAAGATCAACCAGAATCACCAACAAAAAAGCAGCATGAAGAATCCACGGAAAAAGCTTAAATAAACCGCATGACCAAACCTGTGAAAGGGGGAAAATCTTGAAGACATTTAGAAGTTTTACTTTCTTTGTCCTAATGACTTTGTTGCTAGTAGTTTTACCCATACATGCTTTTGCAAGTGAGAGTGAGCAGGAAGTTAGATTGGAGATCCTGCCGGCAGAATCCCTTTTTAATATTGAAAACATGAAGCCAGGGGATTGGGCACCACGAACTATACAAGTTCGAAATAGTGGATTACAAGATCTTCAATATGGAGTCACTCTGGAAAATACCGGTGCAGATACTTTATTTAATGAAATTTATCTTGAAATTGCTGATGAAGAAAGTAATTTATATGACGGGAAACTTGCTGATTTTACGTCCCTCCCCATTAGGGAACTCCCTACAACAAAACAAGAAGATCTGCATATAACGTTACGCTTTCCAGAACATCTTGGAAATGAATATCAAGGATTAGATGTTCATTTTTCCCTTATTTTTACCGCAGAAGATTTAAAAGGAAGCAAAGATTCAATAATGATTGATAGTAAGGTAGGCACTGACAATGGCCAACGAGAAGGTTCACTGTTGCCGAAAACTGCGACAAATATATTTACACTAGCATTCATCGGCATTATTCTAACGACCAGTGGAGCATTGCTTGTATTATTCAATCGAACAAAAACGACATATGAAAAATGAATCGATAGTGCTAGTTTTTTTAGGGAAAATACGAAGGAAATAGCCCAAAACGATGGATTCGACAATAATCTACAAGCACCTCCAGAGATTGTAACAGAACTAGTTTATATTAGACAAAAGAAGTCATCCTAAAACCTTTGTCTATATAGTACAATCGATGTATACAATAGAAAAAACACCCTTGTTGAAAAATAAGGGTGTAAAATCACGGGTCTAAGGTCACGTACAAAGACGGCCAAGATGTCCTGATAGGATAAAATGGGAGGAAAGGGAAATGGGTGTAGTCATTGATGGACAGCATCTTGATGTGGAATGGGTTCGCTTAATAAAAGAAGCTAGAGATTTAGGGTTAACGGCGGAAGAAATTCGACTATTTCTGAAAAACAATCCAGAATACCCAGTTTGTAAGCAAAAATGTACGCATGATTTCTAAGAATCATTGTTTGGATGGGGGGAGCATTATGAAAGATGCCCCAGCATATTGCTAAATGTAGAATCACACACCAAATCTATGCTATAATCTCTACAGGAAGAAGGTGTGTGCACTTGATTGGTGAAAAAATTAAAACACTTAGACAAGAACAAGAATTATCCATATCCGAATTAGCCGATAAAGCTGGGGTGGCTAAATCATATTTAAGTTCGATTGAACGTAGTATTCAAACAAACCCATCCATCCAGTTTATGGAAAAAGTCTCTCAGGTGCTAGGTGTTTCTGTCAATGATCTCTTACAAGAGCCTACTACAGAAGAAAATGCTGTAGAAGAATTAGACGAAGAGTGGTTAGATATTGTTCGAGATGCTATGGAATCAGGTGTGTCTAAAGAACAGTTTTTAGATTATCTAGAATTTAATAAATGGAGAAATAAACAGTCTAAATAACATACAATACCAATACTTTGAATGTAACTGATCTTACATTCATTCAATCGGTCAAAAATACCATCCTTTCATGAAATGAAGTGTGGTATTTTTTGCATGTCACTATAAGGGTTTTAAAGGGGGTAGTTCTTTGAATTTACCACCTTATTTTGTTACCATACTAGTAGGAATTTAATTGCCTTCGATAAAGGTATCTACTAGTAAGTGAAAGTGTTCAGAATGTTTTGTAATAGAAGTTGTTAGTTTAGTGAATTTCATAATACGTATTTCATGCCATTTCACTTCAACATGTAGTTCCGTTGGAGCTTTCGGAACTACATGTTGTATTGATATAGCTAATTTTGGTCATTATGAAATTCATTCAGGTAATAAACGTTACACATAAAAAGGAGCATACTCCCATGCAAACTAGAGTAGAAACAGACAGTTTAGGATCAAAAGAAGTACCAAATGATGCATATTACGGTATTCAAACATTACGAGCATTGGAAAATTTTCCAATTACTGGAATCCCTGTACATCGAGAATTAGTTCTAGCTCTTGCAGAAGTAAAAAAAGCAGCAGCAATCGCAAATATGCATACAGATATGTTAGCAAAACCGATTGGGAATGCTATTGTACAAGCTGCTGAAGAAGTGATTGGTGGAAAATATGCTGATCAATTCATTGTGGACTCCATACAAGGAGGAGCAGGCACTTCTATCAATATGAACATGAATGAAGTGTTAGCGAATCGCGCTTTGGAATTGCTAGGAAAAGACAAGGGGGATTATCATGCGTGTTCTCCAAATACACACGTAAATATGGCCCAATCAACAAATGATACTATTCCAACTGCATTGAAAATTGCTTCATACCGCATGGCAGAAGAACTCATCACTGTTATGGAGGATCTGAAAAAAGCCTTTATACAAAAAGAAAATGAATTTCAAAATGTTTTAAAAATGGGACGTACGCATTTACAAGATGCTGTTCCGATTCGTTTAGGACAAGAATTTGGAGCCTATTCTGCAGTTGTCTGTCGAGATATTCGCCGTGTGAAAAACGCAGCAGAAGAAATGTTAATGATTAATTTAGGCGCAACAGCGGTAGGTACAGGGTTAAATGCGAAACCAGAATACATTGAAAAAGTGGCATCTCAACTATCTTCTCAAATAGGAATCAAAGTGCACGTTGCAGAAAATTTAGTAGATGGTACTCAAAATACAGACGGGTACACATCATTATCAGCATCCCTTAAAATAGCTGCATTAAATATGTCAAAAGTGAGTAATGATATTCGTCTAATGGCTTCAGGTCCCATGACAGGCTTACAAGAAATTTTCTTGCCAGCAAGACAACCAGGTTCATCCATTATGCCAGGAAAGGTTAACCCGGTAATGATTGAATTGATCAACCAAGTCGCATTTCAAGTGACAGGGAATGATCAAACTATTGGAATGGGTTCTGAAGCAGGACAATTTGAGTTAAATGTGATGGGACCGGTAATTGCATTTAACTTGTTACAATCCTTAGAGATTATGAAAAACGGTTTTGACGTATATACTCGTTTTGCAATTAGTGGTATAGAAGCAAATGTGGAGAGATGTAGAGACTATGTAGAACGAAGTTACGGAATCATTACTGCTCTAAACCCACACTTAGGATATGAAACAGCTTCTAAAGTCGTTCAACAAGCTCAAGAAACTGGTTTAACGATAAAAGAAATTTGTGAGGCTCATAACTTACTTACAAAAGAGGAAATTGAAACAATATTAGATCCATTTGAAATGACAACCCCTGGAATTTCCGGCAGCCAGTTCCTTAATAGGAAATAGAAGAAGCAGAACACCTTAAATCATTCGGCAAGATAAGTAATGGTTTAAGGTGTCTTTTTTGTGAAAAACATTCTGTATAGTACATCATATGAGTGAGGCACATTTAATGAATGTCATCATATGTATGTTCTACTACTGTTGGTGTTATAATAAACCAATGGTTGAATTAATCGCTGTTTAAAAAAGGATTATCCACAAATGGGCCAACAGTAGACATACGTGTTAATTGGGTTGCCATATATGTAGGAGTGTATGGCATATCATTTTTTAACCACCAAATAATTACACCTAAATATGCAGATGTTATATATGCAACAGATAAATCTACTGGCACTTTATACGTTATATCCTGATTACGCATGTATGATGTTCCTTCTTTAACAAAATCTTTAATGATTTTGCGCACAGCTTCAGTGAAATAATAATTATTTTCACGAACAAGCATAATTTGATAAAATTTGTTTTTCTCAATCATTTTTTCAAATAAACGAACGAATATAGGATGTGGGTTTTCGCTTTTATATTCATATTCAACTGCTTTAACTTCCACGCTAATCTTTAAATCGTTTAGCGCTTCATCGAGTATTTGTTCGAGTAAATGATCTTTATCATAGTAGTGCAAATAAAAAGTTGCACGATTAAGTGTAGAGCGCTGCGCAATCTCTAGTACGGTAATACTTCTGTATTCTTTTTCATCCATTAAGTCAAGTAGGGATTTTTCAAACATTGCTCGTGTTCTTTTTACACGAGGATCCAATTTTGTATCCAATATGTATCCTCCATTCAACATTTTATGATCTTATAGACATTATATTATATATTGACTACAAAGCAACACTCTATCGCATATTGATTATTGCTTTAGTCCCATAATAGGATATAATAGAAGTAGAAGACACAGTGTCTATTAAGTAAAATATTTTACTACTTTTTATGTATTTGTATGCTAATTTAATTCATATGTACAAGTAATGTAATCGTTTTCCAAATACACCAAGGAGGAATAAAACATGCTTTCAAAAGACAAAGTAACATGGGACTTAGAAACAGACGTAGTAGTGTTAGGTAGTGGTGGTGCAGCATTAACAACTGCCATTCGTGCAGCTGATGAAGGTGCTGAAGTAGTAATTCTAGAGAAATCCGATGAAATTGGAGGTACTACAGCTTTCTCCGGCGGGATTCCTTGGATTCCTGAAAACCGTTATATGAAAGAAAAAGGGATTAAAGACTCATTTGAAGAAGCTAAACAATATCTTTCACACTTAACAGGAGGAAGCGAGCCAGATCCTAAGTTAGTTGATCTATATATTCATGAAGGTAAGCATATGATTGATTATCTATATGAAAAGACACCTGTACGATTCTCTATACCAAGAGGATATGGAGATTACTATGCGAACAACCCAGGTGGTAAAAATGAAGGAAGATCTTTAGACCCTGAACCATTTCCATTAACTGAATTAGGGGAATGGGAACATAAAATCAGAAGAAACCCGATTTTCCCTCCATTAACATTAGCAGAAGGCGGAGCGTCTGATCCAAGTAAAGCTGACTTCTCACTCGTTGCAGAACGTATGGAGAAAAACATTACAACAATGGGTAGAGCGCTTATTGGTGGACTGTTTAAAACAGTACTAGATTTTGGAGTGAAAACATACTTATCTACTCCGGGGGAAGAGCTTGTCATGGACGATGACGGTGCAGTTGTCGGAGTTCGTGCAGTAAAAGATGGAGAAGATTTCTTTGTTGGAGCTAGAAAAGGTGTCATGATTGCTTCAGGAGGATTCGAGTGGAACGAAGAACTTGTAAATACTTTCTTAAGTGGTCCAATTACACATCCACAATCACCTGCATACAATGAGGGTGATGGTTTAATTATGGCTATGGAAGCAGGAGCCGCATTAGGTAATATGGATAGTGCTTGGTGGTCACCAGCTTTCGTCGATCCAACAATTGAATATGAAGGTAGAGTGTATAACCAAATAGACTCTTCAGCACGTACGATGGCAAACTCAATTATGGTAAACAAATCAGGTAAACGTTTTGTTAACGAAGGAGCAACATATCAAGATTTACCGAAAGCATTTTATACGTATGATCAGAACACGCAAACACTTGCAAACTCTGGTGGAGCATGGATGATTTTTGACCAACAATTAAAAGACCGTGCACTAATTGTAACGATGGCACCAGGTGAAGAAGCGCCTGATTGGGTACCTCAATCAGATAGTATTGAAGGGCTTGCAAAACAAATTGATATTGAACCAGAAGTACTTGAAGAAACAATTAACCACTGGAACGAAAATGCCCGCAACCATGTTGACCCTGATTTCGGCCGTGGTGGATTATACTTTGGTAATATGGCGACAGGTGGAGCTGGAATTGAAGCAATGATTGGACCAATTGAAAAAGCGACATTTTATGCACTTCCAGTTTATCAAGGAGCACTTGGTACGAACGGTGGTCCACGTATTGATGAACATGGACAAGTTATCAGCCTTCGCGGAGAGCTAATCCCAGGATTATATGCAGCTGGTAACGCAGCAATGGGTATTCTAGGAGGAGCATATCCAGGTGCGGGCGGAACCATTGGACCTGCTTTAACATTTGGATATTTAGCTGGGAAACACCTTGCAAACACTGCAAATAGAGAGCTTTAATAAAGAAACAACAGAAAAAATATGAGGAGGTTTTCACTATGCCAAGTGGAACAACTGAAGTAGTATTAGATTTACCTATTGAAAACATTTGGGATTTTGTAAGTGATATGGATAAGTGGGCACCACTTGTACCAGGATATATTGAACATGAGATTATTAGCGATATGCAATCTACATGGACGTTTAAAGGCGATATCGGAATTATGCAAAAAACTGTTAAATTACAAGTTGATATCAAGGAATGGATTGAGCCTACAACTGTAACGTTTGATTTAACAGGTCTGAATGAAAACTTCGCTGGAAATGGTTATTTCCAAGCAGATGCTTTATCAGATCATCAAACAAAAATGACAGGAAACTTAGATATTACAGCTAAAGGAATGATGGGACCAATGATCAATGCGATCTTGAAAAACTTTGTTCCAAAAACAGCTGAAGATTTAACTAACCGTATTGCAGAAGAAATTGTTGCAGTAAACCAATAAACACAGTTGATTTGTTGGAGGCTAGAAAATTTAGAGTCAGAAGTTCTCATTAAATAGAACTTCTGACTTTTTTAATGCTTTCTAAAAGTGAGTTGAATTTGCTGATTCCCTCATTTCAAAAACCTAACGTAAAGGAGATCTTCACCAAAACATTCGCACTTTAAAGAATTTCATAAAACGTATTTTATGCCATATTACTATAATATGTATTGATATAGCTGATTTGGGTAATAATAAAATACATCCTCTTATATAGACAATTTATAAACATGGAACCCAATATCAATGATTACTCTGTAATCCGTAGCATTTACTACCTAATAGTCGAATAAAATGCTTACATTCGTTTCATAAATGCTCATCAATATTAAAGGTGCTAGATGCGTTTATATACGGTTTGCGCTAGAAGGTGGGTTCGTTATACTAAAGTAGATAATAAAAAAGGAGTAGATCAATGAATTGGTATGAGAAGTTAAAAGAGTATTTCCCTGTAGAAGAAATGAAGTCAAAGAGGCATATGGATATACTCTTAGATGAAAAAGACGATGTATATTACAAGGATGAAGGGCCATATCACGTGTTGATGTATGCAGAGTTTAAAGACTTTCTATTCATCGATTATTTATGGGTCTCTGCACAATCAAGAGGAAAAGGAATTGGACATCAACTAATTGAAAAAATGAAAGAAAAAAACAAACCCATTATTCTTGAGGTCGAACCAATCGATTATGAGGATACGGATTCCGCGAAGCGATTGCGCTTCTATCAGCGTGAAGAATTTACACACGCCCAATCCATTGAATACAATCGTAAATCATTAGCAACAAATGAAGATACAGTACTTGAAATCTTGTACTGGTCACCAGACGATCAATCAGAAGACTTTATTTACAATCAGATGAAAAAGATGTATGAATCCATTCATACGTATAAGGATATAGAAATTTATGGAGAATCCTATCAGCCGGTAGTAGAAGTCCTTGATTATGATGAAAATCGTGAATCAGATGATTTATTAGAAGAAGCTTTAGAGCTTAGTAAATAGTTTTCAAACAGAAAAAACCTTTATACACTCATCTTTATGAGGTATGAAGGTTTTTTCTGTTCTTTTTTCAATGCTATCACATATATATAGAAATAGTGTGTGAATATGGATAAAGAAGGTGATGGTATGGATGAATTTTCATCTCAAGATGAATCAAGGAAGAAAGAAAGTAAAAAAGATGAAGAGCTAGAAAAATACCGAAGAAAAAACACAGGGAAAGGTAAGAACCTTACAAGTGATGCGGGATTAAATATTTCGAATGATCGCTGGTCTTTACGTGCTGGTAAACGTGGTCCAACATTATTTCAAGATTTTCATTTTTATAAAAAACAATCCCATTTTAATCGAGAACGCATTCCTGAGAAAGTAGTGCACGCTAGAGGAGACGGGGTATATGGAGAGTTTGAATTATATGAGTCGATGAAACATATAACCACTGCCCACTTTCTCCAAGAAGCTGGAAGGAAAACACCTGTATTTGTGCGATTCTCAAACTTTATTGGGAGTAAAGGATCGAAGGATACAGCAATTGATATTCGTGGGTTTGCAACAAAGTTTTATACCGAAGAAGGAAATTATGATATGTTGGCACTTTCATTTGCAGTGTTTGCAGTAATGGATGCGATGAAATTTGCTGATTTTGTGCATGCTGTAAAGCCAAACCCAAAAACAGATGTACCTCAAGCAACAGTTGCCCATGATAATGCTTGGGATTATATTTCTAGTAACCAAGAAATAGCTCATTTTATTATGTGGTTAATGTCAGACCGAGGTAGACCTCGCAGTTGGCGAATGATGGAAGGCTATCCTGTAAACACTTTTCGTTTCATGAATGCTGAAGGAACCTCAACCTTTGTTCGGTTCGTATGGAAACCAATGTTAGGTGTACATTCGTTACTGCTAGAAGAGGCGAATATCATTGGTGGGGTAGATCCAGATTATCATCGAAGAGATTTGCATGAAGCAATTAAGCGAGG
>Ga0079226_10002361_pt1 | contig 14572 bp, 12 predicted proteins | sample Poulit2014_FD_76345 | JGI IMG/M metagenome (GOLD analysis project Ga0079226, IMG submission 76345) | Agricultural soil microbial communities from Georgia to study Nitrogen management - Poultry litter 2014 | ecosystem: Environmental > Terrestrial > Soil > Agricultural land | place: USA: Georgia... | reverse complement strand
TCCATGATGGTTAGACATTAAAATCTAATGATCATGGAGCATTTTAATTATTTGAAGTTTTTTTATAAAAAACTATTTAAACTCAATCGGTGCGAGATAATCATCAATCGGATGAGCAGCTGTCAACTTATGAACTTCCTCTTTTATTTTATTTAATTCAAGTTCATCATCATGGTTATCAATTGTTCGCACAATTAGCCGAGCAACTTGGCGGCAATCATCTTCTTTAAAACCACGAGTAGTGATCGCTGGAGTCCCTAGACGAATACCAGAAGTTTTAAAAGGACTTAATTTTTCAGCTGGAATTGCTTCTTTGTTAGTGGTGATCGAAACAGAGTCCAAAGCTTCCTGGGCTTGTTTCCCATTCAGCTCTGTCTGTGATAAGTCCAAAGTCAGCAAATGATTATCCGTCCCACCAGAAACAACGCGAATATGATCATAATGAGAAAATTCATCCGCCATAGCCTGTGCGTTACGAATAATTTGAGCCGCATATTCCTTAAATTCTGGTTGGAGGTCCTCATGCAGCATCGTTGCTTTCGCTGCGATCACATGATCTAGTGGGCCGCCTTGAGAGCCTGGGAAAACAGCAGAATTGATTTTTTTTGCATATTTCTCTTTAGCAAGTATTAATCCGCCACGAGGACCACGTAACGTTTTATGTGTAGTAGTCGTTACAACATCAGCATACAAAACTGGATTTGGATGAAGCTTTGCAGCGACCAAGCCAGCAATATGTGCCATATCAACCATTAGATACGCACCAACATCATCAGCTATTTCCCGGAACTTAGCCCAATCGATCGTCCGACTATAAGCTGAAGCACCTGCGATGATCAAATTAGGCTGTACATCACGTGCAACTTTCAAAATTTCAGCATAATCAAGCAATTCAGTTTCTGGATCTAAACCGTAAGAAAAAGATCGATATAATTTGCCGCTAAAGTTGACCTTCGCTCCGTGTGACAAATGTCCACCTGCATTAAGGTCCATCCCCAAGATCTTATCTCCGGGATTTAAAAATGCTGCATAAACTTCTTGATTTGCCTGCGAACCTGAATGAGGTTGTACATTGGCATATTCAGCTCCAAAAAGCTGCTTAGCTCGGTCAATTGCCAATTTTTCAATAATGTCAACATATTCGTTACCACCGTAATACCGTTTACCTGGATAACCTTCTGAATATTTATTAGTCAGTACCGAGCCTTGCGCCGCCCTAACAGCAGGAGAAACAATATTTTCGGAAGCAATCAACTCGATATTATTCTCTTGCCTTTGTTGCTCATTTTCAACTGCTTGCCACAATTCCGGATCTAATTCTTGATAATTCAACTGAAGATCAGCCCCCTTTTGTTTTCTAAAGTATATAATAACATGATATTGATTCACAAAGTCATAATAAATATAAATTGACCTTACATATAAAAAGACAAGGATCTTCATCCCTGCCTTTTTAAACTATTTAATTAAAAGAAATGACGTATAATATCTTTGATCGGTGGTAATTTTGGAATACGATGTTTCTTAGAAAGGTACTGCGTACCAAACTTAGTATAACCTTTTGCTTCATCGGCAACAATTTGTCCAGGAAGTGGTGCATCATCAGCAACATATGCATTGATCAAAACTGGACGATCCTTAACTTTGTATGCTTTTTTAAGGGCCATATCAAATTCTTGCTTATTAGTTACTGTGTAACCAATACCACCAGCAGCCTCTGCAAATTTGGCATAATCCATATCTTCTAAATCAATTGCATAGTTCAATTGACCAGCTGATTGTTGTTCATATTGAATAAATGCTAATTTACGATTATTCAAAACGATATTGATCAATGGCATTTTATATTTAGCCGCTGTGGCAAAGTCTTCCATCACCATTGAAAAAGCACCGTCACCATTGATCGAGATCACCTGCCGGTCTGGATAAACTTGTGAGGCCGCAATTGCAGCTGGTAAAGCACATCCCATCGTACCTAACCAAGACGAGATCGTGTATTGTTGCTTAGGACCAACTGGCAAATAGCGAGCACTCCAAGAAGTTGCTGTACCAACATCAATTGCATAAACAGCATCTTTTGGCGCAGTTTTGTAAATTTGATCAAATAAAACTTCTGGTGCTAAAGGTAAACCTTTTAATTCGCGTTTTGCTTCAACCCAAGAGTTCCAAGTAGCCATATGCTTTTGACAGTTAGCCAAGAATGACCCATCAGTGGCTTCTAGTCCACTATTTAAAATTGCTTCAACGACCTCACCTGCATCGCCATGAATAGCGATATCAGCTGGGAAACGTTTATTTAGGTGGCTAGGTCCAAGGTTGATCTGAATACTCTTAGCTCGACCTGGCTTAGGCAGATATGGTGTATAAGGATAATTAGTTCCGACCATCAAAACTAAATCTGCAGATTTCATTGCTTGATAAGCAGCCTTAGTTCCCAATTTACCGACCTGTCCTAATGAATTAGGATGATCATCTGGGATCAACCCCTTAGCAGGTAAAGTTTGAATAAATGGGATCTTATAAGTCTCCACAAAGCGCTGCATGATCTCACCAGAGTGTTTGATACCTGTCCCAAACAAAGCTACTGGTTTTTTAGCACGATTCAATAAATCAACAGCTTCTTCAACTTCATCTTGAGGAACAACTGGTTTTTGCAACTTAAATGAACCTGCAGTTGGTTTGAAAGCAGTAGCTAATTTTTGTTGTGGTATATCATCAGGAATAGTCAACACTGCTACACCGTTTTTTTCATATGCAGTACGAATAGCTTCGTCAACAGTTTCAGCCAAATGATCGACTGAAGTTATCGAACGGTTATAAACAGCTACATCTTCAAATAACTGAGGTGTATTTACTTCCTGAAAGAAACCAGTATTAAGCAAGTTAGACTCTACTTGACCTAATAAAGCTAACACAGGTGCATGGTCCATTTTGGCATCATATAAACCATTTAGCATGTGTATAGCGCCAGGTCCACCGATCGAAAGACAAACTGCTAATTTGTCAGTCAATTTGGCTTCTGCTGCAGCAGCTAAAGCACCAACTTCTTCATGACGAACTTGAATAAACTTAACTTTATCAGATTGACGTCTGATACCATCGACTGTCGTATCAATTGAATCACCTGGTAAACCATATACATGGTCTACGCCCCAAGCAGTTAAAACATCTACTAATCTATCTGCTCCATTTTTCATTACGATACTATCTCCCTCTGTTAAAAATTTACTAGGAACACGGCTTCCTTGCGTAAAACACTAACGAGAAAAGAAAAAATGTTCTTATATGGAATATTTGATCTTGTCAACTGTCGGTATTAATACCGTGTCTTTAATTACCAACACAGAATATTGTGCAAGATTCAGTTTACCGCAATCTTTTTATTTTTTCAAAGGATTTTCACAAATTAATGAAAGGAATGTATGAAAATTGTTGAAAAAGAATTTAAACCTTTTCAAATAGATATTAATTCAAGTTTTCTTTAATAAAACTAATGATCAAATCAACGATTTCAGGCTGTAAATAAGCCTCATCCATATGAACCGCACCTTCTAATTCAATTAAATCTGTAACATGTCCATTTTCATTCAATTTTTCATATAATTTTTCTGAATCAGCAACTGGGACAACTTCGTCTTTGGTCCCATGCAAGATCAAAAATGGAACTTTATTTTGGGCAGTAAATTGAAGTGGATCAGCTTTTGCATCAAGTTGTGGTGCTTCTTCAGGTTCTGCACCTAATAAGTTACGGTAAACAAAATCAAAGTCAGGTGAAGCACTATTTACTTTAGCAGATAACGGGTCTACCACTCCATACCATGGTATGGCAACTGAAACTGCACTGCTTTCGTCGAGGTAACTACCCCGATCATATTCAGTCATATCATTAGTTAAAGCCGTCATACTTGCTAAATGACCACCAGCAGATTCACCCATCACGACCACCTGATCTTTATTGATTTGATATTTATCTGCGTGTGCCTTCAGGTAACGAATAGCTGCTTTAGCATCTTCAAGTTGGGCAGGCCAGTTAGCAATATTACTATGCCGGTATTCAACACTTGCTACAACAAATCCTGCACGAGCAAAATCAACTAAATTAGGCAAATGAACATTATGGTCAACATCCATCCAACCACCACCGGCAAACCAAACCAATAACGGCATTGGTTTTTCCTGATTTTCAAAGTGTCTGATCACCGTTAATTTCAAATCACGTGTTGCATGACCTAACCAACCTGGGACCTGAGCATAAGTTACATCACTATCTTGCCATAAACCGCTGCGTTTTTTATCAATTTTAATAGTTTTCTTCAAACTTTAAACCTCCAATTATTAAATTAACATCAGTAAAATCGAGGAATTATATTTCACTCGACTCATAAAATACTATTATTTATTATTCTACAACATGAGAATTAACTATCGGTGCATATTTTGGTCCACAATAATGATTAATTAAGGAGAGATATTCATCACTACTTAACGATTTTCCGGTTGCAACCAAAAAGTCATAATGAACATCTAATTCAGAAATTTTAAATCCAGCCGATTGAAAGCCATTTGCTTCATAAAATGACAAACGTTTCCGTCGTGCTTGATAATCTGAATACCTAGGTGCAACCTCTTCAATTAATAGACAAACACGATTTTTTGAATATTTTTCTTTAACTAAGGCTAATGTAGCACTACCATAGCCTTCTCCTCTTAAATCGGGAGCGATGGCTAAAAATCCAATATAAGTCAAATCTTTTTCAGTCATGCAATAAACTAAACCAACCCACTGATTATCATCGTAAATACTCCAAAATTCATTATTAGTATCAGAAAAATGGCTGAATAATAAATCGTCCGGATACAATTCTTCGACCGGAAAAGCCTCCTGATAAAGCGAATATACTTTTTTAAAATCTGTTTTTTTTGGATCAGTTAAGCTGAGTTTTAAATTCATAAATAATTTTCCTCCTAAAATAAAAAACATAATGTCTTTAACATTATGCCATGTGTTTATTAGTTAAAATACCTTACCCATATATGTTCCTAAAGTAATATGGCGAAAATCAAAATCGGCCAATTCAGAAACTTTAATAACTTTTGTCACACCATGAGCCATCATTAAATTCAAAGGTGTTTCATCATCATCAGGTATCACCAAGACAATTGGCTTATTCATAGTTGCCAAGACACCACATTCATAAGCAATACCATCATCGATATCGCCAGGGTTAAAGAGCATAATACCAATATCGGAACCTTTGATCCCAGCAATATCAGCCCGGAATGTTTGAACTTGCCATTCTACGTCACCCATTAATTCGGGATGATCATTAACATTTAGATCCTTATATTGAAAATCTAATGGATAATGTGAAAATTTACGGCTAACAGTTGGATTTGTTTCAATCGCTTTTAAACCTGCCTGTCGCAACTTATCTTGTGCTTCACTAAACCAAGCACAACCAATGTAAGCTTTAACGGGGGCAACATCGAGGTCAGAAACAACATTATTTTCTTTTGAAAGACTCATTATTTATCTCCTTATTTTCTACTTAATAGACTTATATCAATTCTATAGAAAATGCTCTCAAAAAGCAATTGTTCAAAATAAATGTTTTGTCACTTATTTTTTATAACAAACCTAATTTCGAACCAAAAAATAGAGACCCAAAAATTGAATCTCTATCTAAAAACATTTTATTTTTTAAAACGATCGAAAAACGATCCGTCACCAGATGGTTTTTCACCAGAAGCAGATGCAAAATCATGCAAAGCCTCTTTTTGCTTTTTATTAAGCTTTTGTGGTGTAACAACTTTAACCGTAACGCGTTCATCACCGTTACCTTTACCACGCAAACGAGGAGCACCTTTACCACGTAGACGGAAAGTAGTATCGGTCTGAGTCCCCGCAGGAATAGTTAACTTAACTTTGCCATGCACAGTTTTAACTTCGATCTCATCACCTAAAGCTGCTTGAACAAAGGAAATATTTTGGTCTAAATAAATTTCAGAGCCATCGCGTTGGTAAATTTTACTTGGTGCAACTGTAAAGATAATATATAAGTCACCATAAGGTCCACCATTTTTCCCAGCTTCACCTTGTCCTTGCAAACGCATTTGATTTCCATCTTCAACACCAGCTGGAACAGTAACTTCAACTGCATGTTTTTCTTGTACTCTACCACTACCATGGCAAGTTTCACATTTTTCTTTGATTTCTTTCCCAGTACCGTTACATTGATCGCACTGTTGTTGTGTCATTACACGGCCAAGTGGCGTTTGACGTTGTACTTGCACGAATCCTCGGCCACCACACTTAGAACAAGTCTCTGGTGACGTGCCTGGTTTGGCACCATTACCACCACAAGTTTTACATTGTGTTTCACGAGTATAATCAACCGTAGATTTTTTACCGAAAATAGCCTCTTCAAAAGTTAAATGCATTTTATCTTGCAAGTCGCGGCCTTGACGTGGACCATTTGGATTACGTCCACGGCCAGCACCGCCGCCAAAAAAGGAACCGAATATATCTTCAAATCCACCGAAATCACCGAAACCGCCTTGATCGAAACCACCAAAGTCTCCACCACCAAAGCCGCCTTGTTGACCAGTTGAACCGAATTGATCATATTGAGCTTTCTTTTTTTCATCACCCAAAATGTCATAAGCATCGTTTACTTCTTTAAACTTTTCTTCTGCACCCTCTTCATGATTTATATCCGGGTGATATTTCTTATATAATTTCCGATATGCTTTTTTTATTTCATCAGCAGAAGCATCCTTGGAAACTCCAAGAACTTCATATGGATCTCTTTGTTCAGCCATATCCGTCCTCCAATTCATCTTACGTTCTTCTCAGCTTATCACATCTAAATTCAAATAAAAAGCCAAAGTCCATTGTCGGACTTCGACTTTTTAAATTACAGTTAACTAATTAGTTCTTGTCGTCCGGATCGACTTCTTTAAAATCACCATTTACAGTGCCATCATCAGAACCGTTGTCGTCTGAAGATGATGAGTCACTAGCATCATCGCCGCCTTGAGCTTTTTGTGCTTCTTGGGCTTGTTGATAAAGTTTAACTGACATATCTTGGACTAACTTAGTTAAGTCATCCTTCTTAGACTTCATGTCATCAACATTGTCAGCCTCTTGCGCTTTCTTCAAGTCGTCACGAGCATCCTTGATTTTTTGAACTTCATCTTCGCTAACAGCATCGTTATCTTTAACTTCATCCAAAGTCTTATCCGTTTGGAAGATCAGTTGATCAACTTCGTTCTTCAGATCAACTTCTTCTTTACGTTTCTTATCATTTTCTTCGTTTTCTTTAGCTTCGTTGACCATACGATCAATTTCGTCATCAGAAAGACCGGAAGAACTCTTGATAGTGATCTTTTGTTCCTTGTTTGTGCCAAGATCCTTAGCTGAAACATTTACGATACCATTCTTATCGATATCAAACGTAACTTGAATCTGTGGTACACCACGAGGAGCTGCAGGAATATCTGCCAATTGGAAACGGCCTAATGTCTTGTTATCAGCAGCCATTGGACGTTCACCTTGCAAAACATGGATATCAACGGCTGGTTGGTTATCAGCAGCTGTTGAGAATGTTTGCGACTTAGATGTTGGGATCGTAGTGTTACGATCGATCAACTTAGTAAATACACCGCCCATTGTTTCAATACCTAGTGATAATGGAGTAACGTCCAATAAGACAACGTCTTTAACATCACCAGTAATAACACCAGCTTGAATAGCAGCACCCAAAGCAACAGCTTCATCAGGGTTAACTGATTCATTCGGCTTGTGACCAGTTTCTTTTTCAACTAATTCCTTAACGGCAGGGATACGTGTTGAACCACCAACTAAGATCACTTCGTCAACATCATTATTTGACAAACCGGCATCAGATAAAGCATTTTGAACAGGAACACGTGTCTTTTCAACTAAGTCAGAAGTTAATTCATTAAACTTAGCACGTGTCAAAGTTGTTTCTAAATGCAATGGGCCTGCATCACCAGCAGTAATAAATGGTAAGGAAATTTGTGCAGATGAAATACCAGACAAATCTTTCTTAGCCTTTTCTGCAGCATCCTTCAAACGTTGCATAGCCATCTTATCCTTGGAAAGATCGATGCCATTTTCTTGTTTGAATTCTGCAACTAACCAATCAATGATCTTGTTATCAAAGTCATCACCACCAAGGTGTGTATCACCATTAGTAGAAAGTACTTGGAATACTCCATCACCTAATTCAATGATAGAAACATCAAAAGTACCACCACCAAGGTCATAAACCATGATTTTTTCATCTTTATCTGTCTTATCCAAACCATAAGCCAAAGCAGCAGCTGTTGGTTCGTTAACAATTCTTTCTACCTTTAATCCAGCGATCTTACCAGCATCTTTAGTTGCTTGACGTTGTGAGTCATTAAAGTAAGCTGGAACTGTAATAACAGCCTGTGTTACTGATTCGCCCAAATATGATTCAGCATATTCTTTTATATGTTGTAAGATCATTGCGGAAACTTCTTGTGGTGTATAATCTTTGCCATTTGCTGAAACTTTATAATTAGCTTCACCCATATGACTCTTGATCGAAGAAACAGTATCAGGATTTGTAATAGCCTGACGCTTAGCAACTTCACCGACTTGTGTTTCACCATCTTTAAACGCAACTACAGATGGTGTTGTCCGATTTCCTTCGGGATTTGTGATGATCTTTGGGTCTTTACCTTCAAGAACAGCAACTGCAGAGTTTGTGGTCCCTAAATCAATACCAATAACTTTTGACATACAATTCTACCTCTCTTAAAAATTAATTTTATTAATAGTATTTAACAAATTTACTGTGCAACGACGACCATTGCAGGTCTTAAAACACGATCTTTAAGCATATAACCTTCTTGATATACCTCAACGATCGTATCAGATTCTTGTCCCTTTTCTACTGGAACTGTCTTAACAGCCTGGTGAAAATTAGGATCGAATTTTTTATTTAAAGCATCCATTTTAACAACATCGTTATTTGATAACGCACTTTCGATATCATTGGCAACCATTTCGACGCCTTTTTTCAATTGCTGAGAATTTTCATCATCAACCTCGATATCCAACGCACGATTCAAATTGTCAACTGCTGGCAAAATAGCTTTAGCAATATCTTGGCCTTTGTATTTCAACAAACGCTCTTGCTCTTTTTGATATCTATTTTGTGTGTTAGCAATTTCAGCTTGTGCCCGCAAATACTTATCTTCTGATTCTTCAAGTTTTTTGGACAGTTCATCAATTTTAGCCTGTTGTGGATCTACTTTTTCTTCTGAAGCATCTTGCTTAGGATCTTCTTGTTCTGAACTTTTGGCAGTTGCATCTTCTTGCTCTTTTGCTTCTGTCTTTTCATTCATATTTTTTTCGTCGGCCAAATCAACACCCCTTTTCTTTATTCATTAAAGTCACGATAATAATTGCTGAGTCGTTGCGATAATTCAAATCGAAGCGCATCAACCAAACCCAAGACCTTGGAATATTGCATGTTGGTTGGGCCTAAAATAGCAATTAATCCCTCGCCATTGTTACCATCATGATATTTAGCCGAGATCAAACTATAATCACTTAATAGATTGTCGGATAATTCATCGCCAATGATAACAGCAAAATCACGGTTAGTTTTCAGAAGTTCATCTAAACCAGAACCATGATCAACTAGACTATAAACTGATTTAACCTGTTCAATATTATCGTTAGTTAAATAGTTTAGCAAATTTTTCTTTCCGTCAACGAAGACTTGCTGGTGCACGGCTTTGCCCAAAACATTATCGAAAACATCAAGTAAACTGATCGACCCACGTAAATATTTACGTAATTTTGGGGCATTTACCTGTAACTTGGCGCTCACTTCGTCAATTGGCAAGCCAACAACTTCCTCATTGATCAAACGAACAACAGCTTCTAATTGATCACCATGTATCCCCACTGGAACATTGTATATTTGACTTTCGACTGTGCCATCACTCGTTACCATGATCAACATAACTTGCGAACTTCCTAAAGGAACTAACCTAAAACCTTCAAGTTTAACATCTTTTGAACCAGGTTTTAATGAAATTGCTGTATAGTCAGTCATGCGAGATAAAAGTCTAGCGGACATTGCAATGATCTCATCGACTTTAGAAAAATTATTTGCTAAAGCATTTCGGATAACACCGAGTGCTTTTTGATCTAATTGAGTTGGCTTGACGATATTATCAATATAATAACGATAGCCACTTAATGATGGGACGCGTCCAGAACTTGAGTGTTCCTTCATAATGTAACCGGCACGCTCTAAAACAGCCATCTCATTTCTGATCGTAGCCGAACTGACATGAACAGGTAACTGTTCTTGTAGTTTCTTAGAACCGATCGGCTGACCAACATTCGCGTAGTCCTGGATAATCGTCTCCAAAATCAGTAATTGTCTTTCTGTTAACATCACAATCACCTCTTTTTAGCACTTAACACACCTGAGTGCTAAGTCAATTATTAATATACACGACATCTGTCGAAACGTCAAGGAAAGTCAATGTTTTTTGAAAGTTTTTCAGAAAGACTTAAAAACCTATTTTAATACCTCTATTGGACATTTCTTCTTTAAAATTGCTCTAGAATTTTTTTCATCTTTTTTCATTTGGTCAACTAATTCTGCTGCTCCTGAGAATTTGACAGATGGTCGTAAATATTTAAACCATTGGACACGCACTTTTTTGTCATAAAAGTCAGCTTGTACGTCAAACAAATTAATTTCAACTGTGATCAAACGATCAGGCCCAAAAGTTTCATTGCGACTAACTGAAGCCATACCATCAAACCAGTTATGATCAATTTCAGCCTTCACAGCGTACACTCCTACGTTAGGGAGCTTTTGTTGTTTACCACTTTTCACATTGATCGTTGGGAAACCAAGTTGTCGACCTCGTGCTTCACCATGAACAACTATCCCTGAAATTTCAAATGGGTATCCCAATAAGTTATTAACTTTTTCAATTTCTCCATGATCTAAGGCACTCTTGATCTGAGTAGACCCAACTTTTTCTGCACTTTCTTGTAATTCTGGTACCTCATATACATCAAAGCGACCATTCGCATACTGTGGCAACATCTGCATATTTGCAATTGAAGCTTTACCATAAGTAAAGTCAAAACCAGCTACTGCTGTTACTACATGTAAATCAAAGATATATTTATCTACGAAATCTTGTGGGCTCATTGGCACTAGGTTTTGATTAAACTCCACTACATAGGTAATATCAACACCAATTTCTGCAAATAACTCTAATTTACGATCCAAAAGCGTTAAATAACGGACCTGCGTTGGATCTAGGCTTTTGTAAGCTATTTTAGGATAACGGTCAAAAGTCATAACTGCCAACTGAGCATCCTTTTTATGAGCTATTTCTTGGGCTTTTTTAATTACCCTTTGATGACCACGATGAACACCGTCAAAAAAACCCAAGGCTAATACAACTGGTCCAGCAGGTATTAAATTCTTGTTATAAGGTTCAGATAAATTAATAACTTGCATTTTCACTTTCCTTTCACACTAAGTCGATCATTTGCTCCGGCTGATATCTTTTCTTAGATACATTGTAATAATAAAGACAACGTGCACGATTTTCGTAAAACAAAACGAGCTTATCTTCCGGAACTTCTTTTTTTTGATAATGCATATTTTTAGGTATTAAAAAGCCGCCATTCTTAATAGAATTCCATTCCTCGTCAGATAGTTCATAGCTAGTATATTTGCGTAAAGCATGACTAGCAGGACGTAAAACTTGTGCAAGTTGTTTTTCGTCCATTTTACCTAACTTTTCAATACTGATCGACTCTTCAAGTGAAAAACCGCCACTTTCTAATCGTGTCAAGTCTGACATGACAGCTGGAACATTAAGCTTTTTTCCCAAATCAACGGCCAAAGTACGTACGTAGGTCCCTTTTTGGCAACCAACCTCAAAAAATATTTTCTGTTGTCCTGTTTCAGGATCGAAAATCGTTGGACGGATCTGTTTAAAATAATCAACCGTAATTTTTCGCTCAGGGCGCTTTACCTGTTCATTATGTCGAGCGTAATCGTATAAACGACGCCCATTGACTTTAATAGCCGAATACATTGGCGGGATCTGGATCATAGTTCCAGTTAATTCCTGCATCTTTTCATCTATCTGAGCAGTTGGTATCTGTTGTTTAATTTCTTTTCTATCTATAACTTTGCCTTCTAAGTCTTCCGTCTCAGTCGAAAAGCCAAGCGTGATCTCACCTTGATAAACTTTACCAGAATCCATCATATAATTAACCACTTTTGTTGCATGACCAATACAAATCGGTAATACTCCATCTACATTAGGATCAAGCGTTCCTGAATGACCAACTTTTCTAGTTTTAAAAATTTTTCTACATTTAAAAACTGCGTCGTTACTAGTCATTCCTCTTTCCTTGTATAATGGCAAAATCCCGTCCATCAAAATCCCCTCACCTTTTACGCTAATATTTACCTGAACTAACCTCAAAATCAAAGAATAATTTAGCACTTTTTAAAAAAGCCGCCACAAAACAATGTTTTGCAGCGGCACTTTGCCGAAGCTGTTTTAAAATAAAGTATTCAACTTACGTCCTTTACTTTACGCAAAACATCTTCAGTATATCTATTGTTCCTCTTGATGCAACTTACGCAACAGCTCATCAATATGTTCACCATATTGTTCTGATTTATCCTGCTCAAATTCAATTTCTGGAGTCACATAGATACTCAACCTATGCCCAAGTTCTCCTCTGATCAAACCAGTTGCTTTTTTAAGCCCCTTGGCAGTTTTCTCCTGATCAGAAGCTAAATCGGACAAGATGCTGTAATAGATGGTGGCATGCTGTAAGTCACCAGTCACATCAACGCCCGTAATAGTTACACCCGTTACCCGTGGGTCACGCACACGTTTTTGTAAAATATCGTTGACTTCACGTTGAATTTCTTGCGCCAAACGACCAACACGTATTTGTTGTGCCATCATTATCCTCCTTTAACTGCTGACTGAGGTCAGTCTATTTTATCCAATTACTATTTTAGTTAACTGGTACTTCTTCCATGATATAAGCTTCGATTTGATCGCCAACTTTAATATCATTATATTTTTCGATCATCAAACCACATTCAAATCCTTGTTTGACCTGCTTAACATCATCTTTAAAACGTTTCAAACTAGCTAATTTACCTTCATAAATTACAATGCCATCGCGGATCACACGTACACCACTATCACGTTGGATATAACCATTCATTACATAACCACCGCCGATAGTTCCAAGCTTAGAAACCTTATAAGTTTCACGGATCTCGACTTGGCCAGTAACTTTTTCTTGATATTCTGGTTCCAACATAGCCTTCATAGCAGTTTCGATTTCATCGATTGCTTTGTAGATAACATTGTGCAAACGAATATCAACTTTATCTGAATCAGCCTGAGCACGCGCCCTTGGTGTCGGACGAACGTTAAACCCAACGATGATAGCATTAGATGCTTCGGCCAAGGTCACGTCACTTTCGTTGATAGCACCAACAGCCTCATGAATAATATTGACACGAACACCTTCAACATCGATTTTTCTGAAACTTTGAGCCAAAGCTTCAACTGAACCTTGAACGTCAGCCTTAATAATAACACTAACTTCTTTAAGTTCGCCTTCTTTTAAGGTATCAAACAAATTATCCAAAGTAACATGATTTGTTTTTTGGCGTTCACGCAATACAGATTGCTCGGCCCGTTTTTGACCGGCTGCACGTGCAGTTTTTTCATCATCAAACCCAACAAATCTATCACCTGAAGAAGGAACATCACTCAAACCAGTAATTTCAACTGGTGTAGCCGGTGTAGCTTCTTTGATCCGCTTACCACGAGCATTCGTCATGGTACGAACACGTCCAAAGGTATCACCGACAACGATTGGATCACCAGTATGCAACGTACCTTGTTGTACAAGCAATGAAGCAACTGGTCCTTTACCCTTATCCAAACGAGCTTCAATTACAGAACCGGCACCGTGTTGTTGTGGGTTAGCTTTTAATTCTAACATTTCTGATTCAAGTAAAATCATATCTAACAGTTCATCAATATTCTTACCAAATTTAGCAGAAATTTCAACAAAGATCGTATCGCCACCCCAACTTTCAGGGATCAAACCATATTCAGTCAATTGTTCCATTACATGGTTAGGATTTGCACCTGGCTTATCGATCTTATTAACTGCAACAATGATCGGAACTTCCGCAGCTTTCGCATGGTTGATAGCTTCGATCGTCTGTGGCATTACACCATCATCAGCAGCAACAACTAAAATAGTCACGTCAGTAATATCGGCCCCACGTGCCCGCATGTTAGTAAATGCCGCGTGTCCTGGAGTATCCAAGAAAGTGATCGTCTTATCATCATGGTGCAATTGATAAGCACCGATATGCTGGGTAATTCCACCTGCTTCGCCTTCCGTAATATGAGAATTACGCAATCGATCCAATAATGTAGTCTTACCATGGTCAACATGTCCCATAATAGT
>Ga0079226_10002360_pt1 | contig 14574 bp, 16 predicted proteins | sample Poulit2014_FD_76345 | JGI IMG/M metagenome (GOLD analysis project Ga0079226, IMG submission 76345) | Agricultural soil microbial communities from Georgia to study Nitrogen management - Poultry litter 2014 | ecosystem: Environmental > Terrestrial > Soil > Agricultural land | place: USA: Georgia... | reverse complement strand
TAGCTCTCCAGAGTGGTTTTCATTCGGCAACCGCATTTCGGCAACATTTTAAACAAAAATATAAAGTTAGCCCTAAGCAATGGCAAAAATGTTCTCAAAACGTCATAACGGCTTCTAAAAAGAAACCGTTATGAAGTAGAGACAGCTATTTTTTTGACTTCTTAATAAATTTCATCAAACGTCTACGTTTGCGTAATTGGTTCGGTGTTAATGTATTACGTTTACCCGCATATGGGTTATCTCCGTCTTGGAATAACATTATGATCGGAGAGCCGATAATCTGCAAACTGCGGCGATAATAATTGGATAAATAACGCTTATAAGAATCCGGTAATTTATCGATTTGGTTGCCGTGCACCACAATAATCGGTGGGTTATGACCGCCCGGATGCGCATATTTCAATTTAATTCTGCGGCCGGCAATCATTGGAGGTTGATGTTCTGTGGTAGCCATTTGCAAAATTCGTGTTAGCAACGATGTTGAATAACGTTTGGTTGCAGATTGATAAGCCTCATTGACAGATTCAAAAAGGTTACCGACACCGCTGCCGTGCAGTGCGGAAATAAAATGAACGCGCGCAAAATCAATAAAATCTAAACGACGATCCAATTCAGATTTAATGTTATCTTTGATTTCTTGACTTAATCCGTCCCATTTATTCACAACAATAACTAAAGCTCGACCGGCATTTAGAATAAAGCCGAGCAGTGATAAATCCTGATCGGAGATGCCTTCGCGTGCATCAATGGTGAGCAATACCACGTTAGCATCCTGAATGGCCTGTAAGGTTTTGATGACCGAAAATTTTTCTACGGTGAGGGTAACTTTCCCACGTTTACGCACGCCGGCAGTGTCAATAATGGTGTATTGCTGACCATCCCGTTCCATCGGAATATAGATACTGTCACGCGTTGTGCCCGGCATATCGTAAACGACAACTCGATCTTCGCCTAAAATGCGGTTGGTTAAAGTGGATTTGCCGACATTTGGGCGACCGACAATCGCAATTTTGATCGGTTTTTGTTCTGTTTCAGCATTATCTGCTGCGTCTTCATCCTCACTGTCGTCTATGATTTCATCATTGAGCGAAGTAGCTTCAAAATCAGAAAAATCGGTATCGGAAAGCGCAAAATCAAAATCTTCATCGTTCTCTGTTTCAGCGTCTTCACTCTCATCTTCCTGATAAGGGGCAAGAACATCTTGGATTAATTGTGTTACCCCTCTGCCTTGCGAAGCGGCGATTGGCGTGATTTCACCTAACCCTAATTGATAAAATTCACCGATATGCGAATCAGCGTCGATACCATCACTTTTATTGGCTACTACCACAGTGGTTTTTTCACGACGGCGAAGGTATTGTGCGATACCAATATCCGCTGCGGTTAAACCGGCACGCGCATCGACTAAAAAGAGAACAATATCGGCTTCATCAATTGCCAATAACGATTGTTCCGCCATTTTTTCTTCAATGCCTTGTTCTGAACCGTCAATACCGCCGGTGTCGATAACAATAAATTCTGTTCCGTTTAATTGACCTTGACCATATTTGCGGTCACGAGTTAATCCCGGGAAATTAGCGACAAGTGCATCACGACTACGAGTTAATCGGTTGAATAATGTGGATTTGCCCACATTCGGACGCCCAACCAGGGCAATGACAGGAGTCATAATCACCTCAATTTTTAATATTTATATTCAAATTATGCAGTTAAAAAATGGCGCACATTATAGCGGATTTATTGTGTAATCCTAACGTTTTATGCAAATTAAAAGCGCAAAATGCAAAAAATGCTATTCCAATAATGCAAAGTGCAGAAATTCTGCAAAGTGATTCGCCCAATAATATTCGTGGTGAATTTCATTTGCCATAACACGAAGTCTTACCTGATCAATGGGATGCCCCGTACGCAACAGAGCTTGATAATAGCGCAATGTACAATCAATATAGGCTTGATTCATATTGGAAATATATTCAGCATCGGCGTCGTCGCCTTCGTTAGTGCCGACCTGAATAAACACTTTGCCGTTGCGATTGAACGGATGGTAATGCAGAAAATCCAGAAAATCGGATTCACTGAACCAAGACGCAAGAGAAAAGACACCAAGATGCCCAAAAACATCCGGATAAGCTGCCCCCATATAAGCAGTAATAATGCCGCCCATTGAGCTGCCTGCCAGCAAGGTATATTGTGCTTCCGGTTTAGTGCGATAACTTTGGTCAATAAACGGTTTCACGGTTTCCACCACCCATTTACCATATTCCATTCCCATTCCGCCGGCATTTTTTGCCTCTTCGCTATTGCCGACATCGGTGCGCCAAGGCCCATATTCGTCCAAACGCCGTTCGCCGGCATTATCAATGCCAACGACGATCAGCTGAGGAAATTCGCGATGTTTTTTCAAAGTAGGAATCACTTTCCAAGAGTAACCGGAATAGGACTCTTTGCTGTAAAACACGTTTTGCCCATCGTGCATATAGAGAACAGGGTAGTGTTTCCACTGATTTTTATGGTAGTTTTTCGGCAACAAAACGCGCACGCGGCGCATATGATCATAATAGGGAACGTATAAAAAATGTTCTTGCATTTCAAGATAATAGTGATGCATAGCCATTCCTTTGCTGTAGTTTTAATCTTGGTTCACAAAATGTTGCAAGCCATATTGATAAAGTGCATTTTTTTTATAGCCATAAACTTCGGCAACAATCGCCGCTGCTTTTTTTAAGGGCAATTGCTGGCTGATTAATTGTAGGCTCAATAGCGCTTGAGGGTTGAATTGTTCTTCGTTATTTTCAACCGCACCTTCAACCACCAATACAATTTCACCTTTACAGCGATTGGCATCCTCTTTTAACCACGCAATCATTTCTGCAAGTTGATTGCCGTAAACGGTTTCCCACGTTTTGGTTAATTCTCTGGCAATCACTAAATAACGATCCGCGCCGAAAACGGTTTGCATATCTTGCAGGCTTTCCAAAATACGGTGTGTTGATTCATAAAAAATCAGTGTGCGCGTTTCCGTTTTTAATTCGGTAAGGCGATCAAGGCGTGCTTTGCTTTTTGCCGGCAAAAAGCCTTCAAAACAGAAACGATTGGAAGCAATGCCGGCAACGGAAAGCGCCGTAATCGCCGCACAACAGCCGGGGATCGGCTCAACACGAATATCTGCTTGACGACAGGCTCGGACTAAATGAAAACCGGGATCGCTAATCAGCGGGGTGCCGGCATCGGAAATCAAGGCAATATTAGTGCCTTGTTGTAACTTTTCAATGAGGGTTTCCGCTTTTTGTTGTTCGTTATGATCGTGCAAAGCAAAAAGCGGTTTTTTAATACCGTAATGATTTAATAACAAACCGCTGTGACGCGTATCTTCCGCCGCAATCAGATCCACTTGGTTGAAAGTATCCAGCGCACGTTGGCTAATATCGCTCAAATTGCCGATTGGCGTGGCGACAATATATAAAGTTCCGTATAAATTGCCCATAAATTAAGTCTTTTATTGCTTTTAAACTAAGAGATAAGTAAGATTTTATCGGTGCTCGACAAAAGGTCGAGCGGTCTTGTTTTTATAATGATAGTTTAAATTATCATAGGTATATATATGTTGAACATTCTATTACAACGAATGAATTTAAAAAATCTTTTACTGAGTTTTTTCGTAATGATCAGTGTAGCAGGATGTAGCAGTCTTATTGGTTCAAATAATACGATGTTACAAAATGAAGCCTATGCCAGTTCCGATTTTTACTTGGATAAGGCAAATAACAGCCAGGATCAGGATGAAAAAGTTAATTATCAGTTGCTAGCGATTCGTGCATTGTTAAATGAAAATAAAGTGGCGCAAGCTGCCAGCTTGTTATCTTCTTTGAATGATTTGGACGATACTCAGCAGCTGGATGCTTCGCTTTTGAAAGCGACTTTATTGGCAATGCAGCGTGACAACAGTGCTGCAACAAGTTTGTTGAACACGATCAATTTGGATAGTCTAAGCAATTCACAAAAAGTGCGTTATTACGCCGTGTTGGCACAAACTGCTGAAAACAGTCACGATGCGGTCGGAGCAATTAATGCACACGTACAAATGGATCGTTTTATTACTGATATGCAACGTAAACAACAAAATAATGATGTGATTTGGGGTTTGTTGCGTAATTTAGATAAAAATACGTTGAACAGTTTAACTGTAGATGACAATGATGTGGCATTAAAAGGTTGGATTGATTTGGCAAAAGTATATAACGATCACATTGCACAGCCCGATCAAATGCGTTTTGCGATTCAGAATTGGAAAACCACTTATGCCAACCATTCAGCAGCCTATTTATTACCGACTGATTTACGTGGTGTGGTCAATTTTGAGAATTTAAATATCCAACAGATCGCACTGTTATTGCCGTTGAGCGGTAACGGTGAATTAATTGGGAAAACCATTTTACAAGGGTTTAACGATGCTCGCGGTAATTCGCCGATTGTCGTAAAAACTTATGACACAATGGCAGGAACCAATGTGACGGATTTGGTTAATCAAGCGAAACAGGAAGGTGCGCAAGCGGTTGTCGGCCCGTTATTAAAAGATAATGTGGATGCATTATTAAATGGAAATGCGATACAAGGGTTGAGTGTATTAACATTGAATACTGCACCAAGTATGCGTCCGATACAAGGTGTTTGTTATTATGGACTATCGCCAGAAGATGAAGCACAAGCTGCTGCTGTTAAAATGTGGAATGATGGCGAAGTCAATCCTTTGGTGTTTGCACCACAGAACGATTTAGGACAACGTAGTGCTTCTGCTTTTAATGCTAAATGGCAAAGCCTTGCAGGTACGGACGTAAACACTTATTACTATACTTTAGTTGATGATATTTTAGCGAATCTAAAAAATGCGACAATGAATGGTAAAGTGAATGCGATTTATGTGGTGGCAGATAGTCAACAATTGCAGGAGATTAAAACGGCATTGGATAATTCTGATGCTCACGATATTGCAATTTACGCTACTTCACGTAGCAATTCCGCTAACAATGGGCCGGATTATCGTTTAACAATGAATGGCGTGAAATTCAGTGATATTCCGCTATTAAGTGATTTAAATTCTGCAAGCTATCAACAGGCACTTAAAATTGCGAATGGTGATTATTCATTACTTCGTTTATATGCGATGGGAGCAGATGCGTGGATGTTAATCAATAAATTTGCTGAACTTCGTCAGATTCCGGGTTATAGCATTAATGGTCTAACTGGCGTATTAAGTGCCGGTGAAGGTTGTAATATTGAGAGAACAATGACCTGGATGCAATATGATAACGGCAATATAAAAACCATTCATTAATTGAGAATGTCATTATTCAAACCAAGACAGCAAGGCGGCGAGTTTGAGCAACAAGCTCGCCGTTTTTTAGAACAAAAAGGCTTAAAATTTATTGCTGCTAATCAGACTTTTAAATGTGGAGAAATTGATCTGATTATGCAAGACGGAAAAACACTGGTTTTTGTTGAGGTCAGACAACGGAAAAGGGCAAAATTTGGTTCTGCGGTAGAAAGTGTTTCCTGGTCAAAGCAACAAAAATTGTTGAAAGCCGCAAATTTATGGTTAGGATTACGGCAACAAAGTCTGGAAACGGTAAATTGCCGATTTGATTTAATCGCTTTTGATGGGGTTGCTCATCAAATCACCTGGTTACAAAATTTTATAGAAATAAATGGCTGATATTATGTTGGATCGAATAAAAGCGTTATATGAAGAGAGTATTAAAGGGCATATTGCCACCGCCGCCGTCATTCCGGAAATATTGGCAAAGACGACAAATGAATTAACGCAATGTTTGTTACGCGGTAATAAAATTGTGGTGTTCGGCTATGGGCGTTCTACTTCTAATGCGCAATTATTAGTCGCGAATCTGATTAATCGTTATCAACTGGCTCGTCCTAGTTTTCCGGCGATACTGCTCGGCTTGGATGGCGTTGTCGGTGCGGCTTTAATCAGTGATAACAGTGTGTCGGAAGCCTATCAAAAACAGTTTAATGCCGTCGTAAACAGTGGTGATATCTTCGTGATTTTGACACCGGATACCGAGGAAGTTTCCCTCTCTTTAATTCGTTGTGCCAAAGATAAAGATATTTTAGTGGTTGCATTGACCGGAGATAAAAGCGATCATCTTAATGGTTTACTGGATGAAAACGATATTAATATCGCTGTTCCGGTACAAAAAGAGGTGCGAATTTTAGAACAGCACCTGTTTATTATTAATACATTATGTGAATTAATTGATTTTTCACTCTTTTCTCATTAATGCAAAAAAGGAGGCAATAATGCGTAATCTTCAATGGAAACAATTGGTTAAAGTAACGGCAATGGCAGGTGTAGTGGCTTTGTTACAAGGTTGTGTAGCTGCTGCCGTTGTTGGCGGTGGGGCATTGGCAACTAAAGTGGCAATGGATCCTCGCACTACCGGCACGCAAATTGATGACCAAACATTAGAGCTGCGAGTTGCGGATGCGTTGCGTAAAGATAAGCAGTTGAATGAACAGGCGCATATCAGTGCGGTGGTTTATAACGGACGTGCGTTATTGGTCGGTGAAGCACCGAGTGCCGATCTTAAAGAGGTTGCTGTTAATCTTGCGCGTGGCGTTAAAGATATTGCTGATGTTTATGATGAAATCCAGATCGGTGAAAAGGTCAGCTTTATGCAGGCAAGTAAAGATACTTGGATTACGACGGAAGTAAAATCAAAATTGTTTGTGAACGGCAATGTGAAAGCATCTGATGTGAAAGTCGTGACTGAAAATGGTGTCGTCTATTTAATTGGTCGTGTAACACAATCGCAAGCAGCGGCAGCGGTTGATGTGGCGCGCCAAGTGAATGGTGTTAGAAAAGTAGTAAAAGTCTTTACCTATTTAAATTAATTAATAGTATCACAGCTAAACAAAAGGGCATTTGATAAAATGCCCTTTTTTCACATTGGTGGAAATTATTTACCATCCCACGCTTTTAATGCTGCATCACGAATTTTTAACTGTTCAGATGCGGATTTTTTGAAGTAGTCAGGTGCTAAGCCACCTTCCCAGTCACCGTAATTCGGGTTCGGCAACACAATATACTGCTTACCGAATTTGCTTTCATTTTCGGCAACAAATTGACGGCGTTCCGCATTCGGTTTGTGATAAGTTGCATCACCGTAGTCATTAAGGTTGTCACCGACATACATAACGATTTCATAGCCCATTTTTTCGATTTCGGCAAAACGTGCTGATTTTGCAGATTTATCTTTTTTCAATAATAGGGTTTTATCATTGACCCCTGTGAACCCGAGGCGTTTCATATCATCAATGGTAGCTACTTTTTCATTACTGTCTTTACGGTTTGAGACATAGAACATTGTACCGCCGTGGCTGTTCACATAATTAGCGAATTCCACTGCACCGGGAACGGCAGCGCTTTGGCGAGCATTTACCCATTTTGTCCACACTTTACTGCTGTAAGGCTGTAAATTTTTTGCCTGCCAAGCGGCGTGAGCACTGTTATCGATTAATGTTTCATCCAAATCGGAAACCACCGCTTTTTTCTTACCTTTGTGTACTTTGGCTTTATCAAAGCTGATTTTTGCAATATTAAAGGCTTGGTATGCCAATGCTTGATATTCGCCGGATTGTTGTACCCAGTTAACTGCAAAAGTGGTTTGATCAACCAAACGTTGAGCCGCCTGTTGTTCCGTATTTTGTTGGGTGCTACAAGCAGATAAAGCCAATGCTGCAGAAATAGCCAAAATACTCAATTTTAATGTTCTCATTGTTCTCTCCTTGACGTTTTTTACGATAATGAGGCTTAGTATTTTACTCTAATCTTGTTTTATAATTAGCAAGGAATTTGTGACATAGCTCACAAAATCTATGATTAGTTGCTATTATTGCGACTTATTTGGTTATGATGAGTCGAATTATTTATCCATTTAATGAGGAAATTATGAAAAAAAGTACCTTAATTGTTATTTTAGTTGCAATTGTGCTTGGCTTTACCGTGATGGGAAGTTACAACGGATTAGTACAGGCGGAAGAGGATATTGATTCTGTTTGGGCGAATGTAGAATCACAATATCAACGTCGTGCCGATTTAATCCCGAATTTAGTGAATACGGTAAAAGGTCAGGCAAATTTTGAGAAAGAAACGCTAATCGGTGTGGTAGAAGCGCGTGCGAAAGCAACCCAGATAAAAATTGATCCTGCCAATATGACAGCAGAACAGTTAGCGCAATTCCAAGCGCAACAAAATCAAGTCGGTTCAGCGTTGTCCCGTTTATTGGCAACAGTTGAAAATTATCCGCAATTAAAAGCCAATGAAGGCTTTTTAACATTGCAAACCCAATTGGAAGGCACTGAAAATCGAATTAATGTTGCACGTAATAACTTCAATGAAGCGGCTAAAAGTTACAATAAAAAAATTCGTACATTCCCAACAAAATTGGTGGCAATGTTATTCGGTTTTAATGAAAAACCTTATTTCAAAGCAGATGCCGGCGCCGAAAAAGCACCTGTAGTCAATTTTAATTAATTAGGAACAGTGATGTCATTATTTAGCCAACCTATTCAAAAATCGGTGATCGAACAGGCGATCGCCGATTTGGAAAAGAAAACATCGGCAGAATTACGCGTTTATGTTGAACGAAAAAAAGCGGATGCTGGTCGGAGTGCATTGCAGCAGGCAACATTTCTATTTCAGCAGTTGGAAATGGAAAAAACAGCATTACGCAACGGCGTGTTGATTTATCTTGCGTTGCAATCGAAGCAGTGTGCGATTGTGGGGGATCAGGGAATAGATCAATATGTTGAGGCGGATTTCTGGCAGCGCGCTTGTGATCTGATTGTCGAGCAGGCAAAACAGAAACAATATACCCAAGGCATTGTTAATGCGATAGCAATGATTGGTGAGCGTTTGGCGCAACATTTCCCTTATCAAGAAGATGATAAAAATGAATTACCGAATGAAGTGGTGATTAAATGAAAAAATATGCTTTTTGTCTGTTCTTTTGTCTATTTTTCATTAAATTTGCCTTTGCTGCGAGTTATCCGCCACCGCCGCAACCATTTCGATATCTGAATGATTACACCCATACTTTGACAGAAAAACAGCAGCAAACAATTGAGCAACAGCTGATTAACTATAGTCAGAAAACTAGCTCACAAATTGCAGTGGTGATGATTCCGTCAACCAATGGTATTGAGATTGCTGATTATGCGTTTACGCTTGGTGATCGTTGGGGAATTGGCAGAAAACAGCTTAATAATGGCGTATTGATGCTGATTGCTAAAAATGATCGCAAAATTTTTATTGCAACTGGGCAAGGCTTGGAAGGTGCGTTGCCAGATGCTTTTTTAGGTAAAGTGATTAGGCAGGTTATTACGCCGGCTTTTCGTGAAAATCACTATGCTACTGGTATTGCACAAGGGCTAAATTATATTATGGCAGCGAGTCAGGGAGAGTTTAAACCTGAACAACTGCAAGAGCCGGAACGTCACGATTATATTCCTTTGTTGATGGTGGCATTTTTCTTTTTAGTGGTATTTTTAAGTGAGTACCATAAACGTAAAACTTATGTCAGCCCTCGTTCCCGTCATTATCGACCGGGGAATATTTATATCGGCGGCGATCCGTTTGATCATCACAATGGCGGTGGTTTTGGCGGTGGAAACAGCGGTGGTTTCGGTGGCGGTGGCTTTGGTGGTGGCGGTGCTGGTGGCAGTTGGTAACCAATATGAGTGAGATTGGTTTATAGTGATGCTTATGTTACAATCCCGTCACTTTTTATCCCATTTTAATTGAGGTCAAATAATGGAAACTCTTGAAAGAATTAAACAACAAATTAGTGAAAATCCTATTCTTATCTATATGAAAGGTTCACCAAAATTCCCATCTTGCGGATTTTCTGCGAGAGCGGTTGAAGTGTTGATGAATTGCCAAGTGCCTTTCGGTTATGTTGATATTTTGCAACATCCTGATATTCGTGCTGAGCTACCAAAATATGCAAATTGGCCAACTTTCCCACAACTTTGGGTGGAAGGTGAATTAATCGGCGGTTGCGATATTATGTTGGAAATGTTCCAAAAAGGCGAATTACAAGCGCTATTAAAGGAAACAGCGGCTAAACACGCTGAAAGTGAACAAGCTTAATTTTATTTTGCCCTCTAAATGATGAGGGCAATTTTTTATCTGCAAGGCATAAAAAATGGTTATGCTTGCTATTTTAAATTTAAATAGGGAAAACAATGCAAAAAAATCTGACTTTCTACTTTTTACGTCACGGACGTACAGAATGGAATGAAAAGGGGTTACTTCAAGGGCAGGGCGATTCGGCATTAACGGAAGCCGGTGTTGCCGGTGCATTGGCTGCCGGCAAGGCATTAGAACAGATACCTTTTGTGGCGGCTTATTCCAGCTGTTTACAACGAACCATTGACACCGCGCGTTACGTGATAGGAACGCGACCAATTCCATTGTTTCAACATCAAGGATTAAATGAGCAGTTTTTTGGAAAATGGGAAGGTATTCAAATTGATGAAATTCGTGCTTCGCAAGCATTCCAAAATTTAGTCAAATATCCGCAAGCATACGATCAAAATATTGAACAGTACAATCAAGGTGAGCCTTTTGCAAAATTGGCTGAACGATCATATAAAGCGATTCAGGATATTATTCAAGTGCATCAACAAGGTAATATTTTGATTGTTTCTCACGGACATACATTACGATTATTGTTGGCGTTATTGGCTGGGCATCGTTGGCAGGATCACCGCAAAGAAGGCGTGAGTGTGAGTTTGGCAAATTGCAGTATCAGTATTTTTAATTATCAACAATCGGCACAGCAACAATCGTTTCAATTAGTGCAAATGAACGGCACCGATCACTTACCGCAAGTGTAAACAGCAAAAATTGATCGCTGATTCTAAGTGTAAAATTTCATCTGCCGGCTATTTTTAATGCGGTAAAAATGATAAAAGCGATCAATTTGGAGAAAGTTGAGGAATTCCCATAATTAGCACTACGCAAACGTGTTCTTTTTTTGTAGAATATACGCCGTTTTGCGCCACAGAGAGTTTACAATGATCGATTATATTATTATTGGCATTATTTCTTTTTCGATAATTATTAGCTTATTTCGTGGATTTGTTCGAGAAGTTTTATCTTTAGCTAGTTGGTTGATAGCTTTTTTTATCTCCAGTCATTTTTATCCTTATTTAGCCGCGTTTTTCCAGCAAATAGAATCAGAATATCTACGCAATGGTACGGCAATTGTTATTCTTTTTATTGTTACCTTAATTGTTTGTAGTTTAATCAATTACATTATTTCAAAACTGGTTGAAAAGACAGGATTAAGTGGCACGGATCGCGTTCTGGGTGCGTGTTTCGGCTTATTACGAGGGGTATTGATTATTGCAGCAATGCTGTTCTTTTTGGATACCTTTACGAATTTCAGTCAGAGTGAATGGTGGAAAGCCTCAAAATTGATTCCACATTTCGGATTTGTGGTTGATTGGTTTTTCCACCAGTTACAGCTTCACTCAAGTTTCATTAAAATGTCACTCGTGACTGAAAGCCTACCGTTCACGGCGGTATAACGGTTTTACTTGGGAGAGGCTTTGCTTTTCCGAGTCAGAGCAGTTCATAGCACAATGTTTTATCGTTGTTCTGTGGATTGAAAAATAACTAACTTACTTCATCATAGAATAGAGGAAAAAATAATGTGCGGCATCGTGGGAATTCTTGGGCATTCAACCGTTAATCAATCAATTTATGATGCGTTAATCGTATTACAACATCGTGGACAGGATGCCGCAGGAATTGTAACCGTAGATGAGGAAAACCGTTTTCGTTTGCGTAAAGCGAACGGCTTGGTCAGTGATGTAATTCAACAAAAACATATGTTGCGTTTGCAAGGCTGTGCCGGTTTGGGGCACGTTCGTTATCCGACCGCCGGCAGCTCTAGTGTTTCAGAAGCGCAACCTTTTTATGTTAATTCACCTTATGGATTGACCTTGGTGCATAACGGTAATTTAACCAATTCTGATGAATTGAAAGAAAAATTATTCCGTCTTGCTCGCCGACACGTTAATACCAATTCCGATTCAGAATTATTACTCAATATTTTGGCTTATCATCTTGAACAAATTAATAAACACGATTTGGATGAAGATGATATTTTCTATGCCATTCAACGTACACACAAAGATATTCGTGGCGGTTATGCTTGCGTTGCGATGGTGATTGGTCACGGAATGATTGCTTTCCGCGATCCGTTCGGTATCCGTCCTTTGGTTTTAGGTAAACGCGAAGATCAGGGAAAAACAGAGTATATGTTTGCATCCGAAACCGTTGCATTGGATGCGGTCGGTTTTGAATTTGTGCGTGATGTGAATCCGGGTGAAGCCATTTACGTCACATTTGACGGCAAACTTTATTCTAAACAGTGTTCAGACAATGCAAAATTATCACCTTGTATTTTTGAGTTTGTCTATTTTGCTCGTCCGGACTCTTATATCGATGGCGTTTCTGTTTATGCGGCACGTGTGCATATGGGTGAATATCTCGGACGTAAAATTGCGACCGAATGGAGTGATATTTTGGCGGATATCGATGTGATTATCCCTGTACCGGAAACGTCTAATGATATTGCATTGCGAATTGCTAATGTGTTGAATAAACCTTATCGTCAAGGTTTTGTGAAAAACCGCTATGTCGGTCGTACCTTTATTATGCCGGGACAGACACAGCGCCGAAATTCGGTACGACGCAAATTGAACACAATTTCTTCTGAATTTAAAGGGAAAAATGTGTTATTGGTGGACGATTCTATTGTGCGTGGCACCACTTCCGAACAAATTGTGGAAATGGCAAGAGCCGCAGGTGCGAAAAAAGTTTATTTTGCTTCGGCAGCACCGGAAATTCGTTATCCGAATGTTTACGGTATTGATATGCCGACTTCACACGAATTGATTGCTTACGGACGTACTGTTGATGAAATTGCAAAATTGATCGGTGTTGATAAATTGATTTATCAGGATCTCTCTGCATTAGAAGAGTCAGTTCGTCAAGAAAATCCGGCGATTGAAAGTTTTGATGCTTCAGTGTTTACCGGTGAATATATCACTGGCGATATTACACAGGAATATTTAGATAAAATTGCACAAATGCGCAGAGATAGCAGCAAAAAACGTCAAGAAAGTGAAGCAAGCAATGTAGAAATTTATAATGAATAGGATTGCTGGATTAAATCTCTGCAGTCTCATTTTGTCAAACTCCTCAGCAGTTTAGCTGCTAAGGAGTTTTTCTATCTATAATAGTTGATCTGTTTTTGAGAAAGGTTATACAAAAATGATAAAAAATATGAAGAAATTAGCTGTGACCGCTATGGCAGCTTTGATTTTGGTTGGTTGTTCATCTTCGCAGCATATCTCTTCCAGAGGCAATGATAGAACATCTTATGAACAGCTAGGCGCAGTTTATAAAGGGCGGACTTTTATGCGGATGCCGTTAACGCCGGTTGGAATGGTGGAAAACCAAAGTGCAGTAGTGAATCAAGGTGATTTCTTAACGCAGTTAAGCATTATCTCCAGCACCTCGCCTCGTTTAAGCGCCAAATATCAATCTACTTACGATAAAGTTACAAACTGGGTGTTAGCTGGTGCGGATGTGTCGCAAATTAATCGCTTCGGGATTGGCATTCAAAAAATGGCAGGGCAGGACGGTTATCAAAACGTATTGATGACAGGCTATTATTCACCGGTGATTCACGCTCGTCGTTCACCACAAGGTAAATATCAGCACCCAATTTATGCAATGCCAAAATATAAACGTTTTTCTCGGTCGCAAATTTATGCTGGTGCGTTAAAAGGGAAAGGCTTGGAGCTGGCTTATAGCGATTCTATGCTAGATAACTTTTTGTTAGGTGTTCAAGGCAGTGGTTATATTGATTTCGGTGAGAATAATCTTAACTATTTTGCCTATGCCGGACAAAACGGTTTCCCTTATACCAGTGTCGGTCGGCTGTTAGTTGAAGATGGCGAAATCCCGAAAGAGAAAATGTCGGTACAGGCGATTAAAGATTGGGCAGCACGCAATCCGAGCCGTTTGCAAGGCTTATTGGAGCGTAACCTTTCTTATGTTTTTTTCAAGAATGTTCCGAACGGCAAAGTGAAAGGTTCAGCCGGTATTCCGCTGGTACCGTTGGCGTCTGTGGCTTCAGATCGCAGTTTAATTCCTTCCGGCAGTGTGTTGTTAGTGGAAATGCCGGAAATTGATGATGAAGGAAACTGGCTTGGTAAGCATCAATTACGCTTAATGGTGGCACTGGATGTTGGCGGTGCGGTGAAAGGACAACATTTTGACCTGTATCAGGGTATCGGCGATAGAGCCGGACACATCGCCGGATTATTAAAACATTATGGACGAGTTTGGGTATTGAATTAATGGCAAGAGTAGATAATTTTGAACAACGATTCGGCGGCATTGGCAGATTGTATGGCGAACAGGCACTACAACGATTACGCCAGTCGCATATTTGTGTCATCGGAATCGGCGGCGTG
>Ga0079226_10002359_pt1 | contig 14584 bp, 11 predicted proteins | sample Poulit2014_FD_76345 | JGI IMG/M metagenome (GOLD analysis project Ga0079226, IMG submission 76345) | Agricultural soil microbial communities from Georgia to study Nitrogen management - Poultry litter 2014 | ecosystem: Environmental > Terrestrial > Soil > Agricultural land | place: USA: Georgia... | reverse complement strand
TGGGAGCAAGTGCGCTGGGAAGATCCCATGACGAATGTCGTGTGGTTCCGCGACTATTTTTATCCCATCATGGATCGCCTCACCGATCCCGAAGACGGCCCATTCTGGGACTATGACCCACCGCGAACCGTTGAGCCCCCACCAACGTTTGACACAGAACCGACCCCTGACGGTTGGTTTAGAGAGGACAGTCTTGGCCATGAGGATTGGGCAAATGCCAGGTAAGAGTTAAGCCAAAGTGAAGTAGCAGTAAGCGGAGTTAGGTAGTAGCGATATGTGAGAGGCGTTCTGCTGCTTCAACGACCGCGTCTTTATAGATTGTGGAGTGCGTTTTGAAACGATATTCAAGAAAGCTCATGCTTAAAGCCCACGCAGCATTGCCATATTCGTTGGTTACTGGAGCAGCAACACATGCCATGCCTTCAATCGCTTCTTCCATTTCGTAGGCGTAACCATGATCATGGATCTGAGCTAGTTCTTGTTCAAGCTCTTCGAAGGTCCCAATGGATCTGTTGGTCATCTGAATGAGCTTTTTATTAACATATAGGCTACGCAGTTCGCTGCTTGAAAGATGCGCTAGGAGAACTTTCCCAACGGCTGTGCAGTGAGCTGGAAGCCGCTCACCGACCCTGTTAACGCTAACCCGGATACCTACTTGGGGAGTGAACTTTTCTAAGTAGGCTACTTCTTGCCCATACCTTGTAGCTAACTGAACTGTTTGACCAAACTTTTCGACAAGATCAAGCATGACAGTACGAGCTGGTTGAGAAATCTCAGAAGTTGAGCGGGCCCGGACTCCTAGTTGGAATGCCCGCCACCCTAACCGATAGTGAGTTTTTTTGGGACGTCGGAGTAATCCTGCATTAGCCAGATCGCGCATATATTCCCAAACGGTAGTTTTGGGTATATCTAGTTCACGGGATACTTCGCTTACAGTCCACTCGGGGCGGTCTGAAGAAAACAATTCCAGTATCTGGATCACTCGGTCCAGAGCCTCTATCTTCATCTTATCCTGACATAACTTGTTCGACTTGTGATTGAATGCATGCAGTGCAGCCTGCGTTTCATCATTGTACCGTTAGCGCAGGTGGCGATATTTGTTTGGCTTATTGCTGGAGACCTAGTACTAAGTGGTGGCTGGCCATGTACTAACTCACACCGGTTGCACAAGTTTAGATAAATGCCAGACTCTTCGGTGAACGTCACCATACTGTGATCTTTGTCCACCGAAGAGTCTGGCACTATGTGATTGCTCCGGGAGTAGACCCCTAAGAAGTCGAGCTTTCTGTCGAAAGGTTACGTAAGCTTGTGGAGCATGCATCACATGTTGGATGCAATTCATTGTCTGGATCTCGATCCATTTCAAGTACTACATAGGAGTAGTTGCAGGTAGCGCATTCTGCCCAGGTTTCCGCGGCGTTTTCCACTTCATCTCGAGGATCTGCGTGAGTAGCGCGGCGGTGGTCTGGAATAAGCATCAATCCCAGGGCGTACAACACCACAGCTATTACGAGTGTTACCAAAGCAGGTACTGCACTGAAAATCTCCGGAATGCCTGGAACCTCAGCCGCTATAATCCCGCATCCTGCTGCGATGAACCAGACCGCTAATCCCCAGGTGAAGCGTGGGAGTCTCTTAGATCGAAACTCGGGTCCAAAGGGCCTGTCCACGGGGCGAAGTACAAAATGAGTGAGTGCGACACCGGCCCAACCTACTAAAAATACACCCTGCCAGGTTAGCATCCGTTCCAGGTATGAAAATACATTCGTCAACATTAGCAAAAAGACGATAATCCCAATGGATACAACCCATATGGATCTGTGTACTCGAATACCAGACAGACCAGTCCAAATTCTATCTAAGTTCGTAGAAGCCTGATAGAAATTTAGAGAGTTAATTCTAGTCTGTGATATCGCTATTAAAATAAGTCCAATGATGCCGGAGGCGCTAAGGATGGCGAGCACTACACCAGTTTCAGAAGCTGGTTCGTCTGGCAAGATTGTGCTTACTAGATACATCCCCGCAACACCGTTAAGAAGGAATAAGGGTACATAAAATACCGGGCCAAATGTAACAGTGGAGTGGAACTTCTTGTCCTCGACACGACCAAACCTGGCAAAGTCTTGGGTGGTCGGAAGAAGCAACCAGACACCCATATAAAGAACAAACCCTAGGATCCAGCCGGGATAGGCGCGGCTGTCCATTGGTACTATACCTTCGAAACTAAGCCAATCTACAGATGGAAACCGCATAACTGTCATTAATAAAATAATGATCATCCCTACACCGTAAAAAGGGAGTAGGAATCCGTTTAATTTGCCCATCCATGTTTGGACCCCGCCAAGCATAAGCGGAATCATCGCGGCGACGACAATGGCATACCAAATACGAATATCCCAAGTTTGAGTGTATTCGTGGAAGGCCACGGCCAGCACGCTGCTTTCAAAAACCGCGTAATAGGTGGTGTTTGCAGTGATTAATAGTGCAGTGAGAAAGGCGCCTACTGTGCCAAACATTCGACGGGTTAGAAGTGTACTGTTAAGCCCACTTCTAATGCCCCATGTAGAGAATACCGCTCCCATTATCGAGTATGTTATTACGCTCAAGATGATAGCGATAATCCCGTTAATAGTGCCGTATAAGCCTGCGACAAGAGCGCCATAAAACACCCAAATCGTGGCACTAAGAAGAGACCAAAAGCTCATGGTTAGTTGCCATTTACCAATTCTGGCGGTGACTGGCACCATGTGATTACTGTAGTCGTTTGCCATTTGTTCGCGAACGACCGCTGGGTCATCCGTGTCTCGCGTTTTCAGCGTTGGCGGCTCACTATTAGTGAGTACCTGGGTGACTTTTTCATTCAACTCGATTACTCTATTCGTATTCGTTTCAACGGAGCTAGACACCTCAAGAAGTTACTGCAAGAGCAGCCTTTGGCTTACTTGTGAGCTGACTATCCTCGTGAATCCGTATATATGCTCGAAGGCTCCGGTTTTTGGCATGAGTTTTGAGTGTCTTAGCTTTACTGCACGCTTGGTAGCGTTTCAGGGATGTCAGTATTGCAGTTTGTGTAAGTTCGTTACTGCAATACAGGTGGGAGTCGGTCAGTACTTTTTCTTCTCAGTAGCAAACTGACAGATATTGGAGATCTTGTGAGGTGATCTCAGCTCTGTGAAAAGTGACTGTAACACTCATCACATAAGCGGAGGTAATCTTTGTTCGGACAGTCCGAACAAAATTCGATATTGGTGCTAATGGTGGCAGAGGTGTGCTCGCCAGCTTTTTGAAGCGATTTCGTCGACTGTTTTCTGATTATGCAGCCAAGAGTTCTTGGCGGCAAGTGTGGTAGTTGATCCAGGCGTGCATCGGTGGGTAGTCGCCGACACGTTAGTTGGGGCGGCGGCGGTTGCGCCAGAACTCGATGCAGTCCAAGATAGCGGTTGCAGCCGCACGGGTGCTAGTGAACCGGTGATGGTGGTAGAACTCGGTCTTGAAGCGCGAAAACCAATTCTCGGAGAGACTGTTGACGCTCCCAGCAGAGTCCGGTGCGGCCCATCGACTGGATGACTCCGTTGCCAGCACACCAGGGGTGAGGTTTGGCTGAGGTGAACTGAGCTCCTCTGTCGCTGTTAACCTGAATTCGGGTTAACTCGGATCGTGGACCGTAATACGTCAGTATTCGTTGCACCGAGCACCTGACTAAAGTCGGTCTGACGGCTTCTGTTGGGACCGTTGGCGATGCCTGACTATTTGCAGAGAATGAGCCACGGTCTTGTTCGACCTTAAAAATATTCTGTTAAGGCGCGGGGCGTGACCCATAAACCCAGAACGGCCACGGCCTCCAATAATGACGCTGTTCGGCCTGTCCGAACAGCGTCATTGTCGTCGCGTGTGGGGTGGCTTACACTTTTGCTGTAGGCGGGGCCCGGTAGAGACCATCAGGTTTAGCACGTCACCATACTCAAAAGATATTTTTCGATGATCAGGTAACTGATTCTTTAGTAATAGCACGGAGTTGACTCAATGAGCACTGTGAAAACAGAACAAAGCCGTCGCATCGGTATCGACATCGGGGGGACATTTACAGACCTCTTTGTTGTCGAAGCAGATGGCAAAGGACAGATCTATAAATCTCCCACAACACCATGGGACCCTTCAGAAGGATTGCTCAGTGGTTTGCAGAAAGCCGCGGATACTAACGGAGAATCGCTGGAGTCTTTCCTGAATGAAACGTCAACAATCGTGCATGGAACAACTATCGCCACGAATGCTGTCCTAACCCGTCAGGGTGCCAAAACTGGCTTCCTGACCAACCGTGGTTTTCGCGACCTGCTCAACATGCGGCGCGGTATTCGTTCTCGTCAAAATGACTCGAAATATGCTCCACCAACACCGTTGGTCCCCCGGGACCGAGTCCTGACGGTACGAGGCAGAATTGATACAACTGGTACTGAACTGCTGGCGCTGAATGAAGATGATGTTAGGGCTGCTGCACGCGAATTTCGAGAACAAGGCGTTGAAGCCATTGCAGTTTCATATCTATGGTCGTTCTTGAACCCCGCTCATGAACAGAGAACAGCGGAAATTCTCAGCGAAGAATTACCTGAAGTTTTCGTAACACTTTCAAGCGATGTCCTACCTCAGATCCGCGCTTACGAACGCCACAGCACCACAGCCCTGAACGCTTTTGTCGGGCCAAAACTGCGCGATTACTTGGCGAACATCGAACAGCAACTGGCCGATAGAGGCTTTGATGGCAGCTTATTGATCGTGCAATCCAACGGTGGCGTTATGTCACCAGAGTTTGCTAGTCAGATGGGTGCGACCGCACTCATGTCTGGACCAGCAGCTGGTCCAGAAGCAGCATTGCAATACGCTTTACGCCACGGCACAGACAATGTGATCACCGTGGATATGGGCGGTACCAGTTTCGATGTCGCCTTGGTGCGTGACGGTGAGCCGTTGCTGACCAGTGATAGTGAAATCGGCGGATATCGTGTGGCACTTCCTATGCTTGACATTCATACAGTAGGTGCAGGAGGCGGATCCCTAGTCTGGGTCGACTCAGGAGGTATTCTTCGGGTAGGACCACAAAGTGCGACAGCAAATCCGGGGCCAGCTTGTTATGGCCGTGGGGGTGAAAACCCAACTACCACTGATGCCGACCTATTAATGGGATATCTGAACCCACAGGCCTTCGGTGATGGTGCATTTTCCCTTGATGTTGAAGCAGCCCGTAAAGCTGTTGAAGAGAAAGTTGCTAAGCCTTTAGGCCTCTCGGTCCCTGAAGCTGTACAAGGCATTTATCGAGTCGTCAACGCCACAATGGCAGAGGCGATTAACGAAGTTTCCGTGAAACGAGGCTTCGATCCTCGTGAGTTCACCTTGGTGGTAGCTGGTGGTGCAGGACCTATTCACGCAGCACCCATCGCTCAAGAACTGGGGATCAGTCGGATCATTGTACCTCGAGAATCTTCAGTATTCTGTGCCGTCGGAACTTTGTTGACTGACCTTAAGCATATGTATGCGAGAACCTTCGTCTCAGACATGGCTGCAATCGACTTAGACCGTGTCAGCAGCATATATCGAGAGATGCGTGATGAAGCCCTGGAAACGTTGCGTTCTGAAAATGTTGATCCGAAAAATATCGATCTTATTTTCACCGCTGATCTCCGTTATATCGGTCAATTCGATGAAATTGAAGTTCCTATCAGCTTTGATGGACAACTTCTGTCTGAAAATATCGCTGAACTCATCGCGGACTTTGAGCGAAAGCACGAGTCGCTCAACGGGTATACCATGCCCGGAGAGCCCACGGAGTTGATCAACGTTGGTTTGACCGCATACGGCCGAACTACCAAGCCCGCCTTACTGGAAGAAGAATCGGCAGGCCCCGATCCATCCCAGGCACATTTGGGCACCCGTGAAGCAATCTTTTCGGGCAAATCAATCCAAGCTGATATATACGCAGGGCTTGAGCTACGGCGAGACAACCGAATTGTCGGCCCAGCGATTATCGAACAACCGACTACCACCATTGTCCTCATCGAGGGCTACGAGATGACCGTAGATGCCGAAGGTAACTATGTCATCGAGCCGGCAAAATAATCCAGAAAGGACGAACAGGTGACACAGACAATTCTAGACTCCCAAAAAACCAACACTGACCCTATTCTCGTTGCAGTAATTGGCAATGCTCTCGATGGCATCACCAAAGAAATCGGCGAAACGATGCTTCGGACCTCACGTTCTCCGATTTTTGTCGAAGCACGCGACTTTGCCACCTCAATCTTTAGCGCAGACTGCAGGCTGCTGGCCCAGACGCACTACATTCCTGTCATCGGCGGGGCTACCCCATTTGCTCAGCGTGCAGTTATTGATTTCTTTGGTGACGACATCAGCGAAGGCGACGTCTTTATTCATAACGACCCCTTTGCAGGTGGAAGCCATTTACCAGATATCACGATTACCCGCCCCATCTTTTGGGATGGAAAGCTTGTCTTCTGGGCGATGACCAAAGGGCACAATGCTGACGTCGGTGGTGATGGTGTGGTGGGATTCAACCCCGGTGCCACTGACGTATGGGATGAAGGCCTACGCATCCCACCCACGAGAATTATTGAGCAAGGCAAAATACGTTCCGACACATGGGAACTGATTCTGCGAAATGTTCGCATGCGTTCACTGGTGGAAAGTGTACTGAACTGTCAGATCGGTGCGACAGCAATTGGTGAACGCCGTCTCCATGCGCTATTGGATAAATACGGGCCAGAGACCATCGCATTGGCCACAGATGACCTGCTCGAAGCCAGTGCCCGTCAAGTACGCAAAGAAATTTCCCAAATCCCTGACGGTGAATACACGGCGAAATCCATGCTTGATAATGATGGAATCGATAAGGACCGTCCATATACCATTGCCTTAACCCTGAAAGTTGAAGAGGAAAAGCTCACATTCGACTTCAGCGAAAGTGACCCCCAAGCTAAAGGCTTTATCAACAGCCCCCTGGCAAATACAGTAGCTTCAGCACACCTAGCTCTATTTGGGTCCATAGATCCTGACATTCGATATAACAGCGGAGCAATTGAGCCTATTGAAATCATTGCACCAGAAGGCTCCATCGTTAACCCCCTTGAGCCTGCACCAGTAGCCGCTTCCACGGTTCCAACCTGCGAAGCGATTGCAGGAGCGGTGTGGATAGCACTGTCAAAAGCTGTTCCGAGTCGTGCACACGCCGGTTGGGCCCGTTGGTGCACTCCAGCGACCATGGGATATAACCCACGAACTGGTCGTCCCTTTGGTGATCTCCACTTCCTAGGCAAAGGCGGCAGTGGTGCAACTGAAGGGTTTGATGGTTGGGATCACCTATCACCAGCCAATACTTTGGGTGGTCTGCGCACTCCAGACCCGGAACTGCACGAGCTGGATACCCCCTATCTGATCGAAGAACTGGAATACCTCCCAGATAGTGCCGGGGGAGGTCAGTGGCGGGGAGGACTTGGGGTTCGCTATCGCTGGAAAGTTCTGGCCGATGACATTGCGTGTGCCACCTATGGGAGCGGATTTATGCCAGAGACTGCCCCGGTTGGGCTGCTCGGGGGTCAGCCAGGAATCGTGCAAGAAGTACGAATCTCGCGAAATGGTGCTGAACCCGAAGATGCGGAAACGAACTCGTTTTACACCCTTAATAGTGGGGATGTATTCGAAGTAATCGCTAGTGGTGGTGGTGGATTTGGAGATCCCCATCTGCGTGACGTCGATCGAGTCTTACGAGACGTCCGTGAAGGAGTTGTTTCCATTGAAGCCGCCCGAGACGTCTATGGCGTGGTGATCGATCCACAAACCTTAGAAATCGTGATCGAGGAAACTGAAAAACTTCGCGGAACTACTCACTAAACCTTTCACCTATACAACACTCTCTATATTGCAAAAAAGGAAATACTATGGCTGAAATTGTCATGGCAGTGGCTGCGAGCCACGCCCCAGGGCTGCTTGGTATGTTTGACGAAGCACCTCAAGAATCACAAGAAGTTGTCACGACTGCGTATGGATCCATCGCAGAACAAATTCGTGACGCGAACCTTGATGTGATCATTATGATTGCCAACGATCATATGGCTAACAACAGGATTCGCGAATACCCCGATTTCCTAGTAGGCATGGCTGATACGCATAGCGGTCCTGCAGAGTTCTTTAAGGACTGGCTCCAATGTGATCCTTATGCAATTCCTGGTGCACCAAAGATCGCAGAAGTTATCTTCGATGGTCTCAACCGAAAAGGTATCCGAACCCACGCCACCCGGGAAAACCTCAATTTTGACGACAATATCTCGGTCCCAGCAGTGAAGACTGGCCTCGATTCCAATGAAGTGCCAATCATTCCGATTCTACAAAATGTCACCGTCCCGCCGATCCCTGATCAACATCGCTGCTATGAAATCGGAGAATCACTGGCGGACATCATTAAAAACGATCTGCCAGCAGACCTCCGCGTGGGGTTGTTCGCCACGGGAGGTATGAGCCACGAACCAGGTGGAAAACGTGACTTTTGGATTGACGAAGAATTCGATAAATGGTTCCTGGGCTTACTTGAAGAAGGGGATCATGAAAAGATCATCACCGAAGTGACTGTGGATCGCATGGAAGAAGCCGGCATTGGTGGAACAGGCGAGCTTCTGAGCTGGATCGTGGTACTCGGAGCCATCGGCCAAAGCGATTGTGAAGTTCTGGGTTACACAGCTTGGGATCAATGGCGATGTGGTATCGGCGCAGTGAGCTGGGACATGAAGCCAGCACTGGTTGCACAGTAGGAGGGAAACACAATGAGTTTGAATAACATTAACCGAGCTTTGGTCTCACACGATCTAGTTCAGGATCTGAAATGGGATGCCAACCTACGTCGGGAATTTGAAGCGGATGAAGCTGCTGTTCTTGACCAGTACCCGCTGACAGAAACAGAACGCAAAGCCATTGAGGAACGCGACTTTCGAACCCTATATGACTTAGGGTTTCACCCGTACCTCGGGGCTCAGTTTGCTCGAATTCTTTTCAGCAATAACAAAGCGGGAGCCACAAGCGCTGTACAACATCTGCTCGCTTCCATTCGTCAAGAATCAGGTTCGAAGGCCGAATCTGAAACCTCAAAGATGCAAGAGAATCGAAAGTAGCGACTAGAAATGTATCGAGAGCGACAGGGCGGCCGTGTCCATCATTTGCCAGCAGGACCCGAAACGGTCCGGGTAGGGGTGATCGACGCGGCTGCCCCGCCGGTCCTGACTATTGAATCCGGGAATGAAGTTGTCCTGTCTACATGGGCGCACTGGGGAAACCAAGTAACTCCCCAAACTCAAATGAGTGACTTCCCTCGTATCCGGCAACAATTCCCAGCGGCTTTAGGACCTCATTCGATTACTGGACCAATCAATATCGAAGGAGCATTGCCTGGAGATATCCTTCGAGTTGAAATCTTAGAACTTGTTCCAGCAAACCACGGTTTCAATCTCGTAGTAGCCCAACCAAATGGGCGAGGAGTTCTACGGCACCGCTTCGCTGAAGGCACTATTCGTCACTTCACGTTAGACCGAGACGCGATGACGACACAGCTGGGTAACGTCACCATTCCCTTGAAACCTTTTCTGGGGATTATGGGCGTAGCACCTGCTGAAGAAGGTCCACGGAGCACAGTTGAACCCGGTGAGTTCGGAGGCAACATGGATCTTTCCATGCTGGTAGCTGGTACTTCGATTGAATTTCCAGTCTTCCAGCACGGGGCCGGATTTTACTGCGGGGATGCTCACGCAGCCCAAGGAGATGGCGAGGTGAATCAAACCGCTATCGAAACCGGCATGGATCATGTCAGATTACGGTTCACTCTCAAACGAGAACAACCATTACGTTCCCCACGAGCGACCTGCGGCAACAATCTTGTATCTACTGGTTTCGGAAAAACTTTGGAAGAGGCGGCGCGTAATGCGGTTGACGACATGGTGAATTGGCTAATCACCAAGGGGCTCTCTCCAGATGATGCCTATAGTTTGTGTTCCATCGCAGGTGATGTTCGCATAACGCAAATGGTTAACAACGTTGTAGGCGTGCATGTCGTTATTACGGACCCCCTACAACAGCCCGAGGCATAGCAGCAGTTGTGCTTCTGCTTTTATCTCAGAGTGCACCACATGGTCTATGCACCTGCGTGAGCTGCCTTGTCTGAAATCGTACTTTAAAGCTTTCTAATTGTCTTGACTTCATAGGAGGAGCGATCTTGAGCGCTACAAATATCCAGACCTATAAAACTGATGCTTTTTTCGGCCTAGAAGATAAGTGGGTGGAAACCGCCCCAGGTGAGATTACGCATTTCCATGAAATGGGTGATGGGACACCTATTCTGTTTCTCCATGGTTCAGGCACTGGTGTAACGGCTGCTGCTAACTGGTGGTTAAACCTGCCTGAGATCGCTAAGCAAGGACGCTGTATTGCGATTGATTCCATCGGGTACGGGCAGACCATAGTTGCTCCAGAAACAGAGTACGGGATCCGTGAGTGGGTACGTCATGCTGTACGGGTACTTGATGCACTCGGTATTGAGCGAACATGGATCGTCGGAAATTCACTGGGGGGCTGGCTAGCATTTCAGTTCGCAATAGATTACCCAGAGCGTCTCCTCGGTATCATCTCGATGGGAACTGGCGGAGCGCAACTCACCGGCGCGTTAAAAGGCCACTCGAATCCAACATTGACCAAAGAGGGGATACGAGAAACCTTAGAATTATTCGTCGAGGATAAAAATCTTATCACCGACGAACTCGTGGAGCTTCGGTACCAGTCGGCGCTAAATGACACTGCATCGGAACGACTCCAGCAAGTCGTACAAGCTCGCGATCGAGACCGTGTGGAACTGCCTCTAGACCTTGAAGCCCTAGCAGCACTAGAAATCCCTGTATTGCTCATCCACGGAGTTCAAGACAAAGTCATCCCAGTCTCTCGCACATGGGAACTACTAAACGTCATCCCTCATGCTGATGCACATATTCTAAGTCAGTGTGGACATTGGTCACAGGTAGAACGCGCTGAAGAGTTCAATGCCATAGTTCAACAGTTTCTCGCCATCCGGGGCGTGTCCCGTTCGCCCTACCCACAAGGAACTCGACATGGATAAGACCCCAATCTCTCCCCATCTACAGTCCGCAATACTGGAAGTCACCATAGAAGATATTGCAGAAGAACTGCTCGAAGCATACGAGACAAAAGTCCCTGTCGTGCCGGTCAGACATCGAGCACCTGAGATGACTATTACTGATGCGTACCGCATCCAAAACAGCCAGTTAAAACATCACTTGGAATCAGGCCGCGCTTTAGCCGGTTGGAAAATTGGACTTACATCAAAAGCGATGCAAAAGCAACTCGGAGTCTCGTCCCCAGATTTCGGATTTTTTCTCAAAGATATGATCTACTACCACGGAGATCGTATCAATGCTTCACATTTCATATCACCAAAGGTCGAACCGGAGTTTGCTTTCCTACTAAAAGCTCCACTGCAAGGACCAGGTGTCACGCTTGAAGAAGCGGCTCAAGCCATCGATGAGATCTATCCTGCGATGGAAATTATCGACTCTCGGATCGCTAATTGGGACATTAAGCTAGTAGATACGATCGCCGACAACGCATCATGTGGTGCCATCGCTATTGGGCAAACACCGCTGGATTTGTCAGTGTCTGATCTAGAAAACACCACTTGCAAACTTTTGATTGATGGCCACGTAGTAGAAGAAGGCACTGGAAAAGCCGTGATGGGCAATCCAATTGCACCTTTGGCCTGGCTTGCCAACGTCCTCGGCGAACAGGGTGTGGGCTTAAAAACGGGTCAACTCCTATTGCCAGGCTCATTTACGAAAGCAATGCCTGTCGTTTACAACAGCAGCGCAACCGCAGACTTCGGCGACTTAGGTTCCTTGACCATACACTTCACTTAAGAAGGCAGAAATTTCATGATAAGTAAAAAGACCGCAGCAATTGTTGGGTCGGGAAATATTGGAACTGACCTCATGTTCAAGCTGATGCGTCGTTCCCAGAATATCGATCTGAAATACATGATCGGCATCGACCCAAACTCAGAAGGGTTAGCTAGAGCCAAGAAGGTAGGCCTGACGGTATCCGCTGAAGGTGTGGACTTCTTATTAAACCTACGGGAAGAACAGAAACCGGACATCGTTTTCGAATGCACCTCTGCCAAAGCACATGCAGCTAACGCTCCACGATATGAGGAAGCCGGTATCTACGCCATAGATTTGACCCCAGCTGCAGTTGGGCCCTACGTGGCACCAGTGGTGAATCTTTCGTCGTTGGAAAACGTCAAGAACATCAATATGATCACCTGCGCAGGGCAAGCAACCACCCCAGTGGTCGCGGCGATCTCGAGCGTGGTACCTGTGGAATACGCTGAAATTGTAGCTTCCATTGCATCAAAGTCAGCTGGACCTGGTACTCGTGCAAATGTAGATGAATTCACCGAAACTACTGCAAAGGCACTGGAAGAAATCGGGGGCGCAAAACAAGGGAAAGCGATCATCATTATCAACCCCGTTGAGCCACCAATGATCATGCGTAACACCATTTACTGTTCGATACCGGCTGAGGCTGCCAGACCCGGGACAACTCAGGATGCTATCCGTGAGGCTGTCTATGAGGCTGTGTCAAAAATCCAAGACTACGTCCCCGGGTATGAGCTTAGGGTTGAACCTCAATTTGATCTAGCACGAGACGACTGGGGTGGACTAGGACGAGTCGGACTCTGGGTCCAGGTCCGTGGAGCTGGTGATTATCTGCCTGACTACGCAGGAAACCTTGACATCATCACCGCCGCAGCGACCCGAACGGCGGATCTGCTTGCACAGAAGATCGACGCAACAGTCGAAACGGTCAAAGCCTAAACTGAGGATTTCAAATGCTAACAACAGAAACAACAAACACAGATACCTTTGATATCCGAATAACTGACACGACTCTTAGAGATGGTTCACATGCGATGAGCCATAAATTCACCGAACAACAAGTGCGAGACGTTGTTCGGGCCTTAGATAGCTCAGGGGTCAAAATTATTGAAGTAACTCACGGAGACGGACTGGGCGGCTCATCATTTAATTATGGGTTTTCTGCCGTGCCAGAGCTTGAATTGATCAAAGCTGCTGTGCAAGAAACCACTCAGGCTAAAATCGCAGTCCTGCTATTGCCAGGCTTGGGCACCATTAGAGACCTCGAAAAAGCCTACGATGCTGGTGCAAAAGTCGCTCGAATTGCTACGCACTGTACCGAAGCTGATATATCCATTCAACACTTTCAACGAGCACGAGAATTAGGCATGGAAACCGTCGGATTCCTGATGCTCTCACACCGCGCTGAACCGAAAGAACTCGCCAAACAAGCTCGCATCATGGCTGATGCAGGATGCCAGTGTGTGTATGTTGTGGACTCAGCTGGCGCACTGATTCTTGAAGACGTCTCAACTCGAGTTTCTGCGCTAGTTGAAGAGCTGAAGAACGATGCTGAAGTTGGCTTCCACGGCCATCAAAACATGAGCTTTGGCGTTGCGAATTCTGTATATGCGGTGCGCGCTGGTGCAAAACAGATTGATGGAACATTAGTCGCACTAGGAGCCGGTGCGGGAAACTCCCCCACCGAAGTGCTAGCAGCAGTATTCGATAGATTAGATATTAAAACCGGACTCAATATTCACAGGGTATTAGAAGCAGCGGAAGACATCGTCAAACCCTTTATTACACGCATGCCATTGATGGACCGTGCTTCGATTATGCAAGGCTATGCAGGGGTCTATTCCTCGTTTCTGATCCATGCCGAACGTGCTGCTGAACGATATGGAGTTCCAGCATGGAAAATCCTTGATGAAGTCGGTCGGGCTGGATACGTAGGTGGGCAAGAAGACATGATTGTTGATGTCGCTGTACAACTTGCAAGAAGTGATAGCCGGTCGGATTACTCTGATCAGCACTCAACTGCCTGGCATAAACAAGCTGCAATTTAAAATCGAAGAAGCTAGTACCCACTGTTGCAGCAGACCCATGCAATGATCTGCTGCAACAGTATAAAAGACAATTATGGCAATCACACCGCATGGTTGGAACTACAGCTCAGTCCCTCCGGTTGATGAGCTGGATAGCGTAGAACGCCTGGGATTGTTGACAGTCCAAGCCGTATGGTTTTTCACTGAAATGTTCCAGTTTCAACAGTGCTGGTGGCATCCCGGAGGTTGAAAGGATCGCCCGTCCTTGTGGCAGCGCGCTGAGGTCTGACTCGTCCAGGGTCCGTTCCCGATTCACCATCGAAGAATACTGGCGACGAAAGCTCCCGGTCGTTGCAGAAGTACGGCGTACCACGTCATGATCGCCTACGATCCTGGAGAGGAAGGGTAGGAATTTGTCGTCGGACAGCCCTGATCCGGCCACCCGAATGTTTGAGGCTGACCACAGTTTGCGCATCCCTTGTTCCCCAAACGCCTCGATCCCTTGGTCCCAGCTTTGGAAAAACGACGATAGGACGATGCCCCGGGAACCATAGTGTGAATACACATCGG
>Ga0079226_10002358_pt1 | contig 14587 bp, 8 predicted proteins | sample Poulit2014_FD_76345 | JGI IMG/M metagenome (GOLD analysis project Ga0079226, IMG submission 76345) | Agricultural soil microbial communities from Georgia to study Nitrogen management - Poultry litter 2014 | ecosystem: Environmental > Terrestrial > Soil > Agricultural land | place: USA: Georgia... | reverse complement strand
CCTAGAGTTATCGCCCATGCCGGGCGCACAACAAGAAAGACGGGGACCAATAGTCCCCGCTTTCTTTATTCTTTAATCCGCCATACCGAAATTGCCCCAAACAGCATAAACACACCGCCCAGCATGATACCATAGATTGGCTGGCTGTCAAAAACATATTTGATGATCATCCCGCCCAAAAAACCACATACAATTTGCGGAAAGGTAATGAAGAAATTAAAAATTCCCATGTATACCCCCATTTTACGGGCAGGAAGACTGTCGCTTAGGATAGCGTAAGGCATGGAGAGGATGCTTCCCCAGGCGATTCCGACCCCCAGCATCGTGAACAACAAGATATTTGGAGAGGAAATGAATAATATGGAAATCAACGAGAGCCCACCGATGACCAAGCCAAAAGCATGCACCTTCGTTCGCCCGAACCGAGTCGCCAAGCGTGGTAGAAAAATAGCATACACAGCAGAGACTCCATTGTAAACGCCGAAGAGAACCCCTACCCAATTGCCCGCCTCTGCAAAAAGACGATTACGGTCACCATCCATCTTATAAAACACATGTTCTGCAATAGCCGGCGTCATATATACCCACATCATAAATAAAGCAAACCACGAGAAAAACTGTACCCATCCAAGTTTTTTCATGGTTTGGGGCATATTCTTAAAATCTTGCAGAATCGCACCTAGATGAGCGTTAGAAACGTCCGCAGCTTCCGGATTCGCTTGCTCATCAAAAGATGCTAATTCCTGAGGCGCGTATTCTTTCGTTGTGAATACCGTCCATAAAATGGTAGCAATCAAAATAAAGGCGCCAAAGTAAAAAGAATAGATTACATTTTGAGGCACAATTCCTTCTCCCCCAACTGCAGAGATACCAAAATACTCTGCAAAGACATAAGGTAGCCAAGAACCTATCACAGCTCCCACTCCAATTAGCACCGTTTGGATCGAAAAACCCAAGCTTCGTTGCGCGCTAGGAAGATTATCCCCGATAAGCGCCCGGAACGGTTCCATCGTCACATTGATGGAAGCATCCATAAGCATTAGCATGCCCGCACCAATCAACAAAGGCGGAAGAATAGCCGTGAACAGCGCAATATTTGGCATAAACACTAACGCGATTGCCGTTAATATAGCGCCGACTAAAAAGAAAGGCCGTCGACGGCCCAGTCCGGTCCATGTACGGTCGCTATAGTGGCCGATGATCGGTTGCACCAACATCCCCGTAATTGGGGCTGCGAGCCAAAAAAGCGATAGATGCTCTACATCCGCGCCAAAGGTTTGAAGGATACGGGAAGCATTGCCATTTTGCAAAGCAAAACCCATCTGGATACCCAAAAAGCCCATGCTCATATTTATAATCTGAGCAACAGTCAAGTTGGGTTTAACACGTATATGATTCATTGATAAGCTTTAAGATTTCTGCTCGGGCGCTACGATACGTTCCTCACCATTAAATATAACACTAATTTCGGTATCTGACAGATTTTTGATGGCATAACCACTTTGATCTACGGCAACATACAATTTGGTTCCCCGAAATTGCACATGAAAAGCATAGCGTTTCCAGTTTTTCGGGATAAAGGTTTGAAAGTGTAATTTACCTTCGCGTACGCGCATTCCAGCAAACCCCTCGACGATAGCCAACCACGTTCCCGCCATCGAAGTGATATGCAACCCATCTTCCGTATCGTTATTGTAATCGTCCAAATCCAGACGTGCAGTACGCAGGTAGAACTCATACGCCTTGTCTTCTTTGCCCAATTTCGCCGCAATGATCGCATGCACGCAAGGCGAGAGCGAACTTTCGTGGACGGTTAACGGTTCGTAGAAATCATAATTGCGACGAATCGTATCCTCATCAAACGCATCTTCCAGAAAATAAAGCCCCTGTAACACATCCGCCTGTTTGATATAGCAGGAGCGTAAGATTCTATCCCAACTCCAGTGTTGATTTAATGGACGTTGATCTGCCGGTAGCTCGGAAACCGGAATTAATTCTTTATCCAGAAAACCATCTTGCTGTAAAAAGACACCCCGACCACTGTCTTCCGGAAAATACATATGATCGATGATGTGTTGCCAAAGGGCGCTTTCCTGTTCATTAAACTGTAATGTCGATAACAATGCATCGAGCTGGTCTCCGTGCTGGATTTTTTCCTCGGCAATAGTAGTTAAGGTATAACGTAAGGACCACACCGCTATCTGGTTGGTATACCAATTATTATTAACGTTGTTTTCGTATTCGTTAGGCCCGGTAACACCTAGCATAACATAGCGCTGTTTTTGTTCGCTCCAGTTTACCCGTTGCGCCCAAAAACGGCTGATCCCGATCAATACCTCCAAACCGTGTGTTAGGAGATACGCACGATCGTCCGTATAACGAACGTAATTATAAATCGCAAAAGCGATAGCACCGTTCCGGTGGATCTCCTCAAAAGTAATTTCCCACTCGTTATGGCATTCTTCTCCGTTTATTGTCACCATCGGATACAAGGCAGCACCGTTGCTAAACCCTAATTTAGCAGCATTCTCGATCGCTTTTTCCAAGTGATGATAACGGTAGAGCAACAAGTTACGCGCGACCTTAGGAGCCTGTGTTGCCAAGTAAAAAGGAAGACAATATGCTTCCGTATCCCAATAGGTTACCCCTCCGTATTTTTCGCCCGTAAAACCTTTTGGGCCGATATTTAAACGCGCATCCTCGCCCGTATAGGTTTGGTTCAATTGGAAAATATTGAAGCGAATTGCCTGTTGCGCCGCCACATCCCCCTCAATCTGTATATCACTTTCTTCCCATATTAGCGCCCAGGCATCGGCCTGCAGCTGCATCAATTCATCATAGGTTTTAGAAGCGATTTTGTCCAGGCCCATTTGCGCAGCGACGGTCAGTGCCTCGACAGGATGGTGGAGGGAGCTGACCATGGACACATATTTTTCTATACGTACAGATTCACCCGCTTTTAACCGCGTCTGCCATTCCTCGCCTACATAACTTTCGGCCTTCTTCTTTTGGCCTGCCGGTTGTAGTTCTCCGCCAACATAATACAAATTTCGCAAGCGTGTTTCGACACAGAATTGTGTCTTTTTGGTCTCGTTCACCAACACGAGATCATCCTCAATTTCTTCGGCCACCGGTGTCCAAAAGCGTTCATCGTAATTACTGTCCCGATTCACCACGTCGCCATTTAAGAAGGAGCAAACCGCTAGGTCCGCATCTTTATTGATCAGGCGCAACGTGTATTGCAACGATACCGTATCCGATTGGAAAAGGTGGTACATCCGCTTGGCCATAACCTCCACCTCTACACCGTTAGGCATCTTCGCTACAAACGTACGGTAGAGTACGCCCGCTTTCATATCCAGCCGGCGTTCAAACTGCTGAATCTCACACTGAGCTAAATCCAGCACCATACCATCGACCTGTATATCCAATCCGATCCACTGTACGGCATTGATCACTTTCGCAAAATATTCCGGATAACCGTTCTTCCACCAACCTACCCGCGTCTTATCCGGGTAATACACACCTGCCAAATAAGATCCCTGCAATGTCTTTCCCGAATAAGCCTCTTCAAAATTTGCCCGTTGTCCCATACGGCCGTTGCCGATGGAAAAAATACTCTCGGAAAACTCGTTGTGTTCCATTCGGAATTGATCTTCTATAATATGCCAAGGATCGTTTATAATATAATTCTTCATGTTCTTCGTTAATATTCACTTATCAGTATCTCACCCAAATCCTCTACACGCGAATCGTAATCAGTCAATGTCCGTGATTTATCAACTGCGACTACACGCATGTTTGCCGCCTTTGCCGCTTCGATTCCCGCCTGTGCATCTTCCAACACCACACAAGCCACAGGCTCTACGCCGACAAAAGCAGCCGCCTTCAAAAACACCTCCGGGTCGGGCTTCGACCGACTGACAGCATTGCCATCTACAATCGCATCGAAGTAATGCCGTATCCCTGTCTTCTCCAGAATCCGCACTGCATTCTTACTTGCTGAACCAAGTGCTATTTTTTTTCCCGTTTCTTTCAAATAGTTCAGGAGCTCGATTGTACCTGGTAACACATCTCCATCCTTCATTTCTTCGACCAATTCCAGGTACCAGGTATTTTTCGACGACGCCAGTTGTTCTTTTTCTTGGGCAGGTATGTCCTTGTTTGCCCATTTTAAGATCAGGTTCAAAGAATCCGTGCGGCTCACCCCTTTCAATTGTTCATTTTCCACTTCCGTAAAATCAAAATCAAACTGGTGGGCTAACCGTTTCCAAGCCTGATAATGAAATACAGCGGTGTCTACCAATACCCCGTCCAAATCAAATATGACAGCAGTTGCTTCGTCTATTATTTTTTTTGCGTCCATGCGTTACTTCAATTCAAATACCAACGTTTGTTTCCCTTTCACTACAACACGTTCCGGCAAATCCAGAGATTCACCTGTTAAAACATTCTTCATCTGTTTTGACTGTCCGATTCCTTCATCAAAACGCGCTAACGCCACTTCTTGCTGCTCTTGGCTACAATTCATCACGACCATTACTTTTTCCGTATCGTTATAGCGGAAATATACATATACATCATTTTGCGGTGCATAGTGCAACAGCTTACCATTTTGTAAGGCCGTCGTCTGCTTTCGGTATTGTGCCAATGTGCGCACGTGGTTGAACATGTCATTTTCAGCTTCCGTACGCCCCTCAGCAGTAAACTTATTCACTTCATCACCCGGAAAACCGCCCTTAAAATCATCCCGCACCAAGCCATCCGGTCGGCTGAAGTTTTTCATTAGTATCTCTGCGCCATAATACATCTGCGGAATACCACGGTAAGTCAATAACCAACTAAAAGCACTTTTATATTTTTCCAGATCTTCTCCTACCGTAGAAAAGAAACGGTCTTTATCGTGATTGTCTAAGAAAATCACATTCGCCAACGGGTTTGGATATAAGTAATCGCCACTTAACGTACTATACAATTTGTTGGCACCATCTTTTTCAAAATTAAGGGCGTCTCCTATTGCATAGGTTAACTGAAAGTCCGTAACACCTTCGAGTTTCGTGTCCACGTCTTGCCCTACCTTTTGCCCACCTAAGAAATACGCTTGGTTAGGGACGGAGCTTACCCATGTTTCCCCAAAAAAGGAGAAGCTGGGATATTCCGAGCGGATCGCATCCGTCCATTTCCCCATGAAATCCAGATCATTGTAGGGATACGTATCGATGCGAAACCCATCAACGCCAGCCTCTTCAATCCACCAGATATGACTCTGGGTAATGTATTTCTGCATCTTTTCATTTTGGTGGTTCAAATCCGGCATGGTCTCCACAAACCAACCTTTCTCCATCAGATCTTTGTCTGCCTGCGTTCCATACGGATCAAACATGGTCTGGTCTTTATAGGTTGTTTGTGTAAACGTATCCCATTCATGTAGCCAATCCGAAGACGGACGATCGATCACCGTCCAGTGGTGAAGCCCCACATGGTTGGGTACCACATCATGCACCAGCTTCATGTTGCGTTTATGAAGTTCTTTTCCGAGTTCACGGTAGGTATCGACCGTTCCAAAACGCGGATCGATTTCATAGTTTTCGGTGTTCGCATAACCATGGTAAGAAGCCTGTGGCATATCGTTGGTCAAGACCGGAGTCATCCAAAGAGCCGTTACGCCTAAATCCTCAAGGTAATCCAGGTTGTTGATAATTCCCTGCAAATCACCACCATGTCGGTAATACATGGAGTCCCGGTTTACAGCGGTTTCGCGCATACCATCTACCGAATCATTACTTGGATCGCCGTTCGCAAAGCGATCGGGCATAATCAAATAGATAAGATCAGCCGCGTTTACACCTTGTGCTTTAACCAGGTTTTTGTCACGGTTCTTCAATATATAGTCACGCGTTACGATTTTCTTTCCGTTTTTGTATAACTCTATCGGATAGGTTCCGGCTTGTGCATTGCTCAAAATTTCGACATCCAGGAAAAGGTAATTCGTATTTTCTACTTGATGTATCTGTTTTAGCGCCATACCTGCTTTAGGCAATTTCACTTCACAGTCCCCAATGTCCGAACCATATAAGACAATTTGTAGTTCCGAGTTGTGCATACCTACCCACCAGTGGAGTGGTTCCGCCCGTTGTATGGATTGCCCTTGTGCAAAGGCAACCCATAACATCGAGCATAATAGAGTGATCGCTATCTTGATGTTGTTCATTATTATTGTTTTTTAAATAATTACCTATTATTTCTTCACTAGGGTATATGTCAAGTTGACGAGGTCTAAGGTAATGTCATATGTACCTGCTGCTGTTATAGCAATGTTGTTATCATTTAACGTACCGTTCGCACCACCGTAGCTTGTACCCCAATCGTGGTTTTTCCGGAATTTCATCTCGCCGGCCGTCAGCTCTGCGGTTATCTTCCACAGCTGTGTACTGTTTTCATAACGCATATCGGTATCGTCATCCCAACTAACAGCTGCATCGCCGACAATTCCCCAACTATGATCCTTAAAGGAGATCGTATTTTCATTGGTATTCACCGTAAGTTCTAAATTGCCAGCTCGAGGCGCTTTAATATTTCCAGACGCACTTAGTGATATCTTTCCGCCGCCGTCATCTCCATACGAGGCATCCCAACTGCGTTCCGGTGTGACTTTGAACTCCGAATCAGCTTCTGGAAAATAGATGATACCGGTATAAATGCCGTTGCTTGTAGGCGAGACCAGACTTTCGGCGGTTTCGACAGCCCAGTCGGCTCCCGGCGGAATAGCCTTTTGGTAAGCGCCGGGTACGTAGAGATAGCTTATCGCCGCATAAGGCGTAACCGCTAAAGGCAGTACATTGGAAAACAGCTGTGTAAAGTTGGTCGAGATAGATGATTTTACACGTAGCTCTAGGTCGGTTACCTCTTCTACCGGCAATTCCATAGCAAGCAAAATAGCATTGAGTTCTAACGTTGTGAAATGATAGTTCGCATCGCTAGCCGAAAATGCGATCTCTTTTGCGTTCTCGAAATTACTTCCTTTTACGCCAATTTGGAGCGTATTGATAATAGCTGCATTAAATCCAAAATCAGCAGCTTCCCATGTTAAAACGAGCGCTTCCTCATCTGCATTTTCTTTAGTAAGCACTACCGAAGATGCGGAAGCCTGTAATGAAGCTCCATCTCCCGGTACAGCCTCCAGTTTGGTTTCGTCTTTGCTGCAGGCTACTCCCAGTAAACCCAGGAGTACAGTCCAACATGCGATTATATTAAACATTTTCATAATATCTTGATTTGACTATATACTGTATTAATATCCTGTATTTTGTTCTAGATTCGGATTAGCGATCAAATCCGCTGCCGGAATCGGGAAAAGTGTGCGGTAAGATTCAGTCGAGGCACCACCAGCTTGCCCGCCCTTAAACGGCCACAGATAACTTCCACCCGTATAACGTCCATACCGAATTAAATCCGTCCGTCGGAACGCTTCCCAATACAATTCTCGGCTACGCTCTTCCAAAAGGATATCCAGTGATATATTACTAAGGTTGCCCGAAGCGTTTCCATACGCTCGTTCGCGAAGTCTGTTCAAATAAGCCAAAGCCAGCGCATTGCTTCCGCCCGATCCGCCACGTACAACCGCTTCCGCATAGATTAAGTATTGCTCCGCCAAACGGAATAGCGGGAAGTCTGTAGAAACAAACGTACCGTCGATCGATTTTCCATTCTCATTGGAAGATGTTTTGTTGCTGAACTTAGTAACCGCCAATCCTTCTGTAAATACCGCCGGATCCTCGATATTCGGATTGCTACCGAAAAACATTGCCCGTTTATCGGTGTCTCCGCTTGCATCGTCAAAGGCAGCCGGTAAAGTACTCCGGCTCCGGTTTCCCCCCCAGCCACCAGCCGGGATTCCAAAGTTTGCTGGGGTCATCGTACCATGAACCGATGAGTTGATAATATAGGTTGTACCCCCATTATTCTGTGTCTGTATACCGTCGTAAGCAATCGGAAAAATTACTTCGGGGTTATTCTGATCATTATCTGCCATAAACAGATGCTCATATTGATCCATCAAACTATAGCCTGCATCAATCACTTTCGATGCATAGGTTATCGCTTCCGTATATTTACCGTTGCCTTGACCAAGATATACCTCGGCGTTGAGGTATAGTCGTGCCAAGAGTGCCCAAGCTGCTCCCTGATCTGCCCGTGCATATTCATTTTGTTGTGCCGCCACGAGCAGATCCTGAACGGCGAGGAGTTCACTTTCTACATAATCAAATAGTTCTGGCCGCGTAATCTGGCTTGGTGGAGTGACACCGATCTCGTTTTCCTCGGTTATAAACGGAGGATTACCGTAGAGGTCCATTAACACCCAATATTGGTACGCACGGAGGAACCTAGCCTCTGCCCGATATTGCCCGATAATGGTGGCATCGTTGCCCGAAATACCGCGCGCTGCAAGCTTTTCTTCGGTACTTTCCCGAAGAAATTCATTAATCACCGTGATATGGTAGATACTTCTCGTATAAAGTCCACGAAGCATAACGTTGCTCGAGTTCCAGGTTTGGTAATTAAGATCAGCCACACCAGGGTCACCCAGCCAAGCACAGATCCCCTCATCGGTTGTCAGTTGCTGCGCGTTCCAATACAGTCGTAGAAAATCCGATGTCCCTGCATCGATTCCACCGAGATCACTATCCCCGGGGCCCGTTCCGCTAGTGAGCGCGAAGCTACCATACACCTTTGCCAGTGCATTTTTATAACCTTCCGGCGTGCTATAGGCAACATCCGCCGTGATGTCATTTGTCGGAGCCAAATCCAGATTCTGACTACAGCTTGTCAGCATCAAGACGGCGTTTATGGCTAAAAATATAGTACGTTTCATTTTTTTTAGTTAACGGTTAAAAATCTAAGTTTACACCCAACACATACGTTCTCGGTCTCGGATAGAAGCGATTATCGATACCCCCACTTATTTCGGGGTCTATACCTTTATAATTGCTTACCGTAAACACATTTTGCAAATTTGCCGAGATCGTTAATCTACCAGCGCCATTCTTCAGGATGCTTCCCGCCGCATAGCTTACCGAAAGGTTATCCATTTTTAGGAAGGATGCGTTATGAACATAATAATCACTATTGTATTGCTTTTGAGCAAACTGTGCTCCCAAAAAACTTGTCGGCGCATTGTTTATCGGACCGTTTGGATCCAACACGTTGTAACGGCTGGCAAAATTGGAAGACACGTTATCATAAACATAATTTCCAATGTTGGAACGTAATACGGTGTTCAACGTCCATTTCTTATAATTTAGTTGTGCCGTAAAGCCTAAGAAATAAGTGGGCAACGGTGATTTATAAAAATAGCGGTCGTTATCATTGATGATTCCATCACCGTTTAAGTCTTCATAGATACCTTCAAGTGGACTACCATCTTCTCCGTATACCTGTCTATATACTCTATAGCTGTAAGGCATACGGTTCACAACGTGCGCCTGTATGTTGTTTCCGGTACTACCAGATATTCCCCCTTGTTCGACAAGGTAATTTGGATCGTCTACCGCAGTAAGGTTTGTCACCTTACTATGGTTGTACGTAAAGTTAAACCCTAAATCCAAGTTCAGATCGTCTTTACGGATAGCCGCCCCGTTCACGCTGAACTCTACACCCTTGTTTTCCATATTCCCAACATTTGTCAGTAACAAGTTGCTGAAGTTAGTACCCACAGGAATAGGGATCGTGCTCAACAAATCTTTCGTTTTTTTGAAATATACATCCAAACTACCGGAAAGGCGTCCGTTTAAAAAACCATAGTCAATTCCTCCATTATAGGTTGTTGTGCTCTCCCATCTGATATTTTTATCGTAGGCTACCGGTGTATACATATTATAAAACGTGTTCCCAAACTGATATAAGGACTCGTTCATACTACGCACATAATTAGGAAGGTATGAATAGTTTGCAATACCATCCTGCTGACCGGTAACACCGTAACTTAAGCGTAGCTTCAGATCAGAAACCGTATTGTTATCTTTCAAGAAGCTCTCTTCTTTTATACGCCAAGTGGCACCTACAGAAGGAAAAACGCCCCAGCGGTTTTCTTCACTAAAACGAGAAGAACCATCTGTACGTACCGTTCCCGAGAAAATATATTTATCGGAATATGTATAGATTAAACGACCGTAATAAGAAATCAGCCGGCTGTGCGGAATATCAAAAGGAAAAGTCGGTGTACTGAGTACCTCCCCATCTGCACTGGTACGATCAAAGTTATACTCCTTGGATCGATTGTCGTAATAACCATAACCTGCTGTGGCGTTGATGTTACTTTGGATCGATGCTAAGTCCTTCGTATAATTTAAGTAGAACTCCCCTACGGTATTTGTAATTTCCTTCTTGTATTGCGTCCTTTCTCCTAACGTGTTGATATGCGATGCCGCATAATCCGGTATAAAGGTATCGCCTTCACCTCTCGAAACATCGTATCCAAGATTCAAGTTAGCATGCATTTCGGGAAGAAATGGCAGTGCGTAATCGAACTGAATATTACCAAAACTTCTGGCCACTTTTCCTTGATCGTCTTTCAAGTTAAGAAGTGCTACCGGATTACGCGGCGCATTGGGATTAGGATCGTCTAATCCGGTGCTATTATTAAATTGCGTCCATTCGTAATAATTGCCGAACCGGTTCTCAGTATATACGGGTTTCGTCGGATCGAACTGTATTGCAGCACCGATCGCATCCTGATTAGCAAACTGTGAATTCGATATGGATCCTTTCAAGTTGATATCGATCTGTAGACTATTATCCAGAAGTTTGGGCGCAAAGTTAATACCTGCCGTAGTACGCTCCATACGGTCGCGTTTTAATATACCTTGTTGATTTAAGTAGCCCACCGATACACGATAAGGAAGGTTAGGACGAATAGCACCGGCTACACTCAGGTTGTTATCGGTCGCAAAAGCTTGGCGATAAATCTCATCTTGCCAATCGGTATTCGCATCGCCCAAAGACGCTCGTTGCGCATCATTTCCCTCCACGTTGACATATTCCCGGATTTGATCGGCCGAGAGCAGATCTACCTTTTGAGCAATCTGTGCCAATGAATTTTGCGAGCTGAAATTGATCGATGGCTGTCCACTTCTTCCTTTCTTCGTAGTAATCAGGACAACCCCGTTTGAGGCACGAGACCCATAGATAGCTGTCGCATTTGCATCTTTCAACACGGTAAACGTTTCGATATCATTCGGGTTAATCAAAGCTAAAGGATTGGCTACACCAGAAATTGCTCCGGTGGACAAAGGCACACCATCGACCACGATCAACGGATCGTTGCTAGCATTCAGCGATGCTCCGGCACGAACCCGGATAGTTGCGCCACCACCAGGTTGTCCGCCACTGGTTGTAATCTGCACACCGGCTACCTTACCCGCGATAAGTTGCTCCGGCGAACTGATGAGACCTTTCTGAAAATCTTTCGAGGAGACCGTCGTCAAGGAACCGGTTAAATCTCCTTTTTTCTGTGTACCATAACCGATGACCACCACTTCATCCAGGCTACTGGAAGCCGTTTCCAGCGTAAAATTTAAGGTGTTGTCACCCACAGTTAAGGTAGCATTCTGTTCGGCGGTTTCATATCCCATCATATTGACCACAACCCTATGTGAGCCAGCTGAGATATTACCAAGACGATACTCCCCGTTTGCCCCGGAGGATGTGGAAATCTGTTGACCAAGAATTTGTATGGTTGCTCCAGGTACACCTACCCCTTCGCTATCAACAACCCGGCCTTGTAGCCGTGCTGTCTGTGCGAAAGTAAATGCACTAAGCAACATCAGAAAACTCATTGCCATTACCCTGCGTAATGTAAATTTGTTCATCATGTGATTAGTTTATTATTGTTTACTGTTCAGTTTATTTATGCTTAATATGTAATATTCTCCTGCTTCCAATGGAATCGAACTTGTCGAATGCCAATCGCGTGTCGCTCCGGCGAAGTTATCGTGCCAGCTTTTCTGTAAGTCTGTCGGAACAGTGAAATTATGTGTAACCACATCAAAGTTCCCGATCACAAGTACCTCCTGCCCCGCTTCTTTCAATACGTAATATTTCAGGGGTCCATGTACGCTGTGGTTTACCGTTCCATTTCTGAATATAGCATTCTGACGTTTCCAATCAATCAGCTTTGCATAGTGAGCAAACAGACTGTAACGTTTTGCATCTTTCAGATAGTCCCATTTCAATGGCTTTTCTCCTGTCCTGCCGTTTTCATCAATCGAGACATCATATCCTAATTCTCCGAATTGCCAAATCATTTTCGGGCCGGGCGCGCAAAGAAGAAACGCTGCCGCCTGTTTCATACGCTCTATTGCGATCGTCAGCTCTTTCGTTGAATAATTGCCATGTGTGTTGCCATATTGCAGGTTTTTGTACATCAACCGCTCTTCATCATGTGATTCCATATATGACACGAATTGTGGTTTTTCAAAACCATGCGCATCGGCAAAAAGGCGTTTAAGATCGGAGTTATCATTCCACCCCATGGTGGCTTCATTGAATGTATGATTTAGGTTATTCCATAAATACATGCCCTCGCCCGCTAATTCCCTTTCTTCCCGATCTTCCGCAAAATGCTCTAAAATGACATAGAAGCTTGGATCACGTTCACGTATAAAATGGTTGTAGTTTTTCCATATCGCGATACGACTTGCATCATAGGCGGACCACTGCTGCACTGCTCCCCCACTTTCATCCGTTCCCGAATTCTTCTGTGTGAAACCTTTGGAGAGATCAAAACGGAAACCATCTACCTTAAATTCTTCCATCCAGAACGCGATCACGTCCTTCGTGAATTGTTGCGTAAACGGGCTTTCGTGATTGAAGTCGTAACCGACATTATATGGATGTGTGGGCGTGATATTAAACCAGGGGTTATTGGTCAGTGAGCCCGATTGTTGATACAAACGTACCATAGGTGATTGTCCGAACGCATGGTTTAATACCATATCGAGTATCACGGCAATTCCCTCTTGATGACATTCATCAATAAATGCTTTCAGCTCATTCGTGGCACCATAATATTTATCCAACGCAAAGTGAAAAGAAGGATTATATCCCCAGCTGGAGTTTGCCTCAAATTCCTGTACAGGCATCAGCTCAACGGCATTCACACCCAATCTCTTAAGATAAGAAATAGAATCTCGTAATGTTTTGTAATTGGGTTGATCTAGGAAATCCCTTACATGCAATTCATAGATGACCAAATCCAAGGCATCAGGACGATTAAATGTGGTGGTTTGCCAGTTGTACGCGGTATTGTTTAACGACAATACCGAAACGATACCCTCCGTTGCACCTTGGGGATAGCTTGGCAAATGCGGAATAGGCGACATATCCCCATCGTGGTTCGGATCTAACACCAATTTTGCATATGGATCGGCAATCTTCAATTGTCCGTCTATCAAGAATTGATATGTATAATCTATTTGAAAATCTAGATTTTTCAGTGTAATCCACCATGTATTCCCGTCCGGTGTACGCTTCATCGCATAATCTTGCGTGGCTTGAAAATCGTTGAAGTTGCCTAATAGGAATGCGGAAGATTTATCCTGGGCGGTAAGCACGAAAGATATTTCCTGCTTATCACGATTAATGGTAATCCCATTTTTATTGATTCCCATTGGTAACTCTGCCACTTCCACATCACCCTCCACAAACACCGTCAACATCCTATCGGTACGCTGCCCATTAGCTTCAATACGGGCTTGTATATGTTGCTGTCCGGTACCATTCAACTGCAATTTGTGCTGCAGTTCATTCCCTTGGCCAGTCGCAATTTCATGTCCATTTAAAGAAAGTGTGATTGTACCCGACTGGGAAGCTTGTAATCGAATCGGAAGCTCTTCACCCTTTGTGAATGATTGTTTTTCCAATTGCGGCACCAAAGTGGGTCGAACAGCAGGCGCTTTAAAAGTTATATCGGGTTTTTGCTTCGATGAAATAGACCAATACATATCCGATCCATCTGCATTGCGTAGCACTTTGCTTCCATCCGCATTCCGTACCAAAAAGGCAATATGGGTAACGTCATTTGCTTGAGTACGCTTGAAAAAACTCGCCGGATGGATCGTGATACTATATTTACCTTCCACTTCCCGTTTTAATTTATAGTTATCTAGATTTTCATCCCATGCGGTGACAACTTCATTCCATTCTTTTTCCGATGTATTACTCGTCAGGAGCAAACCAGCGTGCAGAAAAAGGTCTCCCGAATGATTAGCAAGCTCTTTGTTCCCTTTCGCGGGATCAAAAGTAAACGTGGTGATTTCATCCCAATAAAGAAAATCATTGGATAAGGAAACGAGCCCCTGCGCTGTTTCTTCCTCGATAGTGTCTGTATCTGGTTTTACATCCTTTTTACAAGCTATGAGCCAGACACATATTAAAAGAAGATAACCTAAAATATTAATCGTTTTCATGTTCAAAACGGCTAGCAAAATAAAAGCGGGAATGTTCCCGAAACAACTCCATCTTTCGATATATGGAAGAACAAAAGGTGAAAAATGAAAGCTACTTTTGTGATCCCTCTATAACTGTTAGT
>Ga0079226_10002356_pt1 | contig 14596 bp, 13 predicted proteins | sample Poulit2014_FD_76345 | JGI IMG/M metagenome (GOLD analysis project Ga0079226, IMG submission 76345) | Agricultural soil microbial communities from Georgia to study Nitrogen management - Poultry litter 2014 | ecosystem: Environmental > Terrestrial > Soil > Agricultural land | place: USA: Georgia... | reverse complement strand
CCTATTTTAGAATGTCATACAAATTTGCATGACAGAAAAATTTTTATTATAGTGTAGTAAGGTTTATTACAAAACCTTTATCATCATGGACTGGCAAACCACTACTACTGAAAAAATTGTTTTCTCGGTAGGATTATTAGTTGTTATCGGGATGGTTTCCGGATACAGAACAGCTATTAATTATACTGACTCAATTCCTAAGGGCCTTTACTTTATTCAGGAGAAGGTACCCGGGGAAGGTGAATATACTCTAATTAAAAAGGACAGCATATTACAATATGCAATCAATAGAGGATATATCGCCCAAGGTTCATATATCGGAAAAAAGATAGTTGGAACATCAGGAGATACGGTTGTTGTATCTGAGAGTGGAGTTTTTATCAATGGATTAAAACAACCGGTCAGCCAACCAAAGCAATTTGATCGTAAGAACCGAACCATGCCAAATGGGTTCGGTACCTATATTCTTAGTAGTAATGAAGTGTTTCTATTAGGTGAAACATCAAGTTCATTTGATAGCCGATACTTTGGGCCAGTAGGAAGAAAATTTTTAAAGGGGACGTTAGTTCCTATTCTAACATTGTAAATTATCAATAAAAATCAATTAAATATTATGTTTAAAGTTAAATCAATAAGTATTCTGGTAATTTCTACAATTCTTTTTGTTTCCTGCAATGATGTTACTACGGGTGATAAAAAAAGACCACAAATTGTAGTTAATCCAAAACCTATTAATGCAACGGTAGGTGAAACATTTACCTATGAGGGTGATGTTACTCATGGTCCTGCTGCTGATATTTTCTATAGCTTTAAAGCAGAACACAGTGAAAATGTTGAAAGCTACAATGATTGGTTGTCGGTAAAAATTATAGAAGATGGTGATAAGTATGTATTAGAAGGGACACCAGATTTACCAGGCGAATATCATTTCAGGTTTACAGTACAAAGAGAAAAAGATTTTAATTTAGATGTTGGGTCATACGTAACTGGTCTTAACATTACCGTAACTGAATAAGGAAAGAAAAACAGATCCGATTCATGAATATATAGTTCAACATTCATCAGGGAGATATTTTGAAAATCTAAAATTTATATACTTATGAAATTCATTAGGAATATATTAATTAGCTCAATATTCGTACTGTGTTTAGCTAATATTGGATACTCTCAAAGTAATGAGACAATTCAAGCTGGCGAGCAGTTATCTAAGAATTATAGCTGGGAGACGACTGATTCTCAATGTTTTGAAGAATCTTATCTCAGAATAGAAGATAGTCATACGGCAGACTGGGTTAATTTTGATATTGATCGTAGTAACGGAACAATATCATATTCTGGCAGTACGCTTGAACCAGGAACATATACCGTACATTACTCGAACCATTGGGAAGTTGATGTTCTTGACAGATGTGAGCCAGAATCGGATTATGTTTCGTTTGAAATTACGGTTGAAAATAATCCACCAAGTATAACCTCATCAGCAAACACTTCTGCAAAAGAGGGAAGCAGTTATTCGTATTCTGTTGATGCCGAAGATTCAAATGGACATTCATTAAACTATTCAAAAACTTCCGGTCCCAGCTGGTTATCTTTTTCTGGTAATACCCTTTCCGGTACCCCTGGATATGGGGCGAGCGGATCTTATAATGTAGATATTAGAGTTTCAGATGGGTATGGCGGAACCGATACGCAATCTTATACGTTGAATGTAAGCAATACGAATCGATCTCCAAGCATCAATTCTAACCCACCGACCTCGGCAACCGAAGGGAATAGTTATTCCTATTCAATTGATGCCAGTGATCCGGACGGGCAAGACCTTACGTATTCTCTTGATGAAGGGCCTGGGTGGTTGTCTCTTTCAGGCAACACGCTTTCCGGAAATCCTGGTCATAATGCCAGCGGGAGTCATGATGTTACCATTTCAGTGAGCGATGGCAGTGCCAGCGATAGCCAGTCATTTACGATTACGGTTGATAATTCCAACCGTGCACCAAGCATCGATTCATCCCCGCCAACGTCAGCGACTGAAGGAGAGAGTTATTCCTATGCTATTGAGGCATCCGACCCCGACGGGGACGATCTTACGTTTAACATGACTGATGCACCCAATTGGGCATCGATCTCGGGTAATACGATCAGTGGAACACCGGGCTATGAGGCCGCCGGTGATCACGATTTTACTGTAACCGTTTCAGACGGCAGTGCCAGCGATAGCCAGTCATTTACGGTTATGGTCAGTAATTCAGATCGCGGACCGTCGATTACCTCTTCACCGCCAACTTCTGCTGTAGAAGGAAAAGAATATAGCTATGTGATTGAAGCCTCTGATCCGGACGGGGATGAATTGAGTTATTCCTTAGTTGAAGGCACCTCTTGGCTTACCCTTGACGGAAATCATTTGCATGGCACACCAGGGGATAATGCCCAAGGAGACCACGAAATTAAAGTGCGAGTAACCGCCGGTGGACAAAGTGATACACAAACTTTTACCCTTACTGTTGATAATACGAATCAAGCCCCCAGCATTGATTCCACGCCAACGAAAACTGGGAAAGAAGGAAGCGTCTACGAGTATGTCGTAAATGCCAGCGACCCGGATGGAGACAATTTAAGTTTTTCAAAAACCACAGGACCGGATTGGGTTTCTTTTACCGATAATACCTTATCTGGTAAACCCGGATATAACCAAGCGGGTGAATATGATATTGAAATTCAGGTTTCGGATGGGAATGCCACCGACAGCCAATCGTTCACTTTAACGATCAGTAACAATAACAGGGCACCAAATATAACATCATCCCCGCCAACGTCAGCCACCGGCGGAAGCAAATATGAGTATGTGGTAAATGCCAGCGATCCGGATGGAGACGATATTAGTTACTCTAAGGCTGCAGGTCCGGATTGGCTTTCCATGTCTGGCAATACACTGAGTGGCACCCCGGGAAATAAAGTAAGTGGCGATTTTGATGTTACCGTCAAAGCATCAGACGGAAATGCCAGCGATAGTCAATCCTTTACGATCACCGTCAGCAGTACTAATCGTCCCCCCAAGTTTACCAGCGATCCGGTAACGGATGTTAAGGAACAAGAGAAGTATTCCTACCAGGTCGCGGCCGATGATCCGGATGGGGACGATCTTAGTATTGCAGCGGTTGAAAAAGCACCTTGGATGAATTACAGTGATAATGGGGATGGCACGGCCGTACTTTCTGGAACGCCCAGCGCAGAACAGTCTGGAAGTTATCAGGTTATTTTGCGAGCTAATGACGGGACCGACCAGGTCGATCAGACATTCGAAGTGAATGTTCAAGACGTAGGGCGAGCTCCAACGATTACATCGGATCCACCGACCTATGTTCAAGAAGAACTTAAATACACTTATAATATCGAGGCATCAGATCCGGATGGAGATAATATTAGTTTTGATTATGCTTCCGGGCCAGGGTGGTTGTCGTTATCTAATTCTGATCCAAAAACGGGGACAGCAACCCTTACAGGTACCCCGCCAGCTGGAAAGTCTGGTGAATACACCATTAAGATAGTAGCAACCGCCAGTGATGAATCAACCACGCAACAATATACACTTGAGGTAGGAACGGGCAATGGACCACCCACGATTACTTCAGATCCGGTAAAAGTTGCGCATGTCGCTAAGTCTTATCGATATGCTATTACTGCTAAAGACAATGAAGAGCAGCAAATTTCCTTTACTCTTGAGGCAGCCCCTGATTTCCTAAGCCTTGCCGGGAAAAAGCCATCGGCCGGAGAAGCGGCCCTTGTTGGAAAACCAACAAAGGGTGATATCGGTAACCATGAAGTTATCATTAAAGCTACTGACGACGGCAAACCCAAGAAGTCGTCCCAACAGCAGTTCACTCTTAAAGTATCGGTAGGAAATGCGGCTCCGGTGTTCCAATCGCAACCGAACGAAGAAGTCAATGTTGATGAGCTATACGAATACACCGTGCGGACCAATGATCCCGAAGGCGACAATATTACCTTATCTGTTTTGGGGGCGAATGGATCCGATCTGCCCAGCTGGTTAAGCTTTAACGATAGCGGAGATGGAAAAGGAAAGCTCTCGGGAACCCCAACGCCGGAGGATAAAGGTTTAACACGCGTCGTTATAAAAGCCACCGACGATGGGCAGCCGAAGCAGACAAAGGAACAAACATTTGATATTAGAGTGAATCCAAAGTCTGTTTCTCAATTGAACGTGTATTTTGTTTATCCGAACTCTTGCCGGGAAAAATGCACCATTAAATTTGGATTACCCACCGAACAATCCGTGAATATGAAAGTGTATTCGGCGGCCGGTGAGCTGGTAAGAGAAACTAAGCCAGAGACCTATCCCGAGGGCGTTAATGAAATTGAATTTCAGCCCAAAAAACTGCCCAGTGGTAAGTATTCATTTACCCTTTATGCCCGCGATATGAGCTATAACGCCGAATTCACTGTAATTCGATAATCCAGAAATTTTAAATCCATATAATATAATATTATGAGAGTTTACACGACCATTGCATTACTCATTATAACAGGAATGACCATAGGTTGCGGAGGAAATTCCAGTGGTGCCAGTCCCACGAACGAACAGCTGGAACAGGTAAAATTTACAGGAACATTGCCTCAATCTGTTGGGGTTGATTCCGCCTTTTCCGATACGCTTGAATTTGTCAATGGTAACGTAGGATCTGTTGAATTGGGTGAGGGACATCCAGACTGGCTCAATGTAAAGACCAACAGCAATAACAAGCAGGTTATTATGTACGGAACAACCCCTGAGAAGGGAGGCACCCATAAGGTTGACCTTTCCATTACCGGAGACCAAGAAGTCTCTTCTGGATCAAAATTTGGGATGTCATTTACTATGTCCGTCTTTGAATAGCAGCCGGTAAGGTCCTTTAATCAAAAGAGGTAATATAACCGATGAATTATAATATAAGTGAAACAACCAAAGATGAACTTATTGGCTCGATGAAACGAGCCCTGGGGGAAGTATTACCGATGATAGATAACGATGCTATTACGGATATTGAATATAATTCAACTTCTGATAGGGTATTTATTGATGGGTCAAAGGGACGAGAAAAATCTGATTTTTGTTATCCGGGTGGAAGGGCCCAGCGGTTCGTTAATACCGTTGCCAGTTATCATGGCCTTGAAATAAATGAGGACCATCCTACACTTTCTGTACGGTTACCTGATGAGCTTGGCGGATGCCGCCTGCAGGCTAATACAAAGCCGATCACAGACGGGGTGAGTATTGTGTTACGTAAGCCCGGAAGCCTGTATCCCATTGATGATTATTTTGGCGATCAAGGGAAAGCTATTCCGGTCCGAGAGGACCAAAGGGAAATAACCGAATTTAATTCTGCCAAAAAGCTTCTAATGTATGCGCTTCGGACCCGCAAGAATATATTATTCGCCGGAAGTACGGGGGCTGGAAAAACCAGTTTTTTAAACAGTGTTTTGGCAGAATTAAAAGCCATACACCCCGATGATCGGTTGGTCATTTTAGAAGATACCCATGAACTTCAATGCACGTTTGATAATCACGAGTTTTTAAAAATGCATGAAGGAAAAAGAAGCGGAGCCAATGTTTCTATGTCAGATTTGGTGAAAAATTCGCTGCGAATGAATCCAGACCGAATCATTTTGGGAGAGGTGAGAGGCCCGGAAGCCTATGATGTCTTAGAGGCTTGGGATACCGGCCATGAAGGGGGATTCTGTACGTATCACGCGCCTAATGCCGTACAAGGTTTTTGGCGTTTTTTCCGGCTAACGGAAATGAAGTACAATAAAAGCAATTATCACTTTGCAAGTACCGCTATTGACTTCATATTCTTTTTATCCAAAGTCCGTGGCCACCGAGCGATACGGGAGGTTGCTTCGGTTTCCTATGACTATCAAAAGGGGTTCCCAGACATTCAATTAATCTTACCTAAAAAAATTAATCGGAGCTTTCATTCCAACGCCCCAGCGAACGGGCAATAACTTAAAACTAATACAACTATGAAATATTTAAAGAATGCATTTTATACAGCAGTTATAACATTCATATTGTTTCCATTTGATGCTAATGCATCAACCTCCGGGGGTGGTAGCTTTGGTGGTGGTGTACCCATAGTAAATATTGGGAATCAATTTATTAATTGGTTTCAGGGTCCCATGGGGATGATCCTAATAACTCTTGGTCTAATTATGGGTGGAGTTAGTGTTATTTTCGGTCGAGAAAATGATAGGCGCGGTTTCAAGCGGGTAGGATGGGCCTTTGTTGGAGGATCGATTATTGTTGGAGCAACTTCAATTGCTGGTTATTTCTTTGGCGGGGCAGTGATATGAGTAAGAAAGAATACCACCGGGTTCATTCGGCACTTATAACCGAGCCCAAAATAGCTGGTGTAACCAAAGGAGTATTTTGGATTGAGGTAATTGCCGCCATGCTGATGTTTAACTATTTCAGGGTGCATATTATGACAGCTATTATGGTTGGAATAATATTCTTTATCATTCATCCCATTATTAGAAAGGCTCAAAAAGAAGATCCTTTATCAGTCCAACTCTGGTTTATTTCTGCCCTTACAATTCAAGGATATTATCCAGCAAAGGAAGATATAAACCGGCGGCCCCGACAAGCTAAAAAATCAATTCCTAAACAGTCCTAACAATGGTAGAGTTTCTGTTCACATTAGCTTTTGGAAGTCTCCTTGGAGCCGGGTTTTTCTGGTGGATCCTGCAAGGACAGGAACATTCCGATACAGTCAAGTCTGCCTCAGGATTGGTAAATTGGGATTACTTGGAAGAGCCCCAGACTGAAGGCATTATACGTCTCGAGGATGGAGGCCTTCTTGCCTCATATCGATATCGGGGAAAGGATCTTAATTCTGCAAGTGAATCCCAACGAGCCCATCTTTCCGAGCGGCTCAATACCTTTTTTAAAGGTTTTGAGAATGACTATGGGTTCTTTTTTAGTATGATGAGAAAACCGGCAAGTGGCTATCCCAGTGGAGAGCATTTTCCGGATCCCGTTACTTATGGTATTGATCAAGAACGCCGAGAAAAAAATGAGCAGGAAGGACAGCACTATCGCTCAGAATTTTATTTGAGTATTGTTTGGCGGCCAGGCTTTCGGCCAACGGTGGACGCCTTTTTAACCGAACTGGAAGGCATTGAGGATAAGTTAGAAAAAGTCTTATATCCGACTCGTCTTAGCGGGGGTGAACATCTATCCTTGCTATACCGGCAAATGCATGGTATCGATCAACCGGTAACACCACCGAAGCAGAAAGAACCTATTAATGATCTGTTGGCTAACCAGGATATTCAAGTGCTTCCTATTTACCAGCGCGATAAGCATCCGGTTAAATCAGCATTAAATATTCCGGATGAAAATATTGTCATTGACGGGGATCAATATATTCGAACTATTACTATTACCGGGTATCCCAACCGAACATATAACGGCGTTTTAAATGAACTTAATCAGCTAAAAGCCGAGTATCGCTGGACCACTCGTATTTTCACGATGGACCGGCGGACTCAAGAAAAAAAGATTAAGAAAGCGCGGGATTTATTTCGAATGGCCCGCTATAGTTTTTGGACTATCATTACCGGAAGTATGACAGATGGAGCAGAAACCGACGATGATGTGGAAGAAGCATATAAGGATTTACATTCCATTTCAAAGATGAGAGATAGTTCGGAGGCATTGGCTAAAGTTGCCGATCGATCCACGTCGTTTGCCGTAAGTACTTCAACGATTACGCTTATATCGGAAGATCTTGATAGGTTAAAGCAAGATACCCGAAATATCCTGTCCTGCCTCCGGGAAGCCGGATTTACCGGCCAATTAGAAAAATTTCAATCCCGGAAAGCATGGATCGGTTCTCTTCCTGGACAAGCAGAGAATAACCGGAAAGAATTTGTTTCTACTTATAATATTGCTGATATGCTGCCTACTTGGAGCATGTGGACCGGCCGGGACGAAAACCCCGGGAAGTATATGAGGGGTGCTAGCGCTCATTTTTTGGCAAAAACCATTGGAAACGAGCCTTTTAAAAAACACCGGCCAGCGGCCAGCGGTGCCGGCCATAGTATTATTGTAGGTAAGACCGGAGGGGGTAAATCCGTGTATGCCAATTTTGAAATAGCTCAATGGCGGCGCCACAAAAATGCGCAAATTTTCTTATTTGATGTCGGGTATTCTGGCCACCTGTTATGTGAGGCGGCCGGAGGGGAACATCATGATATTATGAATAGCGATAGTTTCGGTTTCCAGCCGTTGCGGGATATGTCCCCGGAAGCATTAAATTCGGGCAAGTTCTATAATCACTGGGTTGAAGATTTATTTTACCTTCAAGAACAGCGGCTAAGCTCAAAGGAAAAAAATAAGATTGGTAAAGCATTAGCTATGGTTGCTGAAGAGCCGCCCGAAGCACGAACTCTTACCCAGCTCAGTTTCCACCTGCAAGATAATAAGTTAAAAGAAACGATTAAGCTATATACCCGAGACGGAAATTATGGCAATATCTTAGATGCTTCAAAAGATACGATTGGCGATAGCTCTTACCAGGTCTTTGAAATAGGGGATCTTGTGAATGAAAAAGATGAGATCAAAATTCCTATTTTTATGTATCTGTTTCATAAGATTGAGCAGTCCCTACACCGCACCCGGCCAACCCTAATTTATATTGAAGAGGCGTGGGCGGCATTTCAAGAGGAGCATTTCCAAGACCGTCTATCAAAATGGATGGCAACCTTACGAAAACATAATGGGCATGTTACCCTGGTAACGCATACTCCGGAGCAGATTAATGAATTAAGCAATCCAGACGCTTTTTTGATCAATATTCCAGAATCTGTTTTTCTCCCTAACAAAAAGATTAAAGAAAAAAGCGTTCGAAAAGTGTACGACCGTTTTTCGCTCAATGAATCCCAAATTCAAACCATCAGTAACATTGATAAACAAAAAGAATATTATGTCGTTACGCCGGACGGATCCGGGGCTATTGATTTAGAGCTTCTTCCACTATCACTCGGGTTTATAGGGGAACCCTCAGATTTAGGGATTGATCAGCGTAAGGAGAAAATTAACGAACTAAAACATAAACATGGCCGCCGGTGGCCGATAGCCTGGTTAGAATTTGTTGGAATGCCGGAAGAAGCCGAAAAGCTTAAACAAATCTATAATCATCCGAAGTTTAATAAATCTACGACGGAGGTAGCGTGATGAAAACCGTAATAACTATACTCACATTCATTTTATCGCTTTGTATATCGATGCCTGTCAACGCGCAATTTGCCGTGTTTGATAGCTTTAATTCTGCATTGAATAAAAGCCAAATTGTTAAACAGTTACAGCAACTCGAGCAAATGGCACGGCAAATCCAAACGGCAAAGGATCAATTAGTGTATGCGAAACGACAGTTCGAGCAGCAGCGTGATAACTTGCGCCAATTGCCCAATGCCGACTGGGGATCTATAAGTGATATTAATAGAAACTTAAATCAGGTTACGAATGCCTCACAAAATATGGCTTATATGGAGCAGCACCTGCAGCAAAAATATAAGAACCTGTATGATACCAATAAGCGGCTTTTAGATCTTCAAAATAACCCGGAAAAATTTGAAGAATACCAACAGAAACGAGCAAAGCATCTGGATGAAGAGGCTACCGATGTGATGGTATCTGCAGAAGAAAATCTGCAATTAACCTCAGACTCATATGAGTTTTTGGAATCGGTACAAGGAGATATGGACCGGGAAAACTTAAGCCCTCAACAGATGCGGCAGGTACAAGCCAAAGTAAATGCACTGAGTTCTCAACAACTTATTGAAATTAAACGCATCATCGCCCAACACGCCTCATTTGCAGCTATGCAATACAAACAAACTCAGGAACGCAAAAAAGACCAGAAATTGAGGGCCCAACAGTTTAATCAAAAGTTTGATGAATCCTTCCAGCAGTGGAAGGAACGTATTCCAGAAAACGAACGAAAAATTGTTCCTGATTGGGTAAAAGAGGAAGGCAACTAATTATATATGAGTAACCGACGTCTCAAATACAGTTTTGCCTTTGTAGCCACTGTTATGATTGTGGTTATTGTTGTCCCAGATATCATGGCCCAACAATCATTTTCGGACGCTATTAATGAGTTTCAACAGGTGGACAGCCAGCTTTGGCGGGCCAAAGCCTTAGATATCGGAAAAGATATTTTTTTCGTCTTAGCGGTACTTGATATTATCTTCTATGGGGTTTCAATAACCCAAGGATGGATTAAACGAAGCATAAAGGAAGTACTTGTCAGAGAGGGGTTTTTACTTGCTATTGCTGGCACGATCCTACTTTTTTATGATACGTTTGATGGACTTATTTGGGGCTTTATCGACATCGCCCAGGCAATAACCGGTATTGGAAATAACCTCAATGAGTCTGAAATCTTCTTCATGGGTTGGGACTATTTTTTAACTATTTCCACTGCCTCCTTGGAGGGCATTGATTTTGGCGACATTTTCAGCCTTCGAGGGGTTGCTGATGGAGGTCTTATTAGCGTAGTTGTCTTATTTAAAGCCGGATTGAATGCGTTCTGTGGGTTTATCGTTTTTCTCGGTTTTTTCTTTATCGCGGTTCAATATGCTTTTATTACAATTAAAGTGATCATTGTCTTAACAACTGGCCCGGTCTTTATTTCTTTTTTGCCATTCAATCCTACGAAACGCTGGGGGGAACGGTATTTAGCCTATCTGTTTAAACTGGGTATTCAACTATTTTTCTTTTATATCATTTTAGGGTTTTCCATGAGCGTATTAACGGAGCTCATTGCCAATATTGACCCCAAAAACGTTCCTGATTTTTCCAGGACCTGGGAACTTGCATTTATGGCAGTATTGGGCGTTTTCTTACTTGCTAAAATACCAGCTGAAGCTTCCTCATATATCACCCAAGACACCGAATTTTCCATTGATAGCGTGTTGCCAAGTCAAATTAAAACATAAATCAAGAAATTATGTCTGAAAAGTCTAACAACGAACATCCTACATTTGAGGCCCAAGAGGATCCCCGGAAGAATGATTTATACTATGATTTGGCCAAAAGCAAAGAAAATTGGCGGCGAGCCTGTTTTATCGTGCTGTTTTATTCCCTGTTGGTAACCGGTGCTCTTATATTTCGGTCCTTCCAGGCTGAATTTAAACCGTATGCTGTTACCTTTAATGAGGTGGGCAAACCTATTCAGTTTGGACCTGCAGAACCGCTTAAACGAAGTGATGAGCGATTGCTTCGGGCGGAATTGTTTGAGTGGATCACTACGGTTCGAACGATTTACGAAAGCCGTGATTTGCTAAATCGTCAAATGAATGATGCCTTTGCTTTGGTTTCTTCCAGCGTTTCAGATCAACTTAATCAATACTTTTCCATTCCGGAAAATGATCCGCGCAATCTCATTGACCGGTGGCGGCGAACCGTAGACGTTCGAAGCATCATTCCTATTGATAACCAGCAAGGCCGGTGGAAAATTGAATGGGTCGAAACGAAGCTATCAAAAGAAGGAGAGCCGCAAGAGCGGCAAGCCTGGGAAGCCTTTATAACGGTGGAAAAACAACCGCCAACAACCAGTGAGGGTATTACTAAAAACCCATTGGGAATCTATATAACTGAATTAAATTGGACACCTATATCTCCATCAACTAATAACCAGTAGTACAATGAAGAAAGCGACAATTACATTTCTTTTTCTATTTATCAGTTCCTTTTGTTATGGGCAAACTGTAACCGATAATAATACATCGGAGATACCTGAATCTTCTGAATCAGGTGCTATAACGTATGAAATTAACCGACGGAGTAATATTGTTGAATATCCCTATGGGTATTCTGAGGCTAAATTAAAAGCAACACCGTTACGGCTATCTATTATAGAATTGCAAGAAGGTGAAAAGGTCCTTAGCATGTCAGCTGGGGACACCCGCCGGTGGAAAATAACCAAAGCATTTCAAGGATCTTCAAGCAATGTAACACCCATTATTCATGTGAAGCCAATCACTGATAACATTTCCACCAATCTTATCATAACAACGGATCGCCGGACCTATGATATTACCCTGGAATCACCAGCGATAAATGATAATTCGAAAAATCCGAAAGGTTCTTTTACCCGAAGGATTACTTTTTACTACCCCGGTGAAGAGAATTTTGGTGCGGTTGGCCAGCATCCAAATGGTAACGGATCCGGGAGGATGGCCACTGAATATCCGGATGATGAAGAGAAAAACCAACGATATAAGATTGAGAAGGGAAAATATGGGTTCCCCTGGGAGCCGGAAAATGTGTATGATAATGGAAAAAACGTGGTGATTAAGATCCCGGAAACAATAAATGCCCAGGATTTGCCGGTCTTATTTGTTGTCAACGAAGTTGGAGAAAAAGAGAACCTAAACTATTCCTTTAACCCAGAAACCAATGAGATTCGATCTAATCGATTATTTAAGAAAGGTGTTTTAATTAAAAAATTTAAACACCCTGGGTTTTTGGGATTTGGAACCGTTACCGATGAAAAAGAACTATTCATAATCCGAAAATAAATACCTTTTATTATGAAAGCCCCCGACCCCAACCAATTTAAAGGACTTCATAAAAAAACAATTCTTTGGATTGCCGGAAGTGCCCTTGGTGGTTTATTAATAGCTGCTGTTATTTTTAATATGACGGGAATTACCAGTGGTTCGACCACAACGCCCACCCCAAGTTATAAGGGGGGCGAGCCTTCCTATATGAATAAGCAACCCGATACCACAAAATTTAGCACCTACGGGTCGCTTAATAAACAAGATAAAAAGCCGGCCACAGCCGATACTAATTATGTACCGCCGCCCCCGGAAGAATTATTTGGTGATAGTCAGCTACTTAATCAAGCGCAACAGGTACGTTCTGAGCGCAGAAGAAGCCGCCAGCCCATTACTCAGCAAAACCGGCAACCAGCATCAGGATCAGCCGGCAATACTAAGCCGGAACCTTCCCAAGAAGAACAACTCTATAGCCAGGCGCTTGAAAGTGATATTTCGATCGGTGGAGATGCCGGAAATAATAATCAATCCGGAAAGACAACCCAGACCGAGCAACAAATTCAAGAATACCGCCAAGAAGCCGAACAGCTGCAGGGACAAAATCCCTACCAGCAACCTCCGGCTGGCCAAGGGTTTAACCATTCCGATCATGAGCAAATAAGCGGTCATATTAAGCGTCCCGAGACTCCTTATACGCTGCTCGAGGGGACTTTAATTCCGGCTACGCTCCAAACATCCATCAATAGCGATTTGCCTGGTAATATAACGGCCATTGTTACAAGGAATGTGTATGATTCCATCAACCAGGAGCATCTAATATTTCCGAAAGGTTCAAAACTGATTGGTCTTTATGATGAAAGTGTGGTATTAAACCAAAGTAAACTTTTGCTAAGTTGGGGGCGCATAATCTTTCCGGATGGCCGAAGCATGCGACTTCCTGATTTAAATACTCATGATAAACAGGGAGAGAGCGGATTGAGTGGGAAGGTCAACCGGCATTTCTGGAAAACTTTTGGCCAAAGTGCCCTTATTTCTCTAATTGGTGCCGGAACTGCTGTAGCGACCCAAGGCCAGCAAAGCAGCAACCCATTTAACCAAACCCAAGGGGTGGGAGAGCAAGCTGCCCAGCAAATTGCTACTGAGTTTAACCGGGTGGCCAACGAGGTCTTACAGCGTAATTTGTCCATGTCGCCCACCATTGAAATTGATGCCGGCGAAGAATTCAATATCTTTTTGGCCGGTGATATCTCCCTTCAACAGCCCTATGAATATAGCCCCCCCCAAGAATAATGAGTTCTATTACGTATAAGCCTAAGCGTAGTCTAAAACATACGCTCAGGCTTACATTTGTGAGTCTATCCCTGGGAGTCGTGCTTTGCCTTCCATTTGCCACCATGATGATGGCATGGCTCCTGGGGTTTCATTCTAACATCGGAGAACCATTGTTTATTATTCCGGCCAATATTCATTGGTTTATTATTCCAGTTCTTATTGCGTGTCTTATAACCGCCGGGATGTTGGTTTATTTTCAAAAGAAACAACTTACCGGATTTTTTTTGCTGCTTTCAGCGGTTGGATGCTGGTTTCTTTTTCAGCCGGTATATAATCCGTTTTCCATTCTTCTTTGGGGGTATTCCTATTGGGATATACCCCAAATGCAGCCGCTGTTTCAAGAGCTGCTGTTATATATAGCAGGTTATTATTGCTACCTGATGGTCGGATTTTATTTTTTCTTTCAGCAATCCATTATATCAACATCAGGTACCCACGGTACAGCCCAAATTACCTTTGGTGATCAATTTTTGCAAAGCGAAGGACTTATCCTCGGCCGCCACAAAAAAACCGATCAGGTTTTACGGTATGCTCCGGAAAAACATCTTATTACCGCTGCACCCACTCGACGGGGGAAGGGGATAGGGTCCATTATTCCTAACATTCTTACTTATCCTAATAACTTAATTGTAGTGGATCCCAAAGGGGAAAACTGCGATACCACTTACAAACGAAGAGAGCAATTAGGTCAGGACGT
>Ga0079226_10002355_pt1 | contig 14600 bp, 10 predicted proteins | sample Poulit2014_FD_76345 | JGI IMG/M metagenome (GOLD analysis project Ga0079226, IMG submission 76345) | Agricultural soil microbial communities from Georgia to study Nitrogen management - Poultry litter 2014 | ecosystem: Environmental > Terrestrial > Soil > Agricultural land | place: USA: Georgia... | reverse complement strand
TGTATATCCTTTGTTGCATAATTAATGTCAGATGCTAAAGCAAGTCCTACGCCTCCTCCAATACAATAACCTTGAATAGCAGTTATGAAAATTTTTTCACTCGAGTAAATATGTTTTATAATTTCATTAAAATTATGCATGTGATTAATTGTTTGTTGAACAGTTCTATCCCCCATTTTTTTTACATTACTCCCAGAACAAAAGTGTTTACCTTTACCATTAATAATAACAACTTTAACATTTTCATCTTTTTCACTTTTTAGTAAGTATTTATAAAATTCTTCTTTCATCGAAGGAGTTATTGCATTAAATTCTTGTGTGTTATTTAAAGTTATATATGCTATATATTCCTCAACTTCATATTTAATCATTCTTTGGCTCCTTGTATAATTTATTAAAATTTCAGAAAGTCTTGATTATTTTGACCTTTTCTGGGTGCTTTTCTTTCTTTTTTATAAAAATCAGCTGACATCTTGAATGGTTTGCCTACTTGATATGAATATTTATTTTTTCCATCCAGCGTAATTTGACTTAAAATTTTTCTGTTGTTAATTTGAGGATCGTCTTTTACTTCATGTAAATTCAAAACTGGTGTTACGCAACAATCAGAATAAAAAAACTTTTCAATCCAAAAAGATTGGTTTTCTTTAATAAAAGTATCTTTTAAATCTTTTTTTAATTGTTTTTGTATATTCTCATCTTCGTTGTGTAATTCCAACCACTCAGGTCGATTCATAATAGAACAAAACTTTTCCCAAAATTTATATTCCAAACAAGCTACACTAATCCATTTATTGTCTTTAGTTTCGTATAAATTATAATAAGCTAATCCTCCATTAAGTCTCCCTTTACTTAAAGAGAGATTATCTTCTGAAAACATTTTTGGGAATAGAGAAACCATTAAAGAAATAGTACCATCGAGCATAGAAACATCTATATATTGCCCTTTTTCGCTCTTCTCCCTATAAAACAATGCTAATAAAATAGAAGAAAGTGCCATCAAAGAGCCACCTGCCAAATCTGAAATTTGTATTCCAGGAATAACAGGTTTGTTATTAGAGTCTTTGAAATAAGTAGCTAATCCGCTTAGTCCGAGGATATTTAAATCATGGGCTGCATAATCTGCATAAGGACCAGTTTGTCCAAATCCAGTTAATGAACAATAAATTAATTTACTATTTACTTCTTTTAAAGTTTCATACGATAAATTTAACTTATTCATTACTCCTGGTCGAAATCCTTCTAGCAAAACATCGGAATTTTTTACTAATTCTATGAAAAAATCATAATCTTCTATCATTTTCAAATTTAAAGTTATGCTTTTTTTCCCCATATTCAAATTTATAAACCTTGCATCCATACTATCTACATCTTTTGATAAATCTCTTAAATAATCACCTTTTACAGGTTCTTCAATTTTTATTACTTCAGCACCATAATCAGCAAGAAACTTAGAACAATAGGCTCCAGGATATAATCGTGTCAAATCCAGAACACGAATTTCATCAAGCATATTTTTTCTCCTTTTCTATATTGGATTGTTTTTATAATCCTAATCTCTTTGCAATGATATTTAACTGGATTTCGCTTGTCCCCTCTCCAATTGTGAATATTCTGGCATCTCTCACCAAACGTTCTACAGTGTACTCTCTACTGTAGCCATAACTTCCATGAATGTGCAGCGCTTCATTAGTTACGCGTACTGCCATTTCTGAAGCGTACAATTTTGCTATTGAAGCTTCTTTAGAATATTCCATGCCAGCATCTTTTAGATGAGCGGCTTTGTAAACAAGCAACCGAGCTGCATCAATTTCAACTCGCATACGAGCTAATTTGTGTTGGATTGATTGGAACTTTCCAATAGGCTTATTAAATTGGTAGCGTTGTTTCGAATAATTTAAAGCTAGTTCATATGCCTTTTCAGCTACTCCAACTGCTCTAGCTCCTACTACTATTCTTCCTGTAGTTAATGAGCTTAATATATTATAAAAGCCTTTGTCCCCTAATTTATTCTCTTTAGGCACCTTACAATTATCAAAAACTAATTCTGAAGTATCGGAAGTTTGAATACCATGCTTTTTCATTCTATTAGCTACTTGAAATCCTGGAGTGTCAGTGGGAACCAAAAATAATTGCACACCTTCTAAATTAGAAACTCCATCTTCTCTTGCTGCTACTACTACATAATCAGCAATTCCTCCATTAGTTATCCAAACTTTAGAGCCATTTAGTATATAGTTGTTTTCTGCCGATTTTGCTTCTGTTTTAATGTTCGCCACATCTGACCCCACATTAGGCTCTGTGATTCCTATTGCAAATATACTTTCTCCCGATACTGCTTTAGATAAATATTTTTTCTTTTGTTCTTCAGATCCTCCCTGTAAAATTGCAGAAACAGGGACTGAGGAATGGACAACAAACCCTGAAGTTATTCCTGAATTTACTTTTCCAAATTCTTCAGCAAATAAACAAAAAGTTATCGTATCTGCTCCCATACCCCCGTATTCTGTAGGCAAAGTCATCCCTAAATAACCAAGTTCTCCTAATTTAGGAAATAAGAATTCAGGAAATTCTTCATTCTCTTCATACTCATCAACTATTGGCAGGATTTCCTTCTCTGCAACGTCTCGAAAAGTCTGTTTAATCATTAATTGCTCTTTATTTAGTGAAAAATCCATAATCACCCCTCCTTTATACGTTCCGTGCACCGAGACTTTTACCTCCATCTACATGTAAAACTTGTCCAGTAATGTATTTTGCCTCTTCTGATGCAAAAAATCTAACAGTATTAGCTATATCTTTTGGTTGTCCAATAATTGGTGTAGGCTGCGCCGCAATTAAATTGTCTTGAACGTCTTGGCGTAAACTTCTGATAAGAGGTGTATCAATTAACCCTGGTGCAATTGCATTCACTGTTATACCATATTTAGCGAACTCGAGCGCTAACGAACGTGTTAAACTTATTATACCACCTTTAGAAGCCGAGTAATTAGACTGCCCGACTTGCCCTAACCAAGCTCTTGAAGAAATGTTTACAATTCTACCAAAATTATTTTCTTTCATATATTTTAGAGCAGCTTTAGATACAATCCATACTCCCTTTAAATTTACATTGACTACAAAATCAAAATCTTCTTCTGGCATGTTTAAAATTAAATTATCTTTCAGTACACCAGTATTATTTATTAAAATATCAATTCTATTATAATTATCTACAATATTGCTCATCATATTCACTACTGATTCTGTTTGTGTTATATCTGCTATTTCATAGCTAGATTCGTAACCAGCTTTTTTAATATCGTTAGATACTTTTGAAGCTTTTTCTTCATCGATATCATTAATAATAACTATCGCTCCATTTTGAGCTAAATTCCAAGCAATACCTTCTCCTATACCACTGCCAGATCCAGTTATTAATGCAACCTTATTTTCTACATCCATTTTCATTCTCCTTTCAGCTTTTTCTTTTCACCATTATGGTCATTGTTCCTTCTTGAACAATTTTATTCTTTTGGTTTATCAGTTCTACTTTTCTTAATATTATGCCTCTGTCAGGCTTAGAAGTTTCTCGCATATGTTCAATAATCATTCGAAAATGGATTGTATCATTAATAAAAATAGGGCCTACAAATTTCCAATCCAGTCCCAAAAATGCAATAACTGTCCCTTCAAATATTCCTAGTCTTGTAATTAAACCGGAAGTAATTGATAAACCTAATAGACCATGCGCAACGCGAGTGCCAAATGAAGAATTTTCTTCAGCATACTCTTCATTTGTATGGATTAAGTTATAGTCACCTGATAAACCAGCAAAGTTTACTATATCAGCTTCAGTTACTGTTCTACCTTGTCCGACATACTCATCCCCTACTTTAAAATCTTCATAATATAGTCCCATAATTAATACTCCCTTCGTTTAATATAATAAGCCCATCTAATGCTTTAACCCCTTCTTTTTTTTCATAGACTATTAACGGATTAATGTCAATTTCAGATAAGTACTCTTCATTTTTGTAAACAAAAGAAGAAAAGTTAATAATTATTTCCTTTAGCGCATCAATATCCTTTTCGGCCTCTCCTCTTAAGCCATATAAGAGTTCGCTCCCTTTCAATTCGTTAATCATTTCTTCTACATCTAAATTAGTTAAAGGGAGAGTTCGCATAGTAACGTCTTTCAAAATTTCTACATAGACCCCTCCTAATCCTAAAATAATTACAGATCCAAAAATAGCGTCTTTTTTGAAACCTAAGATCATCTCAAGACCTGGTTTTGCCATTTCTTGTACTAATATTGAGCTTATTTCTGCATTAGGCGAGTTTTTTTCAACATTTGAATGAATTTGTTTAAAAGCCATTTCTACTACATTTTCATTTTTAAGATCTAACATAACTGCTCCTACGTCCGATTTATGTAGTATATCTTTAGATTCTACCTTCATAGCAACTGGATAACCTATGCTTGTTGCATTTTCTATTGCATGATCTACATTCAACGATTTCTTGTCTTGGGTAACAGGAATACCATTTTCACTTAGTATTTTTTTACTTTCATACTCAGTTAAAGAGAGAGAAGAGATTTGCTCTAAAGCTATCTTTTTAATTTTTGTAGTTTCATTTAAAAAAGTTGCTTTATCTAGTTTCTTTAAACGTTCATAATGACTAGCATAAATTCCAACCACTTTAGCTGCACTTGAGAATGTTGTAAAAAAAGGCATTTTCTTTTGTTTCATCCACTCATAACTTTCTTCCGGACTTCCAGCTCTCGAAGTCCATAGTGGAATAATTGGTAAATTATATTTATCTATTTCTTCTAAAAGCTGGATTGTCATTTGTTTAGTGTTTTCACCTAACATATAAGGGATAGGAATAAGTAACGTATCAATATTTTTATCATTTGCTAGTAAACTTATAAATTCTGTAAAGATTTCGGGTTCTTCAAAAACATAGGTAGTTAAATCTATAGGGTTTCTAATTTCAACAACTTCTGGCATTCTTGATCGTATTTTAGATAAAGTTTCTTCTTCTAACTGGGCAACTTCTAACCCGTTTAAAGAACATTTGTCAGCTAAAATCCCATTTCCTCCACCCGAAAAAGACATAATTCCTACACGTTTAGATTTTCTAATTCCATATGTTGCAATTAACCAAGATAAATCTATTAGTTCGTCGATATCGTCTGTTTTTATAACCCCACACTGATGAAAGACTGTATTAATTATTGCTTGTTCACCTGCTAAAGCACCAGTATGTGACATGACGGCTTTTTGTCCAGATGAAGTTTCTCCAATTTTAAGAGCTATTATAGTTTTTCCTTTTTCACGTGCGTAATTCGCACTTTCAATAAATTTTTTCCCATTTTTAATCCCTTCAATTAATATTGTAATAACGTCAATATCATCATCATCTGCAAAGAATTTTATAAAATCTGCTATCTCTAAATCTGCTTCATTCCCTGTAGATGCCCAATATTTGAACCCTACCCCTTTATCGTTTGAATCCAATAACGCTCTCCCCATACCGCCGCCTTGCGTAGCTAGACCAACATTACCAGGTACAAAAGCGTTAGGTTCAAAGCGGGGTGAGAGAGAAACACCTACTTTATCTTTCAGATTAAATAAGCCAGGAACGTTTGGTCCGTATACGCGTATACCTGATTTCTGAGCAAACTTTTTAATTTCATTTTGAATTTCTTTTCCTTCATCTCCAAGTTCTGCAAAACCTGAAGTAGCAATCATTACAAATTTTGTTCCTATTTTTTCACATTGTTCCAGTACTGTTAAAACACTTTTTGCTGGCAAAGAAATTACTACAACGTCTATCGTTTGGTTTACTTCCTCTAAAGACTCATATACTTTTAATCCTAATATCTCTTTTGCTTTAGGATTTATGGGGAAAATATTATCGTGATACCCCGATTTTAATAGATTATTTGTCACTCTCCACCCAGTTTTTTTAGAGTTCGCTGAAGCACCAACTATAGCAACGTTACGTGGTGAAAATAAATGAGTTAAATCTGTAAAATTATTTTGTAACATACTATTACCTCCGTATTCGTTTTATTTATTTTTAATATCTAAAAAATAAATGAAGAAATGATAATATTGCAAAACTTAAAAATAATAAAATGACCACAAAAACTAAATTTGTTTTAATTCCCTTTAAAACATTTTCCCTTGTTAATCCAGTTAATAATAATGTTAACCCTGAAAATGGAGAAATCGGTATTGACAAAGCCCAACTAACTAACATCCCCATTGCTAATATCCGATGAAACTCTTCAAAGTAAGGAGACGACGAAAACGTGACAGCCAGAACAGTAATAGTGATTATAGGGTGAAATCCTATTAATGCCAAAAAACAAGTTAAAATCATGATTAAAAATATTAAAACTAGGGGATGGTTAATTCCTGTAATATTTAAAAAATAAATTATTAGATCGCCAGCCCCTATATTGATAATAGCTTGTCCAAAAACTCCAGCTGATATAAATAAAACTAACTCATTTCCCATTCTTGCCCAATTTGTTTGCGTGAACTGTTTTAATTCCTTTAATAAATACCTAATTGGTTGATAACAAATTGTCCATATAATAGATAATATAATAGATAGAAAAGAGATAGTGGGAATAACCGATATGTTTATAATTTGTTCCATCGCCATTATTATAATAGTCAGTAAAATTATAATTACGATTAGCTCCACTGTTTTTTTCCAAGCCTGTTTAATTTCTTTTTTATAAATGTCAGTAGAACTATAAATCTCAACACTCTTTTTATTAGATTCTAATAAAATACCTAAAATAAAACCTACACCTGCTATAACAAAACCAACAGGAAATAACTCTAGCCAACTTACATTAAAATAAGAAAGCAACAAAGCCATTGATATATAATAAGGAGACCAAAATATCGCTAATGGGTATCCTTGAGCCAATGCTCGATATTTTAAACTGCTAAATTCTTTGAAATTATGAGTATTTACAAATTGATGCACTAAAGTGATTGCACCGAGATTCATCAGTACACTTAATCCATAAGTCATCAAATTAGTAATTGCATATAATTTCCGTGTACTATTTATATAAAAATTATACACAATTTCTAAATAATCTAAGTAACGAGCAGCTTTCAAAGGTATACCCAACAACGGTACAAAAATAAATATCGATAGAATATTTACGTTCTCATTAAAGCTTAGAAACAATTCGTAATAATTACTTTTAATTAAAAATAATGAAAATGAAACCGTTAATAAAATAGATGCGATAAATTTAGTAGTTTTTTTTAGAAATGTGAAATAAACAATCACAACTAAAATAGCAAATATGCTAATAAGATTTTTTAAAAACACAGTATTAAAAATAACTGATACTAAGTATGTTGTTCCCATGCATAACAAAAACAAGGGACGAAAAACAACAATATTATTCATTTTCTAAGTCTCCAAACTTTTACCTTGAGCATTGTTTAATTTAATTAATAAAACAACTTATTCATTCACTGCCAATGTTTTAGGCTTTTCCTTTTTTATGAAAAAGAAAATAATTATTAACACCCCTATACCTATTAAGTCTGTAACCCACCCAGGCATGATTAATATTAAACCACTTAAAAATAGTATTGTGCGTAAAATTAGGGAATTAGTTACGCCTGAACCAATCATATAACCTTCTAGTGACGACGCTATCATCCATATTCCAACAACAGCTGACAAAACTGAAGTAGTAACTTCAAGAAAAGTCCCTTGTCCTATGAGTTCCGGATTGTAAACCATAAAGAATGGAATTAAAAATGCTGTAATTCCTAATCGAACAGCGATAAATCCAGACTTTATAGGATCTGAATCTGCTATTCCACTTGCTGCGTAAACTGCCAATGCTACTGGTGGTGTAATATAAGAGATAGTAGCAAAATAAAGAACGAATAAGTGAGAAGCTATAGGGTTCATTCCTAAATCTGTTAGCGCTGGAGCTACGACTACAGCTAAAAAAATATAAGTGGCCGAAACGGTCATCCCCATACCTAATATAAAGCTTGTTATAGCTGCAGCTATTAAGATTAAAAGAACGTTTTCTCCAGCTGCGGAAATAAGTTCTCTTGAAAATGAAAAAGAAACTCCCGTCATAGATAAAGCTCCAACAATAAGGCCTACTGCAGATATAATAGTACCAATCTGTGTGATGGTTCTGCCTATGTCTATTATCATGTCAATTGATTTTTTAAAATTTAACCTTGTTTCTTTTCGTAACATTGCTAACAGTATTAAAAGTAAACTCGCATAATAAGGAGCTTGACCTTCACTATTTAAAATTATTAAAAAATAAACTATTAAAATAATGATAGAAATAAAATACCATCCTTCTTTCATAGTTTTAATAAAAGAAGGCAATTGTGATTTAGGAGTCCCTTTTAGCTTATTAGCAGCCGCATACCCATCTATCTGTATAAACACAGCTAAGAAATATAAGATAGCTGGAATAGTGGCAGCCAAAGCAATATCTATATAAGGTGTGGCTAAAAAAGATGCCATAATAAAGGCAGCTGATCCCATAATCGGTGGAGTTATAGTTCCTCCTGTAGAAGCCGTTGATTCTATAGCTGCAGCGTATTCTTTTTTAAATCCAGATTTTTTCATACTTGGAATAGTCATCGCACCGGTTGTAATTGTATTAGAAACAGCACTTCCGCTTAGCATTCCGAAAAAAGCGCTTCCTACAACTGATACTTTAGCTGTTCCTCCTCTTGTTTTACCAAATAATGATTCTGCAATTTTAAAAAAGAAGTCTCCTCCTCCTGTATGCACAACTACTACTCCAAATACTAAAAAACCTATTAATAAATTACCAACGGTTTTAAAAGGGACTCCAATTAAAGAATCAGAACCAAAAACATGGGACGTAGCAGTTGAAACAAAATCATAACTTTGCCCGCTTAAAAAGCTAATGGGGACCATATCTGAAATTAAAGGGTACAAAGAAAAGACTAGACAAAAAATTGGCAGCACCAAACCACTGGATCTTCTCAGTGCTTCTAATATAATTACCCAATAAACGATTGACATATATACAGCAATTGTTGGAGCGTTATATTCCCAACCAACTAATATAATATCTTGAGCATTTATAGCAAAATATAAAGGAATCAAAAATGCTGCTAAAAATAGTACAATATCATACCATGGCATTTTTGAATGATTACTATTTTTTGTAACAGGATAGAATATAAAACTTAATGGAACAAACAGAGCAAGCAAATAATATAAGTATCCCTCTGTTACGGGACTAAATCCTAAGAAATTCAAAAAGAAAAGTTGATTTATTGACATTAATACTCCAACAATCGTAAAAAGAATCACAGTAATCTTCCAAAAGTTAGTTAATCTTGTATTAATAAGAATCCCTCCTTTTAATTTATTTAAATTATCCCCAAGATTTTATTCAGATATTTCTTCTCTTTCTTCTTGCCAGTACTCAGGGAACTCATCATCAGCTATGCCCTCTTCTTCAGCCTTTTCTATGATTTCATTCCATTCTTCCTCTATTTCTTTTCCATTTTCTTTTAATTTTTCATTTTCTTCTGCTTTGTCATCATCCCACATATCATTCTCTTCAAAGTATTCTATAGCACCCTCATGATATGGTACTCCTAAAGGAGTTGTTGACACTTCTTCTTTCCCCCAAGTCGAAGTCTCAGAAGTGCTGTCTTTATAACCTTCATAAGAGTCAGCTATTCTTGTAACTAATTCTTTTACAATTTCAGGATCAGTATCTTCACGAGTCACAATAGGATAAGGATACGACATGAACAACTCCGGATTATCTTCAGATATTCCCGCTCCTTCAGTCCACTCATTAGGTACAATCCAAGGCGTATGTTCTCGCCCAGCCTCCCACGCTTCTTCATCAGAAGAATCAGGAAGTTGAACCCACTTGACGCCTTCTAGCTCGTCTACTTCAACCAATGCAGAAGCCCCAGGAATCATTGAAGCAACATCAATTTTCCCTTGACTAAGTGCTTCAGCCTGATCTCCATAACTCGATAATTGAACCTGTTCTACATCATCCCACGTTAAATCTCCCATAGCTAACAAAGAATTTGTTTTTATATTTATAGATGAGTTACCTTCTATATATGGAACTTTTTTACCCTCTAAATCTTCAGGGTCTTCAATATCAGAATCTTCCATTACCGCTCCACCTATATTAGTCATAATGCCCCAAACTACACGCAAATCTGGTTCTGGACCTTTATCTTTTGCAGCATATTCCTCTATAGCACGATAATTAAACTGATACTCATCACCAAGCTTACCAAATTGCGTTTTGCCACTATTCATCATCGACATACGCCCTACGCCTGTACCTGATGGAAGAAGGTCTATTTTCATGTCATAATCTTCAGATAATTTATCGGCTACTGCTGATACATCAGCATATCCCGAAGACTCTACTTCGTAAGTTGCCATTGATACATTATCTATACTCCCTTCGTCCTCCTCACCTGAGTTACCACTATCACAAGCTACTAAAATTATAAACAGGATACTCACTATTAAAATCAAAGTTTTTTTCATGCTATTTCTCTCCCTCCTAGATGTTATTTACTGTAATATTCTTTTTTTAATTCTGAAGCTATTATGTTTTTCTGAATTTCCGATGTTCCTTCATATATTCTTGTAATCCGAGCGTCTCTATAATATCTTTCTATTGGATATTCCGATATATAACCAACCCCTCCATGAATTTGAACAGCCAAATCCGCTATTCTATTATATACTTCAGAACCATATAATTTGGCCATAGAAGCTTCCTTGCTAATATTCTTATTTTTTTCATCAGTTAACCAAGCTACTCTATATACAAAGCTTTTTAAAGTCTCAATTTCTGTAGCCATTTCGGCTAAATAGTGCTGAATTATTTGCTGTTCAAAAATGGGTTTATTGAATTGATATCTATTCATGGAATAATCTAAACTGTATTCTAATAGCTTGATACATGACCCTAAATTTCGAGCTGCTAAACCAGTACGTCCATTCGCTAGTATCTTTAAAGCATTAACATAACCTTTATGCTCTTCGCCCAACACATTATCACTAGATATTTCACAATTATCAAAAAACAACTCAACAGATCTAGCTCCATGTAAACCCATTTTCTTTTCGGGTTTCCCAATAATAAGACCTGGAGTATCCTTCTCTACAATAAAAGATGTTATTCCCTTGGATTTTAATTTTGGTTCTGTGACTGCCATTACGGTAAATACATTTGCTATTTCACCATTTGTTATGTAATGTTTGGAACCATTTAAAATGAACTTATCGCCTTTCCGTTCTGCTGTTGTTTTGAGATTAGAAGCATGTGATCCTGCACTTGGTTCAGAAAGGGCAAAGGATCCTATCCATTCTCCTGTTGCCATTTTAGGCAAAAATTCTTCTTTTTGTTTTTCACTTCCCAATTCTACGATACCTACAGTGCCTATAGCATTGTGACTCCCAAGAACCGTTGTATAACCATTAGAAGTTTTTCCTAATTCTTCATATATAGCACACTTGTCAACCATATTTAAACCTAAGCCACCATATTTTTCAGGTATACTGAGACCAAAAAGCCCTAATTCCCCAGATTGCTTTAATATATCATTTGGTATCTCGTCATTTTCTTCAATTTCTAAAGATCTAGGGTCAACTTTATTTCTGATAAATTTCTCTACCGTTTTCTTTAATTCTTTTAAATCATTACTTAAATTGAAGTCCATTAAATATCCTCCTATAATAATTGTAAGGGTTTTCATTGTTTTTTAAAAAAATAAAAATAAATTGGATACAATATATATTATCCCATAAAAAAAAGAATGTCAAGACATTTTTTATTAAAAAACTTAACCTAAAATTTTAAGTAAACATAATTGCTAATAAATATATTAAGAAGCACTTCTAATTAATATAGTACAGATAAGAAGTGCACGCCTTAAAATCATTTTAATAAAACAGACCTAATTTCCATAGGACTCCACATACTCGGCCTTAACAAGTATGAAATCACCAAAAACATGGACTAACGCCTATAGAGTGAAAGCCCAGGTAAAGAGAGTCGTCAGGCAATTAACAATGATAAAACTGTTATTCAAATTCATCTTAAATACCAAAATAGCGAATAAATAGTGAACGGACACCCATATAAATAATTCAAAAGGAATTTTAATAAGTCTATGCTCAATTGAATAATAGGCAGGTATTAGACATCATCATTCATCTTACTGAAAAACTCATCTCATGTGAGTATAAAGCACTTAAACAATAATTTTTAAAATAAAACTTGTTTCACGTAATATGGCTGAATAAACTTGGTAGATTCTTGTTAAACTAATTTGAGTTTTTATCTTTAGTAGCAGGAAATTATACTTAACTTTATCAAACTTTTTTAAAATCGTGATTTTGTTTAGCTTCTTTTAATTCTTTAACTGTTCTATTAATATGTGAAGCAAGACTTTTAGTTGCTCCTTCCTTATTATTATTTAAAATCTCTTTTAATATACTTTCATGTTCACTAATAGACTTAGTGATTTGACCCTGTATAACTTGTGGTGTATCTTGTGGAAAACCTTTAAAATTCATTTCAATGAATTTTAACAAACGCGAATTGTCACATCTTCCTATTAACAATTTATGAAATTTAGTATTTAGTTCAACAAACTTCTCTTCGCTTGTCGCTTCTTTCATTTCTGCATGAGTTTTTTTTAGCTCGTTTAAATAAACTTCATCTAAATTGTCCATACTTTTTTCTAATGCTATCGGTTCTAAAATGGATCTAAGTTCATAAATTTCTTCAATATCTTTGATATCTAAAGAATTTACTACAGCCCCTCTGTGTGGCTCCAATGTTACAAGTCCTTCTACTTCTAATTGTTGCAACGCCTCTCTTACTGGCATTCTGCTAACTCCAATTAACTTTGCTACATCTGCTTGTATCAAACGCTCTCCTGGCCTAAAGTCTCCTTTTAAAATTGCCTGCCTTAAAATACTGCAAACCCTATCATGCAAGGTTCTTTCTTCACTAATTTGTAATAATGATTTATTATCCATTTAAAATCCTCATTCCGTTAATATAATTATCTTTTAAATGTAGTAGTACCATTCCATCTATTCTCTTCTCTATTAAACCCGTGGATTAAACTATGAAACTAGTATCTTGTCTAAATTGTATTTTTTTACAAGGTTACTCAAAGCTTTTCATTTGATAGTATATCACTTAATAAATTTGTACATAATTATAATACCCTTCCAATATAACTTTTTTGTAAGGTTGAAGAAAAGAGTTTAAAGATCAGTTTGGCATTTTTTAAATGTTCTAATGACAAAATTAAATACCATAACACAACTGCTCTACGACCTTAAACCCTTTTATATAAGCTTTCTTCTACATTACTGAAATCATTTATTTTAAATCACACATGTGATATAATCTCGAAACGATATGCTCAAATCAGATTCGGAAATAATTTTCAGCATTTTGTTTACGAAATTTTCCTTTTGGTCTATATTTTCAGATGACACCCACAATAATTTCATTTTACTTTTATATGCTAGTAGTTCCGACTTTATTATAGTATGCTGAACTTCAAGATGCATACGGTCTAAATCCAAATTCTCTTACCTCATAAAGTAAAGCTGTCTACAAAAATCACTAGTCTATAAAACGATTGTAGCATGAATTAGCTAAACACTCTGGACATATCCATGACAACAATTTGCACTTTTTGTAATCACTACACAATTTCCCTTCACTTTCTTCACTCATCAGTCAGACAAGACCACAACGGCTACTTTTGTTCAAACCCTTCAACATTGGTTGAAACCTTTTATTTCCTACAATGTTTTGAACTCAACAATCACTATCGCCTTTGGTAAAGCTTGCTTTGCAGCAAGTTATTTTTATAAACACACATATTAAACCAACGAATGGACAAAGCATATATTCAATTTACACACTTACTTCTTTTTTTCAGAATATTTAACATACTGATTCTTCTCCTATCATTCTTCCTCTATTATACTGTTTTTTGTCACTATCCATGCTACCATACTTTATATTTACTGTTATAATAAAGGGCTGTTCTGACTATTGAGCTTGAATGAGCTTGAAAGATATTATCCGCTGTTTCAAGATGATACGTTTCAATATTTTTTCTCAGTCCTCAGATTTCTTGTATGAGTTCTGTTCGCCTTCAAAATCTCTTTTATTATTTATTTCTTATAATTTAAAGATAACAAAAAGATAATATGGATGTTTTTTATTTTTAGTTTATCTAAAAACTACATAGTAATAAATAAGTCACCACACTCAGTATAAAGTCTATAAAAGTACAGAGTAGAATCTCAAGCAATGCAATGTCTGCTATTCAATTTAGTACATCAATCAATTAAATATTAAGTATAACTTACACTCCCGAAAATTCTATTTGTAAAATAAAATCTTTATCAAATGAGTCAATTTCATAATTGCTCTTTTTAAAAATACAAACACTTGCCGAATTTTGGATCTTGTATTTTTAAAAACAGAAATCATGCAGCTTGTCGATCGTTTAATAAAGCATTTATGC
>Ga0079226_10002354_pt1 | contig 14600 bp, 13 predicted proteins | sample Poulit2014_FD_76345 | JGI IMG/M metagenome (GOLD analysis project Ga0079226, IMG submission 76345) | Agricultural soil microbial communities from Georgia to study Nitrogen management - Poultry litter 2014 | ecosystem: Environmental > Terrestrial > Soil > Agricultural land | place: USA: Georgia... | reverse complement strand
TCTTTATCAATCCATTCATACAGATCTTCTTCAGAGACCTTTGCAGCTTTCTTCCATTTGTCGATTGACCACCACATGCCATCAGAAACAATCGCACCAATTCGGAAGTCAATTGATTGTTTTTGGAATTCTTCCCGAGTATATAAAGCTTCCATTTATTACCTCTTTGGTGTGTTAACTTGTGTAAAGTGTGGAGTAAATTGACTTGTTGCATTAAAGACTCTAAGAAGTTTTATAAAAAATTCTCGTCTAATTGCAGGTGACATAATCATAGGAACATTCACCTTGAAAATAACTTCTTTAGTCAAATCAAGGTCAACCATAATCTCGCTGAATTCCTCCTCACCGAAAGTATCAGCAAGGAGGTGCTTCAGTCGTGTGAGTTGTGAGACTGATGAAATGTCACTTGCAAAATGGAATGCAAGGTAAACATGATTCGCGGAGTTGTGTGTTGTATCAATAGCCATAAAAACTATTGTAACAACTCATATTTTATTACTCTACAAAATCATTGAACTTAAGTCCAGTGTGCCCCATTTTAGTGGACATTTTATTGAGGGCACTATTAAGAGTTTCTCGATATGTTTTCTGATTGATCCTATAGTATTCTCGAACATTCTTAGGTTTTAAAAGTTCACCATTATCATTCTCGAACCCAAAATCAGCAAGTATAACTGCAGCTTCAAGCTCTTCGAGAGTTCCAAGAGTTTCAACAAGAAGTCGTTTCATTGAATCTTTCATGGCAATAGATTCAGATGATTCAACGGAATTGACTTCACCTACGAAATCTTGAAGTTCTTTTTGGCTGCCACCCTCATCATAACCGATGGGTTTATTAAGACTCGCATGTGATCCTGCAGCATTGAGAATTGAATCAATTTCTTTTTGAGTCAAATCTAGTTCCGCTTTAATAAGTTCGATGACTTCAGAATCATAAATGTCTTTGCCTACAGTTCTAGCAAGTTCATTCATTTGAGTGTAATTAGAGATGCGGTTCTCAGGAAGTCGAACCATTCGATGTGTTTTGTTCACGCCACGAGTAATTGATTGCATAATCCAAGGATATGCGACTGTCGAGAATTTATTACCACGTTTGGGGTCATATTTGTCAATTGCTTTCAAAAGACCGAAATAGCCTTCTTGAATGAGATCATCACGATCAAGAGAGCTTGGGAATTTGTTTTGTTGATTGATAGCACATTTTACTACTAGCGCCTGATTTGCTTCAAATAATCTATTTTGTGCCGCATTGTAAGATTCAGCCTTGATCTTTAATTGGCTTTCGTCTTTAGATGAATAATCACCAGATTCAAGAGTAGCCTTTGCTTTTAAAGCATCTTGAATAATTGTTCCGAGTTCATATTCTTGCTCGCGTGTTAGGCGTGCGCTCATGTTTCTCACCATTCCTTTTATCCTTACTTATTTCTCTTTACTCTACTTCTCATTAATTTCAATGAGGGTGAGTAGAACGCCCCAAAGGACATTAATCAATATCGGAATTACGACAATTAGTTAACAACCTAGAATGTGACGCTATTCCGTATTATTCAGCATTTTGATTAAAAATTATTCAATCGAAACACTAAAATCTTAATGTGAGGCTTATAACATATTTACACTAATAAGTGACCTTTCATCTTAAAATACATTATAGGCTATAATATATAAGTCATGCTTGGTTGTCAAATCGCCACTGCAAATGATTTACTGCAATATCATTCACTAAAGATTCAATTCCCAGTTCGTAAGTATAATCAATAATTTCCTTATGCACTTCTTTTATAGATGATTTTTTAAAAGGAATAAATGCATAGCTTAACCGTAAATGTATATTCCCATCATTATCATCATAAGTAGTGATTTCTAAATTTGAATAATCGCTATCAGCATATTTTTGACTCAATGATGCAATGATAGGACTGTAAATTTTTGTAAATTCAATTTCAGAATCCATCTGACCAGAATTTATTGCTTTTTGAATTCGGTCTAATAAATAACCACGACGTTGTGGCGTTTCAGTTTTCATATTTCTTATAACTGATTGAAGAGATGCTTGAGTCAATTTAGGCATCCTCCCAATCCTCTCTTACAGAATGAATCCGAATACTACAATAAATACAATAACAAGAACAGAAATAGTCATTTTAACTGGATGATCTTTAATCCATTGTACCGAATTCTCATATGACTCTCTTATTGAAGCCTGAGAGAACGGTTGTGACTTCTTTTTCTTGACTCCATAATAAGCTCTATACGTTGTATCTAATGCTTCACTCAATGTTTTGCAAACTTCAGGGGTCAAAAAGAATGTAGCAAATGATTCATCATCACCATCACTTGAAATGACGGTAAGTTCTGGAGGGTTCTGTTTCAAAGCAAATTTGTTCTTAACTTCACCTTTTGCATTATAGAGACCATCAATACGCCATACAATTGAATTTTCAAGCTGCATGAAAGCGGCACGATCATCTTCAGAGAAGATAACTTTATCATCTCCAAGAAGCATTTCTTCATCATCGTCAAAATAATCTTCTTCAGAATCATCCGAGTCAACATTTGTTGACTCATTTTCCTGAACAGTATTCTCCTCAGATTCGACGGTCATATCATCATTATCTCTTCCGTCTGGACGTTCTTCAAACTCATCTTCCTGAAGTTCAAGCTCTTCATGTTGTGGGTCATGATCTGAATTATTCATCATCTAGTCCTTCCGGGGGATTGGATGGTCGTAAATTGTCAGTCTTTTTGAAATGATGTTGCCATTCATTTGCATATTGTTCACTAGGTGTTTTCCATGTTGCTAATAGTGGTTCATTAGATACATTAGTTATCTTATAAGCTTGCCATATATCATTATTCTCTACAAAAGTAATTGTTGCAGTATTATTTGAAAAAGTTTTATCTAATACATTGTAACTTCCATCCCATGAAGTATCATCCGCTGATCGAACACGTTTAGTGACTGTTGAAGTGAAAGTGACATGAACATCAACTGTTTTTAGTTTTTGACCTTTTAAGTTAGTGTACTTACCACTTGTATCTGATTCTGAATCCGTCTTATCAACTTTAAAAGTCCAAAGTTCTAATGATTCAATTGGCACGTCCCATTGTGCAGGAATTCTTGAATCATAATCAATCGGGCTTCCATCAGCTATTTTACGCGAAAGATTATCGTATGCATCTTCCCGTGTTGTTATGTAATCTTCATATGTTTCAGATTTAGTGTCAATTAAATACGAAACATTATAAATGCTATCTGGAGTGATTTTATTTGATTTTACTCCAAAGTCTCCGGCGACTTCAACAAATTCATTACCTTTAACCTCTAGCTCGTGTTGATCTTCTTCTGAGATTGCGAAAGTATCAGGAATATCTTTTTCTTCACTATTATTTGAGGGAATGAAAATAATAGCTAAAACAATAACTAGTGTCAAAGTAAATAAAGCTGCTCCAATTTGCCACCATCGTTTTTGAACAGTTTTATCAGACATTCACTTCCACTCCAGTTTAAAGTACTTTTATAAAAATCATATCATATTATCCTTTGAAACGGAATCCATCATATGATCGGCCACCTGTATCAACAAGTCCATCATCAAGATAATCAGACGGACCAATACCAGCTACACGGCTGTAAATTGAAGCGTGAGCAATACTGTCAACTCCATCTACATCACCTACATAGATAATAATGTGGCCGTTAGTCACCCAAACATCACCAGGTTCAGCTTCAGATTTGCTATCGTATTTCTCCCATTTCGAACTGTCATAGAAATACTCTCGTTGAGTGTCAGTATTACCCCATGGGACTTCTTCATCAACAGTCAAACGCATAACAGTGGCAACAAAACGGTCACACGATGCGTACAAATCAGGCATAGGTTCTTCCGGTCCTGAAGATTCTTTCATTGCCTTTTCTTTAGCTTCAATATATTCTTTCTTTGCTTGACTTTTGCCATTCTGATCGCCTGGACCAACTCGTGATTCTTCAGTTGTTGGATATGAAAGTGAAATAGCAAGTTCTGAAACATCAGAAGTATCAACATTACTTCCAGCATTATCTACACATGCGCCACCAGTATTACCACTTACTTTACCATCAAATTTTTCAATGAATTCTTTAGCGGCTTTTTTACGATTATCCATTGTGTCATCAGCTGAAACTTCATAAACATCATGGAATATTACAGCTAAATCTTCTGCAGATTTACTTTCATCATTGAACCCTGCCGCAACTAATTCGGCACCATAACTATCGTTAATCTCGTCAGTAAGTAACTGTAATTGAGGCTCAGGTTCATACCAATTTTGACCTTTATCATTAGCAACATCAATAAGGTCTTTTGCCCGGCCAGGATTCCAAGTCCACTGTGCAATACCTAAACCGCGAGGATCATTACCTTTAGTCCAGGAGTCAGCTTTTTCGTTATCCATCTTGTCAAGCGACCCATCACTATTTTCGCCTTTACGTTCAGCCTGCGCGAAAGTAACATTAGATTCTGCAATGAAGTTACCCATAATTCCAGCAACTTGTTCTTTCGTTAAAGAGCCACCATCTTTGAATTCGAAACTTTGGCTCAAAAGCCATGATCCTGCTTCATTAGCTCGTTCAGTCCAATCATCACTTTCATCACCAGAAAAATCAACCTTAGAGGATTCTCCACCCATTCCATAACAACCATCAGCATTTTGATTACGACCTAAGACTTGAGTCAAGCCTAAAACTAGAACCAAAACAATAACAATAGCTAAAGCAATCCATCCAACAGGATTTCCAAAAACTGCTACAAGCCCACCAATAAAGCCTTTAGCAGCCCCTAATCCACTTGCTGCAGCACTCTTCGCAGCGGCAGCTTTCGTTACAGTATCTTGAACTTTTTGAACTCGTTCTTGATTTTCTTCACTTAATGAACTCGTTGCGGCTTGTGTAGCCTTATCAGCAACAGCCTTTTTAGGATCAACTTTATCTTTAATAGATCCAGATGGGCTCTTGTCCTTGCCTGATGCTTGGGTGGGATCAATCGTAGAATCTTTTTTAGATGACGATTCTCCACCAGCAGAGGTAGGATCCTTCTCAGGTGTCGAATCTTCAGCCATTAGTTCCTAAACTCCTTATAAAGCGGATGGAATATTATTATCAGTTGTTAATATCCCAAGGTTCTGGACCCTTCGGATCTTCATCATCTCCACCATCATCACTAGGATCTGGATCATCAGGTGGACCATAACCGCCTTTATCATTTCGATCATTACCGCCAAATGGGTTGCTATATTCATCCTTATCCGATGATGAATTCTTTCCATTAGTTCCACGATCAGGCTTGCCGCCGCCGCGACCTTTATCAGGCGGTGGCTGTGTGCGATCTGTGTGGTCATCAGTGTTCTTTTTGTCGCTATCTGGTGGAGGTTGGGTGCGATCAGAATGGTCATCATTATTATGATTATTGTCTGGTGGTGGCTGACGGTCATCATTATTTCCTGAATTTCCGCCATTGTTGCCCTTGTCATTAGGTTTCTGTTCCTGTTTATGACGAGGGGTAAGATCATTATTAAATCTGTCAGTAGGGACAGCATTTCCTCGAGCCTCTTCTGCAGCATGTTTAGCAAGCTTCTCAGATTTATCAATTTGACTTGCCTTAGCTGGGCTTCCAGATTTATTAATCTTTTCAGAAGTTTCACTCAATTTGTCAGCGTATGCTTGCTGTCCCAAATATTCTGCTTCAGCTTCATCACGAGAATCAGCAAGAGCATTTGCAACATTGACTTTCTCATTGAATTTAGCTCGTGTTGAGGAAAGTCGTTCATTAATTGCATCAAAGTTAGCCTGATCCTCTTCAGTGAATTCAACACCTTCAGAAGCCATACCCTTCTTAGTCATTGTCTTGTAACGACGTTCACCGCGTTGACGGTCTGCATATGAAACATCTTCCATAGCCTTCTTAGCTTCACGGTCTAGAACATTCTCACGAGCTGCAAGTCGATCAGCAGTTTCAGTTTGACCAGCAGCTTCAGCTGAACGGCGTTGTGTTGAAACATCACGACGATCATTCTCAAGACCTTTAGCTTTTGCATAATCCGGATTGTCGGCAGACATTTCAATAAGTACTTTGTTCTCAACTTCAGAACGAGTATTTGCTCGATCTTTAAGATCATCATACTGCTTACTATCTCTATCATACGATTCACGCATGTTATCGACTTCAGCTGCAGCCTTAGTGTAACGATCATTAGTGTTATTGAAGTTTTCTGATGCAGTATTTGCATCAGTTTGAGCATTTTGTGCCTTAGTGTTGAAGTCCTTCTTATTAACGTTACCAGAACGTTCACGCTGACGTGCAACATTACCAGCAAAATTGTTCTTACGCTTAAGTTCACGATTAGCGCTTTCACGAAGACCAGACCATGCGCCACTAACTGGGTTACCACGGAGTCCAGAAGCGGCCGCGCCACCAACAGCACCACCAAGAACACTTGAACCGAATCGTACACCCGATTGTGCTTTCTCGCGAACTTTATCACCAAAGGCGTTAGACAGCTTCTCGCCGCCCATATCAGCCTTACCGATCATGTTGACAATTTCACCACGGTAAAGCAACAATGCACCAGTGAGAATAAGAACAAAGACAAAAGTGAGTGCAATATTATCACTGTTTGCCATTGCGGCACCATAAAGTGAAATAGTCACAATTAAGAATAGAGCCGAGGCAAGATATTTAAGAACATTTGAAGTAACTTGACTCAACCATCCCAAGAACATCTTACGTCCACGTCCCGGATGAACCGCTAACAGCAAGAACAATGGTGCAAGAACCATCATAATAATTGAAATTAAGTAATAAAGTAATGCAAAGAATGAAATAACAACAATAACAATTCCGCCACCAATAGTGGCTGCGGCTGAAATCAGAGCAATTGAAGCTTTTTGGAAGAAGCCTCCACCTGTTGAAGTCCAAGTATTCCACATGTTGTCATCTTCTGCAACAACTGCAATAATGTTATACCAGCGCTTATCGTAAGCATCAGTACCCTCGCCAGCTTTATCAAATTTATTATCCCCGCTTTTAGCGTCAGTCATAACAAATAATTGATAAGCAGCAAGATTATTGATTTCTTCACCGCTACCATCAAGGTCGAGTGTTTTACCTTTCATTGAATCAGGCGATTCAGAAGATTGTAGTGAGAACTTGAAGTCATCTACGTCCACACCTTCAATTCCCTCAACTATCTCGACTAGATCTTCATTTTTCTTTTCACCATCAAGATAGAGATTGTCAAAGTTTGTTCCGAAACTTCCTAATGCATAAGGTTCAAGAATGAATGCCTTCCAAATCTGACATGAAAGACCATTCACAGCCATAGACATTTGTTCATCTGTTGGCAAATCAGATGCTTGTGATTTACAAACAGTTTTACTTCCATCAGTTTCGATTTCACCCGAACTAGAACTTTCAGTAAAGCAGTTCTCTCCATTGAATGCGCCAATCACACATGCACCAACTGAGTTAGTTATTGCCATTGGAGCTTTCGCTACTAGTTGCGGATTGTAAAGGAAGGCTAATCCAAGAATTACTGCAACAAGCATCCATACTAAGCCAAAGAACGCTTCACGGAATGCTCTTTTGATGATACCGGTGTAGAGTATCCACATTGCTACAATTGCAACAGCGAAAACAAGAAGTGGGAGGTAAATGCTTGAAGTGAGAACACCAATGATTCCATCTTCAGATGAACCGTCACCACCGATGATTTTTAAAAGGTTAATACAACCAGTATCATCAACATCTCGACAAATGAATTTAGTGTCAAAAGCAAAAACTGCAATTGATTGTGTAAGATTACTTATAGCTCCTGAAAAACCAAGAACACCTGAAGCAACAGTTGTTCCCATAGTCCCGAAAGCACATGAACCGAAACCTCGAGCCTCTTTAAGCCCGTCAACACCTTCAGCTGGAGTACCTTTCGAACGGTCGCCAACATCAGCTAACGGGAAGCCGGCTTCATCATCTTCACCGTCTCCACCTTCACCATAATAATTGACATATGTAAGATTCGAACCAACAGCTTCTTGCAACGTCCAGTCACGAGTACCACCCGAAGCTGGGTTTTCAGGATTAGGTGGTTCTTTCATGAAAGTTTCCCAGCCTCCAGGACTTTTCATTCCAGAACCAATAGTTCTACACATGAATCCACTAAAAGCGGATGCATTTTCTTCTTTCGGTGTATTTGTTGGGGCAAGGCCTACACCAGCAGTTTGTAAAGCCATTACTATAACTAATGCTGAAAAAATTAATGAAACAATAATTCCAACAGGGGACTTCTTTGCAACGGTAATTTGATTCTGCTCTGTATTGTCAGTTTTTAAATAACTTGAGTAACCAGACACCCTTTTCATTTACCGTTCCTTGAGTTAGAAGTCACTGATCAGGCATTGCCCCAACACCTTTCTTGAAAGAATATCGAAAGAATATCTAGAATTCACTCATCAAGAATGCGAGCTGCCATTTCTGCAACACGAGAACGCTCAGTCTTTGTGAGAGTAATATGTGCGAAAAGATCTTCATTCTTCAACCGATCAATTACTGACCAAACTTCTGCATTCTTTCCTGACTGCAAGAAACGATTATCAACCTGGGCCGCATCAAAAGTAAGAACAACTTTCGAACCCTCGCCCGCACGAGAAATAACATTAAGAATTTCACTTCTCGAGAAGTTTTGTGCCTCTTCAAGAATAATATATGAGTTATTCAAAGAACGGCCACGAAGATATGTAATTGGGCTTACTTCAAGATGATTCTTCAAATCCTCTACAGTGACTGAACGAGCGAAATGTGTAACAACATTCATTGCATCAGAAATTGCTCCACTCCATGCAGACATTTTGTCATTGACAGTACCAGGCAAGAAACCTAACTCCTGCCCTTCACCCATTTCATGAAGACTTCTGAGAACAATGACCTTATCATAGACACCGTCACGAGTTTGATTCAAACCGACTGCAAGTGAAAGTAGAGTTTTACCTGTACCCGCACTTCCACCGAGTGACACAATAGGTAGATATTCAGGATTTTCTGAAAGGTAACCTAAAGCGGTTTTCTGTTCAACTGATCGTCCAGTGATACCAAAGAATTTCTCATTATTATTGAATTCATGAGCTGATACAACAAAATCAGGAGTTGCAACAAGTTTATGTGCAACAGTTTCATCGTCTAGTTTGACAGTAATAAGAGCGTATTCTGATTGAAGTGCATCATCAAATTTACTCAAAAATTCGTCAAATTCGTATCGAGTCATGTCAACAGTTGATTGTGATGCTAGTTCAGTATGAGCATATTCATCAGAATCAAAAATCACTGTTTCAAGTCCTGAGAACGGAACTACGCCCTCAATACTTGTAGCACTAAATTCAAATGCATCCATACCCAAATCTAAGGTTGCATGAAGTCGCAATGGAGTGTCATTTGAAAGAACAACGACCTCAACATTGTCTTGTTCATTTTCTTTCTTAAGATTATTAGCAACTGCTAGAATAGTGCTGTCGGGTTTCCCGTTACGCAAATGTGTAGGCAGAGATTGCTGGGAAGTATGATTGGGCTGAACACTTAAAGTGATCCCATTATCTAATTCAACTCCAGTATGGAGTCCTTCTCCAACTTTTACTCTGAATTCTTCTAGCAATCGAAGCCATTGACGTGACAGCCAACCTATTTCAGATTTATTTCTGTTATCTTCTAGTTCTGAAATAACAATTGCAGGGATAACTAAGTGGCAATTTTTCAAATACTTCAAAAGTGCAGTTCCACTCACTAGCAATGATGATGTATCAACAATAATCATTTTATGAGTAAGATCATTAGTGAATGTTGTTTCTGTTGTGTCGGTATGAAGCATTGTTGTCCTAACCTTGGAAATGGATTACATAAACTTTTCTAATTGCATTGTTCGCTCTTTTAGTTCACGTATTTCCTCCATATAATTTTCGCATTGCGAACATTTATAGATTGCTGGAGGATCTCCCCAGCCATTTGTTGCCACATCAATTATAGAGATATAGAATCGACGTTTAGCATCAAAACTCATATGTGCATCACCTGTTGAATCAGGTGGCAAATTGAAGATCATCATTCTTAAGAAATCACTTGATGAAATACAAAGCCGCTGAGCTCGCCATTTAATCGTCTCTGATTCAGGCATTGACATTCGGCCTGATAGGCGATGTGTACGTTTCTGATTTTGAGAAACAATATTCTTTAACTTCATATTAAGGTCAGAAATCTCATTTTCGTATTCCAATTCTTCTTCATATTCTATCGAGTCATCTTCAAGAAAACTCTCAAGCTCTAGAATGCGTTTCTTATAATCATCTTCTTTTTTATGAGTTGTTTCAATTTCTTTTAAGCTCTTTTCAGCAATTTCGCGCCATTCGTTAATGTCAACTGAACCTAAAGCTCTATTACGAACAAATTGAGACATTGTAGTTTTACTACCAGCTTTAGCAATCTGTTTAATCTCATGGTCAAGGTTCATACGTTCAGCATTAGTTACAGCGATTGTTACTCTCTGATCAAGAGGAACACCTTTTTTACGATTACGCGCTTGACGGGGCTTCCAGTCAGCAAAAAGTGAAATAAGATCTTGCCGTCCTTGCTCTTCAAGAAATTTAAGTTTATCTTTTACGGGATCACTAGCAGATTTAGTAGACGCCATCGTAACTCGCCCCTCCATACATTCTCAGACGCAGTAGACTGCAGAACTAAGAGGTAACTGCATATTCTTTAACATTCCCATGCCAACCTCATCTATTACTGTTAGACTGTCATTTACAAGTTTTCAAAGCATCATTAAGAGCTTCTTTATCTTTCTTCTCAATACCTAATTTGTATTTCGTTGTAGTATTGATCCAAATCTTAGCGTAATCACATGTAAAATCTTTATTTTCAGGCATCCAACTACCTGGACCTTTACTACCTTTAGCCCTATTAGCTGATGCAGAAACACCCATCAAATGAGATTGGTCATTAGCGAATTTCTCTTTCTTCTCAGCAGGCCAATTAGCTCCACCATGTGTTGCTGTATAACCAATAGGAACAAAATGGTCAATATCTAATTCGGAAGAGTTAGTAAATGTTTTCCCAGTAAATGGATCAATCCATGTTCCAGAAACAATCTTGCAATTATCTCCAGTTTTTACATTTTTACCTTGTTCTTTAAGTACTTCTTCACGAGTATTACAAGGGGATCCAGTCCAGTGCTTCCAGTCACCGCGGTTGTAATCAACTTTTTCTGGTTTGACGATTTTTATTTTGTCTAGCTTTTCAGCAAAGTCTTTAGTGTCCCCTTTGAAATCACCTGGATTTACAGCTGATGGATCATCATCTTCTTTCGATTCGTCTCCATCGCTTTTATTATCTCCTGCACTATCAGAATCGTCTTTATTAGGAAGGTCCGGTAAATCACATTCCCATCCTTTTCCTGAAGTACATTTATCTACCTGTTCAGATTTATTTTGGAAATATTCTTTAACATCAGTAAAATTATGAATGTCATTAATCCGAATAAAAGCAACAACAATGGTAATTGCTAAAATAAGCGCTAAAATTGAGAGAATAAACCCGATTGGGCCTCCAATTTTGCCATCTTTTCCCATTTCAATTACCTTCCTAAAAATACGATTTTATAAAATAAATTCTATCAGTTATCGAGAAATAATACGGTCTCCAACTTCTGAAGAATAATTCATTCCCGAAGCAGATAATTGTGAAACTGTTGTAATTTGATCGAATGATGTTACACGGACACGATCACCTGGCATCTGCTCGAGGAAAAGTTTTGCTTGATCCCCCGTAGTCCAAGTGACATTAATGTCAAGATCCGAATACGCCTGTTTTAAAGTTGCGCAATATTTCTTTAAAGTTTCTTCATTAGGTGTTTCGACAACTACGTGATATGACCCCTCAATCCATGGTGATTTGTCTTGCGAAATAATTTCACGAATAGAGTTCATATCTCCAATTGATTCTGCAACTTCAGGTGGCAATCCATCAATAGCATTATCTAACCCATCCTGTGCATTAGCAATGTTTTCCATCTCATCACGAGATTCCTTTTTCTTCTTTTCAATTTCTTTCTTCATTGCAGAAACTGGGTGGAAAGTGAATCGCGCGAAAATTGGGAACGGTAAACCTAATTTATCTAAGAAATAAATGAACGGAAAGCTATCTGGATATGCAATTGATTTTGGGAATTTAGAGAAAGATAATGTGGCTCTATAACCTGTCATCTCTTCATCGCCAACCATTTGTGAAATCTCAAGCCAGCGGAATTTGTTTCTAATCGTATGACCAATCTCTAGAGCAATATCCCCAGGCCCTAAACGATTCTCATGGTCAACATCAAGATATGGCGCTGGCATTGCTGGATAAAGCTGGCGTTTAAGTAATAGCAAGATTTCTTCAGTTGTGCAACGACGCGCTTTCAAGTGACCTGTAGAAAGAACTTGATAGAACTCATTTTCCGTATTTCGGGCATACTCCTCTTCACCTTTTTTAACTTCAATTTCAGGTAGAGCAAAAACCGTCGAAAAGGCCTCTTTTGCTTTATCGAAAGCTTGTTTCATTCCTCCTTCGAATACACTTAAAGCATCTAAATCAACTGCACCACGTTTACCTAAATGGACTCCAAGAACAACAACTTTTTTCATGTATTCTTCAGCCCGTAAATGTTCTTCTTGCATTGCCATAAATTCATCAAAACCTGGGGCAGTATCCCAATCTTTAACTGCTTCATAGTTCTGTTCACGCCAAGTGTCAATATCCACTGGCATTGAGTCAACAATTAAATGGCAATCAAGGGGTTGTTGTCTTTCACCCATGATGTTTGTGAAAGCTCTATTAATTTTCTCTCCGAGAGCAATACGGTCATGATGTGAAAGGAAATCATATGCTGAGTTCGAGATCCGGTAATACGCCCAACGATCTGTTTTACTGAATGCAATATTGTCAATAATGCTTTGAAGGGAAATGTCAAGATACTTTTTATTAATAACTCTCGCTTTAGAATTATTAATTTTGTTCTTTCCAAGATTGTTAGCCATCCAATGACCCCTTACTTATTAAGTGCAGTTAGTATTGTCAATAAATATCAATTATCACCGGTTAATTTTAGTAAGATACTCTTAAGGGCAGACCAAGGAAATGGTCCGCCCTTAAGATCAGATACACTAACCGGAGTTGAAATGGCTTACTTAGAGGTGAGGTCACCTACGGTTAGCTCTTCAAGTGGTATATGATTGGCTGAAATCGTATTGATTTCTTCAGAGGCATCTTTCGCAACACCAGTGAATGTTGCATCTTCGGAACCAAATAGATCCTCACTTGCGAAGATAAGCAATCCAACGACTGCTGCGATACCGATGAAGCTGATGAGCTTGAGCCATGCGCGATCCTTAATGAATACAATAGCGAAGACCGCTACTGCTGCAAGGAAGATCGGTCCAAGCCAATCATTCTTTACAGTATCCCAAAGATCAGCTAAACCACCAGCTGGTAAATCAATAAGACTTAATTGTATTGAATTCAAAAGATCAGGTAGCATTTCTTTAATCTCCTCGTTAGATAGTGAGTGTACCTGTGTATGTAATTACATATCAGATACTCAATATCAAAATTACGCAATTACTTCGAGATGCGATTACTTAACAGTATCTAACTGCATTATAAAGAAACCACAAAAATGTACTAATACTCCTTACTTAATGTTTGACTTTATTTATCAGTTGGATCCGCTACATAATATTCTGGTGCAAACTTCGACACAAGATAACGACCATCAGATTGTTGCTCAAGTGTCATTACATAACGGGAAGTATATTCAACCTTAGCTTTCGAATCCTCTTCAGCTCCATTTGGCTTATCAGTCCAAATAACTGTCACACGAACTTTCACCTCAGTTGAATCCTCAACAGGGAATGCTTCATAAGTAACAGCACTACTTGAATCCGCTAACGAAAATTCAGAATTAAGGCCTTTCTTCAACTCAGGATCAGGATTTTGAACAATATACTGTTCAATTGCAGAATAATCAGTTGGTGAAGTTGTAGCGTAACCCTGAATAAATCCATTGACTAATGAATCAATCTTTTCTTCAATTTCATGATCCGATGAACCACTTCCCAAAGGCATTGCTTTAGGAACATCTTTCTGTGGTTTAACTTCAGCCGCCGGAACTAATGTCGGTGAATCAGGCGTAATCGCAAATGAATCGTTTGCTTCATCATAGTAAACATTCACATTGAAAAAGATCCATTTTGGTTCAGTTTCAGAAGTGTTTTCAGCATCATCATCGTTAGCTTTAGACTCGTCAGTTTTCGGTTCGACAAGAGCCCCAATAACATAATTAGCTGATGTATCAGTTAAACCTTCAGCTTGATAAACTGTCGGCCCATATAGAATATTCTGATTAAATGCACTTGATGCTGAACGTCCAGCTGATTCATTAGTTGTCGAACTAGACGATGCAGCCATATTACCAGTGTAATAATAGCCCATAACTTTATCTGAATAGTCTTCAGCATTAATGCTTAAATAAGATTTAATAAAGTCAGT
>Ga0079226_10002353_pt1 | contig 14602 bp, 17 predicted proteins | sample Poulit2014_FD_76345 | JGI IMG/M metagenome (GOLD analysis project Ga0079226, IMG submission 76345) | Agricultural soil microbial communities from Georgia to study Nitrogen management - Poultry litter 2014 | ecosystem: Environmental > Terrestrial > Soil > Agricultural land | place: USA: Georgia... | reverse complement strand
CCTCTTCGGACGTTCCCTCTTCGAACGTTTCCTCTGACGTTTCTTCCATATCCTTCTCACCTAAACCAAGCATTTCACCAAATCCAATTGACTTTTGACTTTCCTCTTCATCCTCTTCGTATTCTTCCTCTTCTATTTCTCCTATTCCTTCTTCCTCATCCTCTTCAACGAAGTTTTCTAAATCAGCAACTCCCGATTCTGTTTCTTCCTCTTCCACATCCTCTTGTACAAACGGCTCTTCCTCTACTTCATTTTCCATTTCTTCTCGCTTTTGTTCTTCTCCTAAATAGCCTTTATCGTATATAAGCTTTACCGTATTTACGTAACCATCTTCTTTTGATTTCTCTAACCTTTCTACTACCCACTCTACGTCTTGCGTCGTATAATCTTTTACTAATCGATTCGCCATCAACTTGATAAACTCGTCCGTTGGATTCTTTAATTCCTCGACTAAACCATACATCAAGAAGTCGTTATCCCACTCACCGTTTTCTAGTTTTGTATTTAATACGCTTTCGGTTAAGAAACGATTTCCGTTTTTCATTAACTCCCGTTTAATTTGATCTTTTGAAATTCGTTTCGCAAACTCCCCCGCATATTTATTCGCCTCATCGCCATCTAAACTAATCCTTGCTATCTCTTCCCACTTTTCCAATACCTTATAATATAACGATAAGACTCGTTCCTCTATCCCTAAATTCACGTACAGTTTAACTTTATCTCGCCTTAATGCCAGTGCATTATCTTCCGTTAAATCATCGTTTAACGTAACGATAATCGTTAAATCCTCGTGCCCTGTAATCGTTATAATTCCCTCTCCTACATCTAAATCAACTTCATCCAAATTATGCGTATCGTAACCTAGACTGTTCAAAAACGGAGCAACTAAATACATTACCAACTCACTATTACTCGTTTTATCTCTTTCTTTTAGTTTATCCGCTACCGATACAAACTCCTTAAACGACATAACTTCCACGCTAAACACTCCCTAATTATATTTATACCCTTAAACACCAGTAGATAGAGTAACCATGTACTCTATCTAACCAAATTATTAGTTATAATCAAACGGATTCTGAATGTCCATACTGCTTATCTCTGCGTCTAATTTTAAAATTCGTTGACGTCTTCTTTCTTCCTCCGCTCGTTGCCTATTTGCTTTTCGACTCTGTTTCTTTTTCTTTTCGTACATCTCCTTAACTATAATCCAAAAATCAGTCGTACATTGCTCCTCTTTAACCATTAACTGTACCGGATATTCAATTTTACTATTCTCATCTAACTTATATACGCTGACTAAACGGTCATCTTGCGTAAAGGATTCTTTTCTTGCCGGATGTGGCTGTAAATAAATCGATGCCCACGACTTAATAACATTCCCATCCCTATCTTTTTTCGTATGCGGTCTATAATTAATGTACGCATTTTTCATTCCGTAAACTGCTGCAATGTTGACTCCTTCTTTTTTAGTCATCATTAAACGTCTGCCCGTTGCAATCTCCTCTACATGATACCCACACGATTCCGCTATATTTGTACCCGGTCCTTTTCGTGTTGAAATTGACCCCGCTGTGATTGTTCCTAAAACACGATACTTCCCGTTTTCAACGTCTAAACCCGGTTTTCCTTCATGTATATTTACTATGTTCGTATCTACTCCATCCTCTTTTAACGACCCCTCTAACATCCCAAACTTCTCATTGTCTCGCTGTCTTTTATCTTCAATACTCAAAACAATTCCTCCTCAAGATTTTTATTACTTTACGTTTAAATACTCACTATTTCCTTTTCCAACGCCTTTAACAAACTCTTAAAGTTATACTTCTTAAACACTAATCTCAACACGTCTACATCAAAACTATCTCCCGCTGTTGCATCTATATTTAACTCTTTCGGTGCTATCACATTCCAACACGATAACGCTTGCTCTTTTTGAATATCCGTTAAAAAGGTTGTATTTCGTATTATATCCCGTTCTCTACCTCGTACATCCTCACCAAATATCCCTTCATGTTCTAAAAACTTAAAGAATTTCTTTTCTCCTACTCCCTGTGCCCCTTTGATGTTTTCTCCTCTATTTCCTACTAAAGCCTTTTTTAATAGTACTGAATTATACGGACACTTGTTTTGTTGGAAGTAGTTATCCATATGAATATCTGCATACGATTTCTTCACATTCAACCAACTTACTTTATCATCCACTAAATAACTTAAATCCGTGTTAGACGAGAAGATTCCAATCTTATCGTAATAATCGTAATTCTGTTTTACGACCTCGCTTATTGTTGATTTTGCTGACCTCGCTCCGTTCGATAATACCGTAAAGCCAGCCTCTTCCAATAACTTCCTTGCTGTATTTACTTGGTCGTAATAATAATGACCCATGTTTACTCTGTTACCTTTATAGTTTTTATTCACCCTATCCATTAATTCGTCCCACTGCTCGAACACAAACACCCATGAATGACGAAGTCCGTACAATTTAAACATTTCCATTAACTTAAATAACGATGTGACGACCATTTCCTCTCCGTTTATTTCCGTAGACAACACTTTACGCTTAAACTTTGGTTGTTTTCGGTTATAAAATATGTTTTCCATTTCCTCGTTTTCTTCCAAATCCCCCGCATCGTTTAATCTCATGTGCTTATTTACATCGACTACAATTAAACTGTCTAATTCTTCCCAATCCTTTAAATTAACCTTATCGCCCGCTTTAGCTTTTGTTGCCATCCCTAACATCTCCTTTTTTTACTCTGCTCTGTTTCTATCGATTCCAAGATATTCTCTTAAATCTTTATTCATTGTAATTAACCCTTTATCTTCTAAATCTAAAATTAACTCGTCTACCGTACCTACCACATCATTTCCTAAATTTAATATGATATCGTACTCTATTTCTTCTTGCTTTACTTCCTCTTTTGTTACGACCTCGAGTACATACGTAATTCCCTCTTCTTCATTCTTTTGAATGATGATATCCTCTTCTTCCGTACCTTTTAATGTCGGAAACCCTTCCGGTGTCGAAAAATCCGTATAAATGTAATCCTCAAAATACTCTACTTCCTCGCCTAAACTGTTTACTTCTTTTTCAGCGTTGTCACTGTCTTTCATTATCTCTCTTACTTTTTCAGCATCTACTTTATCGCCTTCTATAACGGACACGTTCACTCCGTACGCATACTTGCTTTCTTCGTATTTTTTATCGATTTCTTTTTCTGTTACGTACCCCACTTCTTTTAGTACGTTTACCGTTCCGGCATCTTGCCTTGCGATTCGTTTAAATTCATCTTTTGTTTCCTCGTCTATCTCTTCTTCAGACGTGTTTTCGTAATCTTTTATATAGTCCTTATAAATTGCATCCTCTGTCTCTTTATCTGAATACTCCTCTAACACTTTATCGACATACATTACTTGTAACGTTTCTTCGTCTAAACCACCTACTACCGTTTCAATGTAATCTGTCTCGGTAAATGTGTCTTCCCCAATCATGCCTAACTCTTCTCCACCTTCTTTACACCCAACTAAAGTAAGTAAGATGCCTATTACTATTACAATTCTCTTCATTTCATCATCCCTTATTTAAAGTTCCCATATATCGCTGTAATCTATTTCCTCTACGCTCCATCGTCTCAACTCTAATTCAAACTCTTTTTTCAAACTCGCTACTACTGACCTTCCTTTTCCACTTCCCTTTAAAGCTTCAACACTCGTTACTAACCCGTTTATAGCCTCTGTATAACGTTGTTTTCCTTTTCCACTGCTTACAACCCCTCCTAGTATAAAAATGCTTTTATCGATTAAATCTCCTATATCTGTATTTGCTATATCAAAATCCTTCAACTTCACATCATCATATCGGATCATTCCAATATGATTCATTACCTGTAATACTAAGTTCTTTCCCATATCCTCGTATTCGGAAATATCGTACTCCCTCTCTAACACCTTATCGAATTCGTCTTGCATCCCCATATTATCAACCCCTTTGGTTATCCTTTTTTTTAATAATTAGACTATCTCACTCAACCTACTAATCAATATATTATCTATTTCACCTTTACTGTTATTTCCCTCACCTACTTGTTTCCTTTACTTGCTTGTTAGTTACTTATTTCCAACTTACTGAATTATCCTTGATATAAAACCCTTTACACCAACCAATTGCATCCGACTAAACACGTTCTATACTCCCCGCAGATTAGCCTTTACCTTCATCTACTTTGAATGTAACACATAAAACTTCTCTTTCAGCGCCTTTCCTTATCCAACCCCTAAAACTTTCCCTCAAACAAAAAATAACCCCCTCGTTAACGGGAGTTATTTATACCTTTCTTTTTTATTTACTTTGACTTGCTTATATCTATTACTCTCTTCGCTTTATCTTGTACAATATCTTTGAGATGTTTATTACCGTTCTTCTTTTCTACAAAATCAATTATTTTTCCAGTTACAACATACCCTAACAAGATATTAAAAATACTCGGTATACCGAAACCTTTATTTGTTCTACCCGCTCCCGTAATAAATCCTATTAAGGACACGATGAACACGTAGATACCGTATAAAACAGTGATAAACCAAATAAAGACACTTAATCCTCCTGTGGTATACCACCCTATTACTCCTAATATAAATACTCGTATATATCTTCTCGATGTAATCTTTCTAAACTTAAACATATCCGTTAAAATAACGTGTATCAATATACACAACATCAATATAAAAGACGCTATAATCATTTCATACATTACTACGTGTTCACCCCTTCCTTATTATATCTTCTTCATTATATTACTTACTATACACCATTTTTATTCTGTTGTCAACGGTATTCTCTTAAAAAAGTTAAATTCTTTTAAAATTTTTACCTTTTATATAGCGAAAAGACGTAAACACCCCTTCCGTTTACGCCCCACAAGTTCCTTATTCAGCTATTCAGCACGTCTTTTATATGGTTTTGCCAACCTTCTTTCGTAATTCTTGCTTCAGCTTCCTCTGTTCCGACAATATACGGTACTTCTAAAGTACATTTCGTTATTCGGCCGTATTTATCTTCGTAGACGACCTCCATTATCGTCTTTCCTAATCGCATATCTTTTCTTATTCCTTGCAACTGAACCGCTGTCTCGTAATCTTCCCATACCTCTACTTTTTTTACTTCTCTATACTCGTTTTCGCCTAAATGTTTTTTTATGTTGCGTACCCCTATAACACGGAAATTATCTACAATAAGTGGTTCTCTACTTCTCCCCGTTGTAGAGTCGATTATCATCTTCTCGCAAAATGTCTCGCTTATTAACGTATACGCAACCTCACTTATCTCTTCTCCCGACCTCTTTATTTTATACGAGTCTCCTTCTTTAACAACAAAACCGCTCCCGAATCTTACCTCTTTGTTTAATTGCTCCTTTAAATCCCCAACGCACTGTATATCCGTTCTTCCAATTGGTCTCTTAAACCGGTAATCTCGTATTACCGTACTTGCCTCCATATCATCCGTCAACACTTTTAGTCCAAAACTCAACTTCACATACTCGTACTCATCCTCGATATATAACGACTCCCGATATCCCCCGTACAAATCTACTCCGTATATTAACACTTGCTCTTTCCCAAATATATTTTCTATTTCTTCTAGTGTTTCTTTACTAAAGTTATCAAAATTCTCTTTTTTATACCTGTTATCCATATCCCTTTTCCCCCTAATTATCTAACCTACCTCCACTCTACACGATAAACTCTCACCATTTTCTCTTTTCCTTATCTCAACTAAAACATTATCTTGATTAATACGTACACAACAATGATTATAATCACTACCCAAATCGCTTTGGATATCCCTGTCCTAAATCCAAATAAATCTTTTAAACCTCTATCATGCTTACCTAAATCAGTATCCTCTCGTATTGGATCCGTATTCGATGTATTCTTTCCTTCCATTCCCTCTGCTAACTTACTGTAGTAACCCATCGTAGGTGCAGTATATACATACCCCTCACCCTTATCTATCGTATACTCCTCTACTACTCCTCGTCCCGATGCCATGTTTCCTAATAACTTCTTGGCCGGATTGATTTTACGTTTTAAATTTCCCGCCCAATACAAAACATGTTCTCCACTCACTTTAAACGGTCTATCGGGTGTTACGACATGTTTTATTAACTCTGTTGGATGTACCGGCAACTCTAACGCAACTAATCCTCTTCCTCGTAATTCTGTCTGTAACAGACTTTTCTCACTAAACACAACCATTCCCACGTTAAAGTTCTTCGCAGTTGCCTCTTTCCACTCCCCCGCACTCGCTAAATATATCCCTTTCTCTAAGACTAGTCGAGTGTTTTTCGGTACATGTATCAATTGTACAAACTTAAAATCACTCCGTAATCGTACTATTCCTGTACCTACAAACTCTGGTCTAAAAAAGGACTCATCGTTCATCTTTCGTACTAAACCTTTTAACATATGCATCGGATTCAACTTTTGTTCTAACTCTACTTCCCCCTCCGAACTCTGAAACATATCACTCTCCATCGTTACCGCCCCTTGATTTAAATCTACCTCTAAAGAGCGTAACTTCATCCCCATCTTTTGTGCGTGGTATATATCCGTTGCAACACCTAAATCTCCTACGTAACTACTGTTATACTCGATAACCCTAAACCGTACTCCATCTATTTGCATGGAATCGATTTCTCGCTTTTTATCTTTTTTACCCTTTCCGTTTAAATCCTTTAAATCGCTTATACTCGTTTCAATTCTCCCTAGCGACTTTTCAATTTTATGCGCACTCTCTCCCGTAGAAACAATGCTTTTAGCTGTCGTATCGTTGTTTATATCTTCCGAATCCATTCCATATAACTTATCCTCGTATTCTCTATCTAACATACCCATCACCCTTATTTAATTATTGTTACTCCCTTTTCTTCTAACCTCTTATTTATAACTTCTTCTTGTTCCTTTAAACTTTCTTTTAACGATGCATCCCCTTGCGCATCTACTACTCGATTTGCGTATTCCTCTATGTTCATTTCCTTAAATACGTAATACCTATTCTTTTCTTGTACCTCGTATAACTGCCTATTTATATCGACTACTCTTCCTTTACGTACCATTAAAGGCATTCGTAAATACAACCCTTTTTCTACTTCTAAATATCCATACGCAACCTTACACCCTAACATTTCCAAGATGTCCGCATACTTACTCACGCAATTAAACACGTTCGTATACAACTTTCTCTCTTCTAACTCATTCTTACACTTCTCATATACATCCTTTTCAAAAAAACTATCGTTTAGATCATATACACACATAAAATTTCCCACTAAATATTATCCTCCAATCCATGTATTCCTCTGATATTGTTTGTTCTATATTCGCTTTTATATAACATCTCGGTCTTCCTATCGTAAATATAACGATACGTCTTATCTCTCTTATAAATAATGAACCCCACTAAATCGTTTTGCGTTAGTAGTAATTTAAAATATTCTCCCTTTGCTATCTTTACGATATACCCGTCATATAGCATGACGTAATTTCCGTTTATATCATACTCGCACTCTCTTTTTACCTCTTCTAAACTCTTCATAACTTCCCTGTTAGACTCTTTATTCTTATATACTTCTACTCTCGTTTTCTTCTCTCCCTGTTCCAATTCATCTATAAAACCTACTACATATAAGTATCTCCACAACTTCCTCCCGATTCTGCCCATCTTTAACTTCATTCCAATTCCCCTATTCTTTTTTCATCTTTATCTCTACATCTACCTCTTTTTCTTCAAGAAGTCTTTCGTCTAATTCCTTTCCTTCTTTGTCTAGTATTTTCACTTTCCCCTTTAATACCTTTTCATCTTCCCCATCTAACTCTGAAACGTCCACATGTACCTTCACATCGTTTATATTCTCTTTCACATCATCGTTAAATACCCCTACGATATCATCCTTAATAGTTACCTCTTCTATATCTCCCTTTGGTTCTTCTGAAAAGACCACTTTTCCTCTTAACTTTGTTGGTTCCGCCTCTGTTACCTTTGCCGTCACACGTTCGTTTTCTATTTCGTAAGACAATGCCTCTAAACCTTTTACATTTACGAGTAACTCTTGCTCGCCTTCTTCTGCCTTTGCTTGTACGTATAAATAAGGTTCTTTTTCTTTTAACCTTTCCATTTCTCGTTTTTCGCCCTTAAACGTTATACCTGTCACATTATCCATCACTTCAACGTCATATCTATCCGGCTTTATCACATCAATGGATTCCCCTTTAAACGTCTCTTCGTAAAAATATTTATCCGCATCTAAAGGCGACTTATACACGGTATAAAACACTAACCCACACGCTATTACCGCTCCAAACACTATCTTTATAAACGTTGAAAAAGACATCCTCTATGCCTCCCCTCTTAATCATCTCCAAATCCCTTAGATACTGCCTCTTTCTTTTCTTCCTTCCGTTTTTTCTTATTTTCTTTTTTCTTTCTATTCTTTTTCTTACCCTTCTTCTCGTTACGTCCTCTTTCTTTTTGTTCCTTATCCTTTTTCCCTTTTTTACGTTTCCCTTTCTTCTTCCGCAACTCCTCTTGTTCTATTCGACTGTTTTTACCTGTTAAACGATTTTCAATTAAGGATGCGATACCTATCTCATCGATACCTCTTGTGATATCCGTTTCCTTTGTCGGTATTCCATACGTATAATTAAGTTCTCCTTTTTCCGTACTTGATATTGATACTTTTCCTGTTTTACCACTTACCATAACCGCAATAGCATCCCTATTTTCCGTCACCCAATATCCCGCTAGGTGTCTTTTCCCCGCTCCTCTTCGTACAAGATCTGGTGGATTCTCCATATCCAACATCACGTTCGTAGATACTATTTCATTATCTCGTATAATTAACGCTCCCTTTGAAAAGTATCCTCCATCTCTTAACAATTCTTGAATAATGTTTCGTTCTATTTTAATTTTTCCTACATCTTCTCCTCGCTCTATTTCTTCTTGTAAATCTGACTTACGTGCAATAACAATTAAAGCGCCCTCTCTCCTTCTCGATAATTCCATTATTGCTGCCGATAATTCTTTTATCCCTTCCACATCAATTAATTTATATTTATTCCACGTTACAATATCTTTTCTTCCAAAATTATCTAACATTCTCTTAAATTCTTCCGGAAAGATTACGATTACCGCTAAAAAGGCGTAACTAATCATGACCCCAAATACCTTAGTCGACATTTCTAACCCCGCTACTCTCGACACAAACCAAAACACAATAATAAACATTAACGCTTTAAATAACCCTACTATCCGTAAGGTTTGTAGATTTCGTAATGCAATATAAAAGAACGCAAATACAATTAAAAAATCTATTGTAATTATTAAATATTGCGTTGCATCTAACTTATCTAATATAATCATCCAAACTTTTCCCCCTTATCCTTTTATAATGATTTACTATTTCCCTACCTATCCTTGTTTCCAATAAAAAAGACCGCTCCACGCAGTCTTTATTTGTACTTGACGTACATACCTTCTTTTCCTTTATCGCCCGTATTCCATACGACAATATCCTCGCCTTCAAACTCCGTTTTATAAATGTTAGTCATCGTCCGTATTAACTCTTTATCCGTATCACTTAACGCACTCAAGTCATCCTCTAAGACTTCTTTTACTTCCTCGTATTTTATGAATATTTCCTTTTTCGATAGTTTCTTTTCTTTATCTTTTTTGTTGTTATCCTCCTTCTTGCTTCCTTTTTTCACATCTTCCTGTTTCGTCTCCTTCTTATTTCCTTTTTCTTCTTTTTCTCCTTGTTCTTTATCCTCTTTATCATTACTCTCATATTTTTCACTTTCTTCCTCTTCTACTTCCACCCATTCCTTACTATCTACACCATACTTAATATCCAATTTCTTACCTGTCTCGTCTATTTTCCCCGCAACATCTTCTCCGGCATCCTTAAACCCTTCTCCTACATCTCGTGCTTTTCCTTCGGGGTCTTCTACCGTTTCATCGAACCAGTTTAAAGGTACATACTGTCGTAAAGGAAAATCTGACCCCGAGTCAAGTACAAACGTTACAAAAAACACTACCGCTAAAAGTAACCCAAACATCACGACACCGTTTGCCAATCTCTTAAAAGAAAGTGCAATCGCTAGTATAATAATTCCCCATATAATATATACGAACATGCTATATCATCCTTTTTCTTTCTCTGTATTTACCACTTTCCTTTTCTTTTTTCTTTCTTAAACTAACTGTCTATTTGTTATCTTGTTATGCATTTTTTGATACACCATCCACCTCTTCATCGCTACTAATACTAAAAAATTAAACGTAAAAATGCTCATTAACTGAAACCAATCTAACATGATATGCACGTAAACCGGCATCATAGGTGGAAACAATGTCTCTCTAAACGGTACGATATCCCAAGCATTTAAACCTATTACTACGTACACCGCAATATTGACACCTACCGCTACTGCAAATATTCCTTTACTCTTTGTAATCTGACGTTCTATATTCTGTATTCCTAACTCTTTTACTCTTTCCTTTTCTTTTTCTGTTAGTTCCTGTTCCAATACACTTCGTCCTATTTTTACGTAAGCAAACATTACCACACCTACAACAATCGTTACGATTGTTCCTAGCATCGTCCAATACCAATGTACAAAATCAAATACAATTGAAAGTACCGTATACACTAACGTCAATGCGATCAATGTGTTTATTAAAAATATTCCTAACGTATTCTGATAATATCCTTCGTGTCCTACACCATTTTTATCTTGCTTTACCATCCACTTCATCATTAACGACATCACCAAAAACATTAATGCCCATACCACTAAATACCCGTTTACTACCATCATCTTAAAAAACATGTTCCTATCCCCTCCCTTAACATCGACTTATACTTTTCCGATTCTATCTCTTTGGAAAATAATATCCCTTGAAATATATCGCACCCTAAACGGCTTAATATATCCTGTATCTCCTCTGACTCAACTCCCGACACGATAACCTCTTTCCCTTTCTTTTTTGCAACTTTTACCGTTTCCGCAACTCTTTTTAAATTATCGCCTTTATGGATATCTTCCACACACGACTCCGCTATTTTTAATACATCGTATTCTAACTCTTCTACTCCTCCTAATCCCTCACAACTCTCATCTTCTACCGCAACAGTTACCCCTAATTTTTGTACTTTTCTTATGCCTTTGTTTACCTTTTTAACTTCCTTTACTCCGTCTACACCCGTTAAACTTACCCCTAGATATTTCGCCTTTAAACCGACTTTATTTACCTCTTCTTTTATATAACGACTAAAGGTTTTATCCTCCAGTCCTTCTATATTTATAGGCACGTATACCCTTTTTACATTTATTCCTGTATCTATCCATTCCTTTTGCTCTCGCACTACTTTTTGTATGAGCCATTTACCTACTTCGTTGGTTTTTTCTTTTTGTTCTCCTATCTGCAATATATCGCCTCGTATCATTGCCTCAGATGACCTTACACATAACCTATCCCCTAACACCTCGTACTGTGGTTGGTAGAATATATTAAATTCCTTATTGTTTATTTCTTTTAAAACATTATCGTTTTCCAATTCCAACTCCTTATTCTCCTTCATTACGTTTATTTATTTCATTTACTCCCTCACCTGTTTGTTTCTTCATAATCCTTCTCGCTGTATTAAAATCAATTCTCCCATCTTTTAAATGACGGAACACGTCTCGTCCTATCGGATAAAAATTTGCATCGGGGTCTTCCAACAACTCTTGTTCCAATAAAAAGGTATTGTCCTTTGCTTTATTTAACGCTCTTTGGTATACGTAATCTGCCTCTAACATTTCCACGATTAACGTTGAACCTCGATACCCCAATCCTTCACAATCCGGACATTTCTTTCCGTCTACTTCTCCTCCCGCCTCGCTTAATACGGTTATAATATCGTTTACTCCTAAACGTTTTTGTATCCAGTTATTCTCAGACGATGTAACCGCCCTTTCTACCCTACACGTATCACATAACCTATCTTCTAACTCTTGATTTAACACCAACTGCAATGCGTTTCCTAAGTCAATATAATTTGCCCCGTACTGTTGCATTACTCTTGTTACTTCAATCGTATTATTCGTATGAAGTGTACTCATTACCAAGTGCCCAGACGTTGCCGCCCTTATTGCTGTCTTTGCCGTCTCCGCATCGTTTATCTCACCAACTAAAATAACATCGGGGTCTCCTCGTAGGATTGCTTGCAATATTTTACTAAACGTTTCCCCACTCTCCTCGTTTACTGGCGATTGTTTTACTCCCGATACTGTATACTCGACCGGATCTTCTACCGTTCGTATGTTTTTACTATGTTCAAATTCATTTATTACCGTATGGATGCCGGCATATTGCGTTGTCGTTTTCCCGCTACTTGTCGCACCTGTTACTAAAATTAAACCTTGATTTGCCTTTAAAGATTCCCTAAACGCCGTTTCTACATTATCCGGAAACCCTAACATGCCGATATCCTCTAATTGCGTTGCCGGCTTTAATATTCTTAATGACATCGACAACCCTTGTGCTGTATTAATAAACGCACAACGTAAATCATATTTATATTCTTTATATTCGTACCTTATATTCCCACTAATATTCGACTTGAACTCGTTTTCATAATCTACCCCCGCCATTCTCCTACATACAATACTTAACCCGTATACTGCATCTTTATCCAATAATCTATCGGCTACCATTTTCTTTCCAATCCGTAACTCAACTATTCCGTACCCCGCACTGTCTAAACTGATATCGATATTCATTGCCCCTCTATCTATCGCCTCTTCGATAATCAACTCCATTAAATTATTTAACTGCCGATTCCCCGCTATCTTCTCTGCGGGTATTATTGACTTTATTGTATGGTTTTCTCGATAATACTCCCCGAATGCCACATCATACTCTTTATTTGTATCTTTCTTTAATGTATTTAACGTTCTTTGGTCTCTCAATCCCCATCTCACCCTTACTCGTATATATTATTTTTCTACATTCTCACCCGTAACTTCTATTTCTTCCGTTTCTATTTCTATCTGTTCTATATCCTCGTACCCTCCTATTATTCGATACATTCCAATAGTAAACACTCCTACAAGAATTACCGCTAAAAAGGATAACTGCACTACCTTATTTTTTACTATCTTTTTGACCATCCTCATCGGATTCATTTTCTATACACCTCTTTACTTTAGAAATTCTTTGTACTCCTCTAAATCGTGTTTTCCTACTAAACTATCTTCGACCCCTCCGTCTTCGTATTTAACTACTTTTGGTACTTCCCCCGCATTGTTTTCATCCTGAAACTCTTTCTCCTCGTTTACATCTACCACGATAAAATCATCTTCACTTTCTTCCATTGCCCTTACCACATCGTCTCCTACCTCGTAACAATAAGGACAATATGGCGAATAAAAATATACATTTATCTTTTCTGTTTTATCTAACTCATCTTTAAACTCGTCTACTTTTACCTCGTTTTTATACGGTTCGGTTACTAGTTTTTGATTTCCACCTATATGACCCTTACTTACCCTCTCGAAACTCTTTTCCATTGCCTTACTTTGCACATCCAACTCGCTTTGCGATATCCCTGTTTTATTTCCTAAAATAACTAACGAAATTAACATGACACCTAAACAGACTACCATTACCCCAAACGCATGCTTTAAATTATTTCCTTTTACGAGCATCCTCCATGTCTTTCCGATTCCTGTTTTGTTTTTATTCTTTCTTCGTTCTTTTCTCTTTTTTAAATTCTTCCACAAACTAATTCCTCCCCCTAATTTACCTATATTAATTTTATTCTCTATCCCTTTGTTGTTTGTTTCAGTCTCCTACTCATTTCTAACATAAAAAATTACGATGCCCCTAAAGACACCGTAATTTTATCCAACTTTCTTATTACTCTTAATCCAAGTCTTCTAACTCTTCTAAATCTTCGTCTGACAAGTCGATTTCCTCATCTCCATCGTCCGACTCGTCTTCATCTGACTCTTCTTCGCCGTCTTCATCCTCTTCCTCATCTTCCAAACCTTCCAAGTCTTCATCGTCTAAATCTTCTTCTTCCGATTCGTCCTCTTCCGACTCTTCTTCATCTTCTTCCGTCTCTTCTTCATCTTCTTCCGTCTCTTCTTCGTCTTCTTCCGTCTCTTCTTCGTCTTCCTCATCGGAATCGTCCTCGTCTGTTTCCTCCTCAGATTCGTCCTCTGATTCCTCTTCGTCCGCACCCTCTTCGTCTGTTTCTTCTTCGTCTTCCTCGTCTTCGGATTCGTCCTCCGTTTCATCCTCTTCTTCTAACGTTTCCGTCTCGTCTGTTACGTCTTTGATTGTTCCGTCTTCTTCCTCGCCAACTAAATCTTTAATAAGGTCATCTTCTAATTTCTTTTTCACTTTACTATGCGGAAAGGCATCATTCTCGTTATAAATTACTTGTACTTGTTTTACTCCCTCTCCACCCTCTACTTCTTGTAACTTACCTAAATCGCTTTCTTTTCCTAATTCACCACTTAAAATCATACCTAACAACGTGTTGCCCTCTGT
>Ga0079226_10002352_pt1 | contig 14609 bp, 12 predicted proteins | sample Poulit2014_FD_76345 | JGI IMG/M metagenome (GOLD analysis project Ga0079226, IMG submission 76345) | Agricultural soil microbial communities from Georgia to study Nitrogen management - Poultry litter 2014 | ecosystem: Environmental > Terrestrial > Soil > Agricultural land | place: USA: Georgia... | reverse complement strand
AGCCTGTTTTTATCTTCTCTTTTGAGTAGCATGAACATAGTATCTAGAGTGTTGCATTCCGTTTTCGTATTGATCCCCATACGTAAAATAAAATTCGTTCGATACGATATATTTATTTTATTCTTCTTCAATCTAAATTTATTGAAGTGCGCAGATACCTCTAAATAAAAATGAACATATTCTCGAAAAATATTTTCCAATTTTATTCATTGTGAATATCGGTGTTAAAATCCTCAATAATAACGGTTTAAAATTCTCCACCTATCCGAGATAATCTATTTCATAAAGAGATAGATTGGAAGTGTAGGAATGACGTTATTGTTGGAGGATTTTTTGATGATTAGAGAATTGAAACAGAAAGGATGGACGATTAGTGCCATAGCAAGAGAAACAGGCTTTGATCGAAAAACAGTGAGAAAACATTTAAATGCAGATACAGTTCCAGTATCAAAGAAAAGAACACCAAGGAAAAGCAAACTAGATCCATATAAGGCTTACTTGTTGGAGCGGATTAAGGAAGGAACAACGAATTGTGCAGTCTTAATGGAAGAGATTTGTGCAATGGGGTATGAAGGTAAAAGCACCATTCTAAGAGAATTTGTACAACCTTATCGGGAAGCTCCTAAAAAACAAGCGACTGTTCGATTTGAAACAGCCCCTGGCCGTCAAGCGCAAGTAGATTGGGCAGAAGATATTGGGGAGTTTTTAGTAGATGGTGTCAAACGACCACTCTATGCATTTATTATGATTTTAAGTTATTCACGAAAGCGATATATCGAGTTTACAACTGATATGACACAGGAAACTTTAATGAAGTGTCATATGAATGCCTTTAGTTATTTTAACGGGATTCCACAACAGTTGCTTTACGATAATATGCGTACCGTTGTCACTAAGCATAGTGTTAGTCAGATTCGTTTTAACAAGAAATTTGAAGATTTCCTTGCTTATTACGGTGTCATCCCAAAAGCTTGTAAACCTTATCGGGCGCAAACAAAAGGAAAAGTAGAACGTGCAGTAGCTTATTTAAAATCAAATTTCTTAAAACGTAGTCTCCCAGAGACATTAGAAGAATTGAATTATGAAGTACGCAAATGGCTTAATGAGGTTGTACATCAAAAGCGAAATCAGACAACCCAACAATGTCCAAATGATCGATTTGAAGAGGAGCGTTCTTTACTCCTTCAATGGAATAAAAAACCGCTATACCAAATTAGACAATGGGAACTCCGGGAAGTGAGTAAGGATTGTTTGATATCGTATCAGCAAAATAAATATTCCGTACCCTATCGTTACGCTGGACAACAAGTAAAAATCCATGAAACGAACGAAGGCATACTTGAAATTTATGATGAATATGAGTGCATCGCCACACATCTATTGATCGAGGGCAAACATCAAATGGCGATGGATGACCGTCACTATCAAGGATTACCCGGCGCAAAAAAAGAGCAGGAAACGAATCTTCATGGTTTGGCGACCCCAGATTCTCCTACTCCAATTACTAATGTTGCAAATAGATCATTAGCTGTATACGCTGCACTCGAGGAAGGTGATTAATAATTATGCACTCATTACTCGAAAAGCGCTTAACAGCGCTTGGATGGCAGCAAACCGCACTTCAAATCGATGAACTCGTAGAAAGTGCTTCTGCCAATAATGTATCATATTTTGACTTTCTTGACACGCTTGTCAAACAAGAGTGGGAACTTCGCGAATCACAGGCTTTAGCAAAACGTATTCAAAGAGCAAAATTCCCTTATAGTAAAACGATTCACGATTTTGATTTTAGTTTCCAGCCAAGTATTAGTGAACAACGCGTGAAGGAAACGTGTACGTGCCGTTATATTGCGAACGGTGAAAACCGTATTATTCTCGGTCCACCGGGTGTGGGAAAAACTCATCTAGCAATCGGCTTTGGATTAGAAGCACTTGCCCAAGGATACCAAGTGTTGTTTATGACAGCAGATGAGTTAGGTGAGCAATGTCAAAAAGCAGAGAAAAAAGGGACGATGAATTATTTAATCAATCGATTATGTAAACCTGATTTGATTATTCTTGATGAGATTGGTTATTTTTCATTCGATGCCTTAACAGCAAACGTGTTTTTTCAAATAGTCTCAAAAAGGTACGAAAAGGGCGCAATGATCAATACGTCGAATAAATCATACTTAGAATGGGGCAAAACGTTTGGAGATGATGTATTAGCTACTGCGATCCTAGATCGTCTTCTGCATCATTCTGTTACCTTTAATATAAAGGGCGATTCTTACCGTATGGAGGAGAAGAAAAAAGCGGGAATTTTCCCGCTGCCTCACACGGTTAAAACAGAAAAGTGAGGAATTTTATTCCGATATTTTTGGGGAATTTTAAGCCGATATTGACAATTGTGTGAAGAATATGAAGTTAGACCATTTAATAAGTAAAATTTTGACAGTATAAATGAATGGCTTTGGTACTGTCAATAATTTTGTGTAAATGACCATTCACCCATTCAAGGTAGCTCATCACCTGTGTATTCAATTGTGCTTGTTCGAAGTGTTGATTTGAGTGTGTAGGAAAGGGCTAGCCCTTTCCTACACACTCAAATTTCGCGCTGGCGCCTCCCGGTCTAGTTTGCCAGTTCGTGCAGCTGCTCAAACATCTCTTCTAGCTCCGCACGGGCCTGATTGAATCCGATGTGGCAGCGTGTGGCGAAACGTTGATTGTAGTCTTCGAACTGCGTCACTAAAAAGCGTTCCAGTGATTCTTCGTTTGGGAATTGTTCCTTACGCTTCGTATATTTTTTGATTGGTTTATTGAACGACTCGATTAAATTCGTCGAGTAGATGCTTCGCCAAATCGCTTTTGGAAACTGATAAAACGTTAGTAAATACGGGTTTTCCAGTAAGCCTTGCGTGACTTTTTTATACGACTTTCTCCATTTTTCGCAGAACGCTTCAAGTGCTATTTTTGCTGCTTCGGCGTCCTTTGCCTGGTGAATCGCTTTAAAATCTTCACACACTTCCTTGCGATTTTCTACACGCACTTTATGCATGATATTGCGACCAACATGAACGAGACATACTTGATATTTCGCTTTTGGAAACACGGTAAAAACAGCGTCTGCCATGCCCTTTAAGCCGTCTGATACGAATAAAAGTACGTCTTCTACACCGCGGTCTTTGAGCTCTTCTAGTAGCTCCTGCCAGTTGTAAGCCGATTCTGTTGGGGCAATCGTGTAAGCGAGCACTTCTTTCGAGCCGTCTTCACGAATACCAACCGCAATATAGACGGCTTCTTTTGATACGGCATCACGACGCAGGGCAATATACGTCGCGTCTAAATACACGCATACGTAACGATTGTGCAACGGACGGTTATTAAAGGCTTCTACCGTTTCTGAAGCAGCCTTTGTCATATTCGAAATCGTTTGCGGCGTATAGTGATGCCCATACATTTTCTCGATAAGGTTGGCGATTTCAGACATCGTGATGCCTTTCTTGAACAGGTGAATCACGGTTTCTTCAAGCGTATCGTTCGAGCGTTTATACGGTGCCACTGTCTGTTGCTTGAACTCACCGTTGCGATCACGCGGGATTTGAACCGTTAAATCGCCGTACTCTGTATGAAGTGTACGCGAATAAGACCCATTGCGAGAATTGCCTGAGTTGAACCCGATACGATCGTATTTTTCATAATCCAAAAATTCCGTTAGTTCTGTCGCAAGTAACGAGTTAATCGCCATTTCCAAGTGCGAACGAAAAACCTCGGTAATATCTTGTTTTTTCACTAGTGCATCGACAATTTCTGTTGTAAACTGATTCATAGGGAAGACCTCTTTTCTAGAATGGGTTATGGTGACTTTATTCTACCAAGAAAGGGGCTTCCTTTTTCTATGGAATTTTCTATTTACACAAAATATTTTATACTCTCGAAACTTTACCAAAACATAGGTTTCAATAGATAGTTTAACATTAACTATATTAAGCTTTTTGAAACAAGTTATGATACAATGTGATTAGTTCATAACTTCTTGGAGGAGGGGAATTCATGTATATTGTAACAATCACCAATAACAAGGGTGGAGTTGGCAAAACAACCCTATCAAGCAATATAGCAGTTGGGCTTTCTATGCAAAATAAAAAAGTGCTCCTTATCGAAATTGATGGGCAGCAGGATCTGGCCACATCATGGGCAGGGGTCGATGGAGCAACAAAAAGTATCCACAAACAAAAAAATACAGTCAAGGACGCATTAATAGATGGGTCAGTCCCTGTATCAGATGCAGTCATTAATATAATGACCAACTTGGATTACATCAAGGGAGATGACACATTAGCCCTTTCTGGTAACCTGACAGACCTTACAGTAATGGCACGAAACTTGATCGCAGTTAGAGATAATTATGACGTAGTAATCATTGATACACCACCTCAGATAGACACTTATGTTGCATCTGCAATCAAGATGAGCGACCTAATCATAATTCCTGCAGAGGCAGATCTCTATGCAATTACGGGCACGATCAAGACAATCCAATTGATTCGCAGCATCAATGATAATGCGGATGCAATTGTGGCTCTCAATAAAGTCAATCTATCATCAGGCCCACAACTTAGAGTTATCGATGATTTCAAACGCAATCTGGTTATTCAGGGAGTGCCGGTCTATACAACAATCGAGGACAGCTTGACCGTTAAAACAGCTATTAATAGAGACATGTTGCCTTTATTAGCGACCAAATATGCTGCAAACAATAAGGTCGTCCCTCAGATTATGGACCTAGTTGATTACATTAAGGAGCGTGCATAATCATGGTAAAAAAGAGCGCAATCGACCATTTGGTGGATATGGATCAACCAAAAAAAGAAGATAACCTGTACGATAAGATAATCAATAAGGCTAAGCAAAAAGAGACCCAAGAGGATACCCATAAACGTAAGACTTTCATGATCCGTAGAGATTTGGACGAGAGACTAAGTAAGGTTGCTGAGCAGATGCCTTACGGATTCTATAGAGAGTTCTTCAATTCCGCCATCGAAAAAGAATTGGTGAAAATTGAAAAAGAGTTAGAAAAGAGAATCTAAGAGATATTAGATTTGACATACGTGGTACGTAGTATTATTCTGTATATAGAACAAAAACCGTTCATATTTTCACTAAAGAAACCCCCTACACAAGGCTACCAACCTGTAGGGGGTTTTTTGCTAGAACAGGCACTTTACTGCCCAAACTAGAAAGCCAAAGCCTAGCCCATTAATCGTTAACTTGCCAATCCAGAGACTGACACGATCATATGGACTGAGCTTATCCTTTCCGCCGTTCATATTTTCACCTCCCATCATGGAAGATACGCCCTTATTAGAATAAAGGCGCTTTTTCTATTATAACAGACTACTGAGTCAGTAGTAATCAACTTAAAGAATAGTATTAAGGTACACCCTCATTTCTTATGAAGCAATTACATATCTCATACTACCTCTTATATCCCACCTTCTCAATTACTTTGTGTTGGTACAATCGAAACAATTCTGCTACCCTTTCTTCATCAGATGTGAACTTCTTTCCATATGCCTGATCTACACTTGTATTTAGGCTTTGATGCGCTTTCAACAAATCAACCGGCATAGATAAAGGGTCATATAAGTCAGCTAAAGTGCTCTCAGAGTACTTTTCTCTTGCATTCAAAATTACAGAAGATTTTTGTTCAATGATTTCTCGCTGTTTGTCCGTCACTTCCGGAAATATAAAATTATTATAAACAATCGTATTAGAGTACCTATAGTCCCCTTTTAATCTTCCAGCAACAATCTTAACCCAAGCCATATGCATTGAAGAGTTTAAAATGCCGAAGAGATAGAGGTCAGCATCGGCTATTTGGAAGGCGGCATTACTACATACTGTTGGATATTTATAATATCCGATAGGTATTATATTTCTATTTTGAGAAGATACGCTTGGGATAATTAGTATGTCACTATTAGCCGCTCTATCTTCAGTAAATAGAGTTGGCGTATCTGCACACTTTTGTGTAGCTTCTTTCGGGCTTGCTAGTCTCATTTCTCTCACCTTCTGAACTCTCTCTAGAACATACGGCATCTTTCTCAATTCACCTGGAGGGCAGTTTGCTAGATATAAGCAATATCGCTCTTTACGATTTATAAGTTCATGACTTCCTATAAATGGTCTAAAGTATTTTTTTGAGGCTGGCTCTAACTCAATAAAATTCTCATATTGTGCTTTATTAAAGATAAGATTACCACCATCAGTTGGTTGACTTCCTTTAACCATAGGTGAAGCATTTTCATCAATAGGATTACTTCTTGTTTCTATAAAGATAACTGGAGCTTCTAATAAATATTGATTAATTACAGTGACATTTTTAGATGTAGGATCAGCTTTAATATTAGGATAGGTAAATAAAGTTTTAGGTAGGTTTGGCATACTGGAGAACCCAACGATAACGCAGTAAACTGCGGCTTTCCCTTTAGCTTCATTAGTCCATTGGAAAGTTTGATGAGCAAAATATATATCTACATCCAATTGATACATTAAGTATTTCCAGAGTACAATTGCTTGCTCACCTTGAACTATTGAGTTTGTTGATACGAGTCCCACCTTTATCTTGGTTCCTCTTATATAATGTGCTGATTTGATATACCAACCCGTTACTAGGTCTAGAACACCTGACTTAGGGATTTTAGATATAATTGGCTTTAAGTCAGCTTTTTGTTCTTTTGTCATTAAGCTAGAACCTACAAAGGGAGGATTTCCTAAGATATAGCTCAATTTATCTTTAGGTATTACCTCTTCCCAATCTATCTTCAAAGCGTTTCCATGTATGATATTCGGTCTTTTCTTTAAAGGTAATCTTGCAAAGTATTGACCAAATTCTTGACTTATTTTCATATTCATCTGGTGATCTATTAACCATAATGCAACTTGTGCAATCTGCGAGGCAAACTCTTCAATCTCAATTCCGTAGAATTGGTCTACGTCGACTTTCGCCAACATACCAATATCTATTATCATTTGCCCTTTTAATAACTCTCGAATGACTTCTAATTCCAATAGACGTATTTCACGATATGCGATGATTAAAAAGTTTCCACCACCGCAGGCAGGATCAAAGAAAGTTAACTCAGCTAGTTTATTATGAAATTCTTCGATTCTTTTGTCTCGACCTGATCTAAGATTCTTTGTTTTTTCAAATTCATTCCATAAGTCATCGAGAAATAATGATTTTATGACCTTTAAAATATTTTCTTCACTTGTGTAATGAGCTCCTAACTCTCTTCTTTTTTCTTTATCCATAACACTTTGGAATAGAGAGCCAAAAATAGCTGGTGAAATTAACCCCCAATCAAGTGAAGAACTCTTTAAAAGCATATTTCTCATTTCCGAATTGAATGAAGCTATTCTTAACGTTCTTGAAAACAAACTTCCATTCACATAAGGGAAGCGGTTTAAATTTTCATCTATATTTGATGAGCGTTTTTCGACAGGAGTATTTAAAGTTTCAAAAAGTGCAGCCAAGAACATTCCTAAATCCCTGCCATCTTCACTCGTATATTCTGACACATAATCCCGGAATAAATTCTTTTCAAAAATGCCAGTGTCGTCTGCAAATAGACAAAATACAAGACGAACTAAGTACTGCTCCAAATCGGACCCTTCATATCCCGATTCCAATAGGCGATCGTGTAAATCGCCCATCATTTCAGCTGCCTGTATATTTACAGGATCTTGCTCTTTTATTTCTTGTTGTTGGTATCCTGCAATAAATCCAAATAATTCTATATTTTGAGGGAATTGTTTTAATGTAAACCTTCTCTCACTGTCTTCTTCTAAATCATATAAAACAAATTTTTCAAAGTCACTAACTAGGATATAGCGAGGCAAATCAACTTCTTTGATACCTGGGAAATAATCTTTTGCCTGGCTATAAGCTTTATTTAGGTCCTTTCCTTTAGACTTATGCTCAACAAGCATAACTCCCTTCCAAAGAAGATCGATAAATCCTTGCTTTCCACCTAGCTTCTTTACGCTCTTCTCAAAAGTTGCAACTCTTCGTCTAGATATACCAAACACATTGAAAAAACTATCCCAAAAGCTTTTTGCCTCAGCACTCTCGTTGGTCTCACCCTCCCATTCTTTTGAAAAATTAATCGCTCTTTCTCTAATTTCGTTCCAACTCAACATAGCAATCCCACCCCTCCACATAACTATTAACAACTTCAATCTTATCATGACAATACAACATTGAAATGATTCCTTTCTTTTTGTTTTTAATTTCTCTCTTTATTGTCCAGCCAGTTGTAGAGAGGGGGATCGTCATTGATCCAATCATATCCTTGCCTGTCCTTATTAACGTCCATTTTGCCCTTTTCCGCAATCATTAAGAGATCATGCATGGGTACTATATATCGATCCAATATCCTGCTCACATCATCATAATCCACCTCTCCAGATGTAATCCTCTCATGTATTTCCTCCGCTCTTTGCCTTGCCCCCCTTGCTTTGACGAGATCATCCATACTTAGGTTAGTCATCGCATCAACAAAAATGCCACTCGATAGGTTGATAATATGATGCAATCTACGATCTGACTCTTTTATTTGTTTAGCAGTTGGCTTCCGGATCTCCATCCCCACACTCCAGGAAAGCCTAAAGCCAACGATAGATCTGCCACTCCTGATATCCTCATAACATACCTCATATTCAGTATGTTCATTGACTTCTCCTATTGCCACATCAAGGACTTTTTGCTTGAAACTACCAGTCCTCTTGACATAGGTTTTAACATCCTTGACACCAAACAAATTAAGCATCTCATTTTTGCTCAATTCGGTATACCATCGCCCATAATTTGCTTTTAGAAACTCATACAAGGTCCAACTAAAAGTGGACGAAAACTTGGACGTAATACGCAGATCATTGGTTATATACTTGCTTTTTAGATCAATAATATGTGGCACTATGTCATCGCTCCATCTAAAACTAACCGTCCCTTTTTCATAAGAAATTCTCTGAAAAAAATTAATGAACGAAAATGCATCAGGGTCATCTTTAAGCGTCAGGGATATCCTAATATCCATCAGTGCAGCTGCATCCCTCTTAAGATCTCTAGTCATCATCTTTTTTCCCATCTGATTTTCAGCCTCTCTTTTTGAGAAAGATGAAACACCATCCTGTTGAGTCTTGTGTATGGCATAAGCAATTAATTGGGTCTGTTGTAGAGTTAATCCCTTACTTATTTGCGCCATAGATATGTCATTACTTTTTTTGTAGAGAGTGTCTGCTGATGTATTGATCGTCTTCGTATTTTTAGGGTAATACAATGTCCAATCCCTCCTCTGTGGATGATTAACTTATCCATCTCTATTCCTGATTTTAGATGTAACTAAGTTCAAAATCAAGTTACACATTGAAAGGAAAATGGAGATGCAATAGTTGTACTTAAAGATGCAATAGTTACACTTCGTGATGTAAAAGTTACACTTAAAGATGTAATAGTTACACATATCTACTCTGGACCCTATCTGTTGAGCCATTCCTAGAAAAAACAATCTATTAATCTATTAATCTATTAAAAAATATATATAAGGGGCGACATAAATGGATCAGTTTAATCATTTCTAATGTGGAGGAGTCTAATACGAATATTGTTCAAATGGACAAGGAATAGATGTAAATGTTGATGTTTAATGATGATCCAAATAATGCGCCAAACATGGTCTGATGGAGATGGTTCTATACTGTTAGGAGGGGCACTTGGAATGATTAAGGATTAATGGACAATATAGCTTCTAAAAAGGCGCTTGAAATGGCTCTATACCAATACTTTCTATAAAAACGACCACATAACTTGAATATATATATTATAGTTATGTGGTCGTTTTTACAAATAGTGAGTACAGAGCCCATACCTACAGCATTCTTGGGTCCTTCCTTTTTTAGAGTCCTACTTAATCATCACCTCCACCAGAATCAATAAATGTACTTAATGATCATCAAAAAAGAGGCCTTATTTGGCCCCTTCCATGAATCAGTTTTTATCTCTGTATCTATTCATTTTGATATCATGTGACTTCTCGATTTCAGTTATTGTCCAACCATCTTGTAGGATATCTGCATCTGGATCATAATGCCCTAAATAATCATAGAGTGCTTTATCAATAATCCTAGATAGAGGTATCCCGGTAGCCTTCGCTAGTCTTTTTACAGCTATTGTTAAATCTGTGTTAAGAGTCACCGACAACCCATTGCGCATGTGGGTGCCTGATACCACGTTGTCTTTGAGACGGTTAACATTGCCGTTTTTATTAATCAATATTATCTCCTCCATCATTTCTTTGGGTCCATTCCATTATAACACGGGAACATTTTAATAGATAGTTATATAACATAATTAATTAAGAAGTTATAAATAATAGTTGACAAACATAGCTATGTTTATTATGATTGAACCAACTTAGATAACGTTTCCCAAAAATATAAAAAATCTTTTAGAAAAAATGTGATAAGCACAAAAGGGATAGTAATAACGATTATAGAGGCCGCAGACGGAGCGGGATAAAAAGGAGGAGGAATGGAAATGGTCAAAGTAATGATTAGCAGGATCCAATCAATTTCAAAGCCATCTGGAGCTAATGTTGGATTGTACAAAATGATGGACAATTATGACGTAATAGATGCAAGTATGGACGACATCCTAGATTATGCCCAGGCAGGTCACACAATCGTTCCTACAATACATAATGGCACGGATAAAACGATAAAAATGAGTAACTATGGATCACAACAATTATATTTGGTAGATATTGATGATGGCAATAAGACGATGGATGACATCGTAAAAACAGCAAATGAGGCGGATTTGGACGTATCAATGATCTACGAGTCGTTTTCATCCAAAGAGGGCAATCGTCGCTATAGAGTGGGTTTCCTGGCAGGAGAAACAATCGAAGACATTGGCATAAGAAATAGTGTTAACAGCGCCCTAATCCACATCATGGGAGCGGATAGAGTGGCAATCAGTGCAGGTCATATCTATTATGGCACTAGCCACCAATCAGGGTGGGTCAATAATAATGCCAGACCTTTCAATGTTTCAGAAGTAGCAAATTTAGCGCCAGCGGAAAAAGAAATCCCTGTTAAAAGAAAGTCAAAAAAAGCAGGAGTTCAAAACGATGAAGGGATGTCTACTCCAATAGTAGATGCATTGGTCCAACTAGATGGGGATGCTTTCGTGGATAATCTTAAAGCTAACGCATCGGAAGAGGGGTACGACATTGATTGGTTATTTGATCCTCCTGCAGGCGAGTTAGACCCTTACAAGGCTCTCCATGATATCCCTATGTCAGTCTTAGCAGGGGTAAGCGCAGACGGGCTCTTTAGATGTATTTTGCCTGATCATGCAGATAGGACCCCATCAGCTAACATTTGGGCAACTGGGGACAAAGAGATGTATAAATGCTTTGGATGTTGCCAAAAAGCACTTGACGGGTACTCTTTCATCGCCGAGATCGTGGGGAGAGATAAGGCAAAAGGATTTTTAGAGGCTCACACTGCTCTCAGATTCGGTGGCGGCGGTGGAAACGATAAAGCTAAAAAAGTTAAAGAGTTAATCAACAGCGATGCTTTCAGGATTGAGTATCCAGCATTGACAAAATCTTTAAAAATGACTAGAGGGACTGCGGATTACTTAATCGACTATGCGATTTTCAGAGGGACTACAGAGATTACAAATGATGGACGTTTAGGATTTTTTGTTTCTGCAGTCCATATGGCCGATGTCCTAGGTGGCAACCGCAAGAGTTATGAGCGTAGGATCAATTATCTAGTCGCTCTAGGATTTTTAGACAAATTGACAGACTCAGAAATCAATGGGGAATACCTGAGCAACAGCAAATCAGTCCAAGCAAGTAGAGGGATTGACAGCAGGATCAACTACTACGCCCTCCCTCTAGACGCTGATTACGATCAGATGGACAATATCGCTCAGTACCTACAAGATCGAGGCGTAACGGTCAGCAAAATCACGCAGGTAATGGTCGCTGAAATCCTTTCCAACGGCATTGCAAATAAGGTATATGTCCAGTCAAAAAATGAAGCAACAGATGCTGATATGCGTTATTACGACTATGTTTCTGAGTGTGCACTCAAAGATTTGGAGAAAAAGGGCTATACAACAATCCGCAGTATCAGCGAGGCGATTAGAGTAGATGGTAAGTATTTGTCAGACTCGATTATTAGTAAAAATTTGACCCTGGTGCAAGAAAAAGAAAATCTAAAGCGTGGAATCAAAAGAGATATCAGATCAGCTTACGGAGTCACTCCAGATATGCTTAATGGTGTCATTAATGAGCGCCATAATACATCTATCGTATACGATCCGATCGCAATAGAGGGGCTTTTAGATGCAGTAAAAGCAGTAAAAGAAGCAGAATTATCGGAATTTTCAGAGAAAGAAGAACAAATGAAAGAAGAACAAATAGAGGAGGAAGAAGAAATGGAATTAAAAACAGTAGATATTAAGATTTTGAAAAACAAGAAAGAAACAGAAATGGATCTGGAGATCAGATCATTAATGACATATGTAATAGATGTGATTCAGGGGGAAGAGGAACCAAGCATCAAGTATGGATCCCTAATCGCACAATGTGTACCAATTATGGCAATAGATAATGGATGGGATCGCATGGTTGCATTGAGACGTGCAGTAGTTGATTTCTTGGCACCAGTTCAAGAAGTAGTGGTTCAAGTAGAAGAGGTAGAAGAAGAAGTAGTGGAAACATTAGAGGATATTGGATACCAGGGAGCAATTGACATGTTGTTCGGGGATTCGCTTGGCGACAAAATTGGAATCGAAACGGCAGCAGAAAAAGCAGAAGATCGAGCTAGACATAATGCAATCATGGATATGGTAGATGTTCAAGAGGCAGAAGAGGAAGATGAGGGCGTGATTGTAATTGATCCAATTGCGATGATTCAAGATTCAATCCCTGCCGAAATCAAGATGAAAAATAAAGCTCTTGCAATGGCAGATCGAGCTCGCAACAAGCGCATAGACGATCAGATTATCAACATGTTTGATTCGCCGCCAACGACTGAAAGAAGAAAGAATCGTAAAAAAGATATGAGGGTCAAATCCAGTGGTACCATGAGGTTTGATCGATCCAGCAAAAATAAAATAAAAAAAGTTTTAGAAAAAATGTGCATAAACCCTGGAAGGCATAGTAATGATTACCATAGAGGCCGCAGACAGAGAGCGACCCACATTATGTCCATATGTCACAAGTTAGACACAATTGCTAAAAAAGATTTAGAAAAAATTGTGTATGAACAACTGGAGGGACGTAATAACTACTATGAGGCCGCAAAAGGGACGGCTTGATAATATCCCTTTCAAGTTCAAAAAACAAAAAAATGGAGGAATTTAAAATGAAAAAATTTAAAAATAGGGAAGAGGAAGTACAGTATTATCAAGACTTCAAGGTGTTAAAAGCGGCGGCAACAGAAGTTCTAGAAGAAGCAGAAAGAGGTCAGATATTATTGTCTCCAGCACATACATACATTGATAGGATCCAAGAGGGCATGACGGTTGACGATATTATCAAAATGATAAGAAATGAGGAATATAAAGATAAGAGTCCCGCATTATGGTACATCAGTTATCGCAAGTATGTTGATGATCTGCTTCAAACGGTCAAGGAGGACATTTTAAAAAAAATCAAAGAAATAAAAGACGGCAATCAATTACCGACTATATCATCTACATTGGTTGCCCAGATGGTTGGCAGAGAGCATTCCCACGTCCTTAGGGATATCCGTGTAATCGTTGGGCACCTAGAGTCTTGGGAGGAGCATCCAGATATGGATCGTCCTAGGATCAGCGATTATTACATCCCGACATCATATATGTCCCGACAAAATAAAAAAATCCCAGCATACAGGATGACAAAAAAGGGTTGCGACCTATATGCAACTAGGATGACAGGGGCTCAAGGTACCTTATTTGCGGCGCAATACGTCAATCTTTTCCATGGCATGCGGGAGCAACAATCCCACCTTCAAATCCCAGAGACGTATGAGGATGCCATCATCGCTCTTGCAGATGTGATTAAGGACAACAGGGTCCTAGAAATTGAGTATGGCCAGACAAAGAGTTTCTATGAGAAGTATGAAGAAAATGGGGAAAATATGACTGTCACTCAGATCGCCAAAAGTTATGGGATGACTGCTCAAGGACTCAACAATTGGCTCAAAAACGAGGGAATCCAATACAAGGTTAACGGACAATGGGTCCTGCACAAAAGATATAGCGGGAAAGGGTATGTTCAGACGCACTTTTTAAGTGTTGGAGATGACGAAGAAAAGGTTGTCCCTGCAACATATTGGACTCCCAAGGGTGCAAAGTTTATTCACAATTTATTAGACAAATATTCTGCTGTTGGAAATGGAGATGATGCTATATGTTGATCGTATTTTTTGCGGGGATAGTTACGGCTTTTATCCTTAATGACATCGCTGAGTGGCATGTTTCTAGGGTCAACAAGAGAGGGGGAAACAAATGAAAGAAGTAATGATATACATAATGGGGCTAGCAACCCCTTTCATTTTTT